>Ga0078972_1008550_pt1 | contig 21289 bp, 20 predicted proteins | sample YelNatPaOPGAMG01_FD_67568 | JGI IMG/M metagenome (GOLD analysis project Ga0078972, IMG submission 67568) | Hot spring thermophilic microbial communities from Obsidian Pool, Yellowstone National Park, USA - OP-RAMG-01 (SPADES assembly) (version 2) | ecosystem: Environmental > Aquatic > Thermal...
AGATTCCCCACTGCTGCCTCCCGTAGGAGTCTGGACCGTGTCTCAGTTCCAGTGTGGCTGGCCATCCTCTCAGACCAGCTAACCATCGTCGCCTTGGTAGGCCATTACCCTACCAACTAGCTAATGGTACGCGGGCCCATCCTTCGACAGTAGCTTGCATGCAGAGGCCACCTTTGATGCCGATTCCCGGAGGAATCGGCATGTTATTCGGTATTAGCCCCGCTTTCGCGGAGTTATCCCCAATCGAAGGGCAGGTTACCCACGCGTTACTCACCCGTGCGCCACTTTACTCTCCCAGTTGCCCAGGATTTCTCGTGCGACTTGCATGTGTTAGGCACGCCGCCAGCGTTCGTTCTGAGCCAGGATCAAACTCTCCAGTTAAAATCGGAATGATCCTTTTTCCAAAGAAATATTTGGGACCCGGAAATCAGTAACCCCTTTTCTTTTGTCAAAGAGCGATAGACACGCAGTCTATTATATAAAACGAAACCCTTCCGTTGTCAAGTGCTGATTTCTTGCGGCACGCCCCTTTTTTTCGAGGACGCAATTAAACATTGTAACATCAAATTCTTTTTTGTCAAGTCGTCTCTTCAAGAATTTTCACGCAGTGGTACTTCTTTTTTCCGGCTCGGAGAAGAATCTGCTGGGTTGGATAAAAATCCTTTAATGTCAAGCACTTATCGAATCTATCCACCCTCTTGTTGTTGATATAAGCCCCCCCTTGTTCGATCAGCCTTCGCGCTTCTGAACTTGAAGCACAAAGCCCTGTCATCTCAAAAATCTTGAAGGCGGGAAGGCCCGTTTCGAAAACCTTCCGTTCCATCGTGGTCGTCGGTATCCCTGCCTCAACCCTGGCCGAATCTTCTCCCGAGACATCCTCTGAGACCCTAATGAACAAGGCTTTGGAAGCGTCCCTGGCCTTCTTGGCCTCCTCTTCGCCATGGACGATCTTCGTTGCCTCAAAGGCGAGCACCTCCTTCGCTTTTCGCAGGTCCGCCCCCTGAAGTTTTCCATACTCCCTCACCTCTTCCATAGGAAGAAAGGTGAAAAGAGAAAGGAACCGCTCCACGTCCCGGTCGTCGGTGTTCATCCAGAACTGGTAGTACTCATAGGGGGAGGTTCGCTCCGAATCCAGCCAAACCGCACCTCGCTCGGTCTTTCCCATCTTCTTTCCATCCGCTGTCATGATCAACGGAAACGTAATGCCATAGGCCTCTTTTCCTTCAAGGCGACGGATGAGCTCAATCCCCGCTACGATGTTGCCCCATTGGTCGCTTCCTCCCATTTGCATCACACAGCCGTAGTGTCTGAAAAGATGCCAGAAATCGTAGGCCTGAAGAAGCTGGTAATTGAATTCGATGAAGGAAAGACCGCTTTCCAGGCGGATCTTCACCGATTCCGAGGCAAGCATCCGATTGACACTGAAATGGACCCCGATGTCCCTCAGAAAATCGATATAGTTGAGCTTCGTGAGCCAGTCGGCATTATTAAGAAGAAGGGCACGGCCTTCCGAAAAGTCCAAAAACCGGGCGAACTGTTTCTTCTGGGCTTCCGCGTTCCGTTGGATCTCGTCATAGCTCAAGATCTGCCGCATCTGATCCTTACCACTCGGGTCTCCAACGAGCCCCGTCCCGCCTCCCACCAAAGCAATGGGCCGATGTCCGCACCGTTGCATGTGAGCCAAAGCCATGATGGGAACGAGATTCCCCACGTGGAAGCTCGAGGCCGTGGGATCGAAACCGATATAGCATGTGACTTGCCCTTTCAGAAGCTCACGAAGCCTCTCTTCATGGGTGACCTGTTCGATAAAACCTCTTTCTTCCAAGACGTCGTAGACGGTCTTCTTCTCCTCTCCCCCCGCCATCATTTCGGATTTCCTCCCTCTAAAGACGCCCTGATCCTCCTGATTTCCAGAGCCCTGCCCGTCTCCGGATCAATGCTCATCACGACGGCCTGAAGCTCGATCTGCTCCGTGGCGATATCATACTTCCATGGGATCTGGGTCAAGAAGCGATTGATCGCCACTTGCTTCTTGACGCCAATCACCGAGGCCACCGAACCCGTCATCCCCACATCCGTGATATAGGCCGTCCCCTGATCCAGTATCTTCTCATCGCTTGTCTGAACATGGGTATGGGTGCCCACGACCGCACTCGCCTTTCCATTGAGGAACCAGCCCATCGCCATCTTCTCCGAGGTCGCCTCCGCATGAAAATCGACGGCGATCACCTTGGTTTCCCTTTGCAAAATCTCGATTTCCCGTTCTGCCACACGAAACGGACAATCGAGATTTTTCATGAAAACCCTTCCCTCCAGGTTGAGAACCCCAATTTTGACCCCGTTTCTCGCTGGGAAAACTCCTTTCCCCACACCCGGAACCCCCTGCGGATAGTTCGATGGCCGCAGGATCCGGCTCTCCTCTTCGAGGAGGGGTAAAATCTCTTTCTTTGCCCAGATATGGTTTCCCGAAGTGAGCACATCGACTCCGAGATCGAAAATTTCCCATGCCACCGCCGGCGTGAGACCCATCCCTCCAGCAGCGTTCTCTCCATTGGCGATTGTGAACTCGATCCCGTGATCGGAAATAAGGCCTTCAAGGAGCCCTGTCAGCGCCCGCCTACCGGGTTTCCCCACGATGTCACCCACAAAGAGTATGCGCATACCCCACCTGGCGAAAAACTTCAGCAACCAGCCGACAGCCATCAGCTGACAGCCACCCACCCTCAGCAGTAAATCAGTACGATTTAGGATTTAGGATTTAGGGCTTAGCAATTAGCATCAAGCATTTAGCATTTGTTGTCACCCCTTACCCCTAACTCCTCACTCCTTACTGCTTACTCCTTACTCCTTACTTTTTACTCCTTTTGCCTCCGTCTTCGTCATTTCGCATAATCGACGGAGCGTGTTTCTCGAATCACCGTCACCTTGATCTGGCCTGGATACGTCAGCTCTTTCTCGATCTTACGAGCAATGTCCCGGCAAAGAAGAACCGATTCCTCATCCGTGATCCGGTCCGGGTAAACCATGACCCGAACCTCTCTCCCGGCCTGGATCGCGTAAGACTTCTCAACTCCCGAGAACGATTGAGAAATCCTTTCCAGATCCTCCAAACGTTTCACATAGGTTTCGAGCATCTCCCTTCTGGCCCCCGGCCTTGCACCCGATAGGGCGTCCGCGGCCTCCACAAGAACGTCGAGAACCGTTTCAGGCTTCTCTTCCTCATGATGGGCCGCAATCGCATGGACAATCACAGGCGATTCACCGTATTTTCTCGCCAGCTCGGCCCCAATCTTACCGTGGGACCCCTCCACTTCATGATCGACGGCCTTCCCTATGTCATGAAGAAGGCCTGCACGCTTGGCTTGTTTCACGTTGACCCCGAGCTCCGCGGCCATGATTCCACATAGAAAAGCGACCTCCAGCGAATGCTGGTAAACGTTTTGGGCGTAACTCGTTCGATATTTCAACCGACCGACCAACTTAACCAACTCAGGATGAATACCATGAACCCCCACATCAAAAGTTGCCCGCTCTCCTGCCTCACGAATCGCTACCTCCATCTCCTGCTCTACTTTCTGCACCATCTCCTCGATCCTCGCAGGATGGATTCGACCATCGCTTACCAGACGTTCAAGGGCGATCCGAGCAATCTCTCTTCGAATGGGGTTGAAACCCGAGAGGATAACCGCTTCAGGGGTATCATCGATGATGAGGTCGATTCCCGTTGCAGCCTCTAAGGCTCTTATATTACGCCCTTCTCGTCCGATGATCCGACCTTTCATCTCTTCGTTCGGGAGATTGACCACCGAGACCGTTCTCTCCGCAACGTAATCCCCTGCATAGCGCTGAACCGCGAGACTGATGATCTCTTTCGCCTTTCTGTCGGCAACCTCCCGGGTTTCCTCTTCGATCTGTTTGATCCTTCGGGCCGCCTCGTGGCGGGCCTCGTTTTCCATGGTTTGCATCAACATCTGCTTCGCCTGCTCCGAGGTCATCTTTGCGATGGCTTCCAATTGCGAACGCTGTTTTTCGAGAAGTGCCGTCAGTTCCTTTTCCTTTTGGGCAATCGTTCGCTCCTGCTGGATGAGGCCCTTTTCTCGGCGGGTGACCTCCGACTCTTTCAGCTCAAGAAACTCGATCTTCTTTTCGAGGTGGGACTCCCTTTGCATCACCCTTTTCTCAAGGTTTTGCAGCTCCTGGCGTTTCTCCACCATCTCCTTTTCGAATTCGGCTTTCTCCTGATAAAACTTATCCTTGGCCTGAAGCAGGGCCTCCTTTTTCAGGATCTCGGCCTCTTTTTCGGCCTCTTCAATGAGATGCGCGGCAACCTCTTTTGCCCGACCGATCTTCAAGTCATAGAATCGTTTTCTGAGAAGAAAACCCAGTAAGCCTCCCAAAAAGGCTACCCCAAGAACAATGATCACGTAAATTCCGGTTGAAAGATTCAAGGACCTGTTCACCTCCTTTTCAAAATCTCGGCAGGCTCCATCACGATACTTCTATTGCCGTGAAAGGGTTTCCAACGTCCCCCCTTAGAGGCCTGGAATCCCTCCCCTCCACCTGTTAAGAGGGGAGCCCGCCGTAACAACCTATGCTGCCTATACCGTGGATACCTTTCCCTCTGAACGAACCTCCAAGCCCGCCACCTAAACCTCGTGGGAGCCTCCCTTTTGGCCTGCTTCCTCCGTTACCCATTTCCAAAAAAGGAGAGGGGAAAAGGAAGCAACTTTTCTCCGCGAACGAAGATTCCGATTTTTCTTCAGGACCCTTTGACTTCCCGGGGCACGGCCTCTCCCCCGAAGGGACACAAGGAACGTGTCACGAAAGAAGCTCAAAGGCCTTTTCTTAGGAATACCTGGGGATGAAACGGCGAGAACCAAGAGGTTCTGGCAATGGGAACAGAGATGGAGGGAAAACAGAAATATATCGGCCCAAATAAGAATCGATTGACCTTTCCTATATCACGAAACCCCGCCTTATCATGAAAGATAAAATTCTCTCTCTCCCGGAATAGGTGGTGGCAAGAATCTCTTCTCGAATCTATCGTAAAGAAGCCCCCCTCTGACCGTCGGTTCCGGGCTTGCCCCCCTTCGAACAGGATTTCGATGATCCTTAAAAGTATCATACGTTCCGTTCCTGTTTTCTCTCCGTGTCTCTGGTTACCAGAACACCATCGACAACTGCCATGTCATTCCTCAGGATCCATGCCTCTTGCCGCCTCACGACGAGAACCCCTTTCGCCGAGCCTCCGCCTCGCTCCTTCAACGATCGGGCCCGAAATGGGTTCTCTCGGCCCTCACTCGACCACGGGGATCTTTTCTGCCTCCTTTCCGGCTATCCCCATCTCTATCTTTTCAACCAATCCTTTGGACCGAGCCTCCACCTCCTTGAGGAGAGCGATCCGCTTCGCCCTCTCCCTGATGAGGTCATCGGCAATGTTGAGGGCGGTCAGAATCGCCACATTAAGGGTGGAGACGCTTTTGGTTTTCTTTAACACCTCATCCACTTTCTCGTTGACGTAACGCGCTACCTCCAAGATATGGCTTTCATCAGCATCGGTCTTTACCGTATAAGTCTGTCCAAAGACCTTAATCTCCACAAATCGCTCTTTTTTGCTCATGGCTTTCCTCGGGCCCCGGCTCTTTTCGCCGCCTCGGCTCTCGGGTCAAAAGCCCCTAAAGGTCAATGCCCTTGAGTCGAAGAAGAAGCTGATCGATCCGTGTCTTGACCTTCTCCCGGTCCAGTGAAAGGGCCTCCAATCGTTTTTCAGCCCGCTTGGCTCGCTCTCGTTCAACCTCGAGCAAGACGGCAAGCTCGTCCCTTTCTTTCTTCAACTCCTGGTATTTCTCCAGGAGGCCTTCGATTTTTGCCTCCAGGTTTGCAAGGGGTAAGCGGTCCCCTTCTGAAATCAAACCCTCGTGGCTTTCTTCCAACGGCGTATCCTCTGGCATAATCCCCTCATCCCTTCTGTTTCGTCTTATCCTGACCGAGGTGACGTCTGGCTCAAGAGATAGGCCTTAATCAATTCATCGATCTCTCCGTCCAAAACGCGATCGGCTTGTTGGATGACCTTGTTGGTTCGGTGATCCTTGACCATTTTGTATGGGTGGAGAATGTAGGAGCGGATTTGACTGCCCCAAGCAATCTCTTTCTTGGTCTTGTTGAGCTCCTCCTTCTTCTCCTCCATCTCCTTCAACTGCAGTTCGTAAAGGCGGGCCCTCAACAATTTCATTGCGGTCGCCTTATTCTTGTGTTGGGATCGCTCGTTTTGGCACTGGACCACAATTCCTGTAGGAAGATGGGTGATTCGGACAGCCGAATCGGTCTTGTTGACGTGCTGCCCCCCTGCCCCGCTCGAACGGAACGTGTCGACCTTCAGATCCTTCTCATCGATCTCGATCACGATGTCATCGGAGACCTCGGGGTAGACGAAAACCGAAGCAAAAGAGGTGTGCCGTCTGGCTCCTGCATCAAAAGGCGAGATTCGAATGAGGCGGTGGATACCCGTCTCGGCCTTCAAATAACCATAAGCGTAGGGCCCCGTAACGGTAAAGGTGACGTTCTTGAGCCCCGCCTCTTCGCCCTCAAGGATATCGATGATCTCCGTCTTAAATCCGTTCTTTTCCGCCCACCTCAGATACATGCGGAGGAGCATCTCCACCCAATCCTGGGCTTCCGTGCCTCCAGCTCCCGCATTGATGCTGACGATGGCGTTGTTCTTGTCGTTCTCGCCACCGAGCATCCGCTGGAACTCGATCTCCTCAACGGCACGTTCGGCCCTCCTAACCCTTTCGAAAAGCTCCTGGATCTCCTGCTCGTCCTTCTGCTCCTCAGCCAATTCGAGGAGGATCTCCATCTCCTCGAGCTCCTTCTTTTCCTCCTTCCAGGGAGTTATGCTGTCGAGAACCGCCGCTCTTTCCTTTAGGATCTGCTGGGCCCCTCCGTTGCTTTCCCAGAAATCGGGCTCTGCCATCTGCTTCCCGATCTCCTCAAGCCTTTTCTCCTTTGCCTCGACGTCAAAGATATCCCCTTAGAAGTTCAAGCCTACGGTTCAACTCTTTAAAACGTCCTTTCAGCTCTGTTAGTTCGACTTCCATTCGACCCACCCTCTTTCTTCAAATCAGCGGGATAAAGACTGTTGAGATGACCCGAAAGGCAAAGCCTAAATGCCCGCATCTGTTTAATACATAACACAAATCGCAGGAAAGATAAACCTCCACCCCACCTTCGAGGGATGGCCACACCCTCAGCCTCTTTTCAGGACCAAGGCCATCTCCTCTCCCACCAAGGCAGGATTTCTGACCACGCGAACACCCGCCCCTTCGAGGGCCTCCATCTTCTCCTTGGCTGTGCCTTTGCCTCCGTCAATGATTGCACCTGCATGTCCCATTCTTCTTCCAGGCGGGGCGGTCAGGCCCGCGACAAAAGCCACCACGGGTTTGCTCACTTCCTTCTCTATGAACCGCGCCGCCTCTTCCTCCGCAGTTCCTCCGATCTCTCCGATCATGACCACGGCTTCCGTATCGGGATCCCTCTGAAACCTCTCAAGAAGATCCACAAAGTTCAAGCCGATGATCTGATCCCCTCCGATTCCAACACAGGTCGACTGTCCAATACCCTTTTGGGTCAGTTGATCCACCACCTCGTATGTGAGCGTTCCACTTCTCGACATGATTCCCACAGTCCCGGGTTTGTGGATGTACCCCGCCATCACCCCGATCTTGCACTTGCCGGGAGAGATGATCCCAGGGGTATTGGGGCCTATCAGCTGGCACCCTCTTTCTTTGATAAACTGTTTCACGTTCACCATATCGAGGGTTGGGATCCCCTCTGTCAGGCACACAATGGTCTGGATCCCGGCATCAGCAGCTTCCAGGACCGCATCGGCTGCGAAAGCAGGAGGGACAAAGATTGCCGAAGCGTCTGCGCCGGTTTCTTTCACGGCCTCGGCCACCGTATTGAAAACAGGGATCCCATCGACCTCCTGCCCACCCTTCCCGGGAGTAACCCCGGCGACCACCTTCGTTCCGTAAGCAACCATCTGACGGGTGTGAAACATCCCTTCGTTTCCCGTTATGCCCTGGACAACCACCCTTGTTTTTTCGTTCACGAGAATACTCATGGCTCCCCCCAATAGATAAGTCTGATGTTCAAGGCTATGGCTTAGAGGCAAAACCCTCTCTCTTCCCGTTTGGTTTTGCCATGGGCCTCTGCCCTTTGACCTCTAACGCTTCAGGGCTTCGACCACTTTCTCGGCAGCCTCTTTCATCCCTGAGGCCACCCTAAAATGAAGGCCCGAGTCGCTGAGAATCCTTCTTCCTTCCTCCACATTGGTACCTTCCAGTCGCACCACGATTGGGACGTTGACGTTGACCTCTCTTACGGCCTCGGTCACCCCTCGGGCCAAGGTATCACAGCGGAGAATCCCCCCAAAGATGTTGATCAAGACCGCTTTTACGTCCTTGTCGGCCATGAGGATTTTGAACCCGTTCTTCACCATCTCGACTGTAGCTCCTCCCCCGACATCCAAAAAGTTAGCAGGCTCTGCTCCGGCCACCTTGATAATGTCCATCGTCGCCATAGCAAGCCCTGCACCGTTCACCATGCAACCGACGTTTCCGTCAAGTTTGATATAGTTGAGGTTATACTTCGAAGCCTCAACCTCGAGGGGTGCTTCCTCGTGAAGATCTCGAAGGGCAACGATTTCCTTGTGACGGAAAAGACCGTTATCGTCGAAATTCATCTTTGCGTCAAGGGCCACGAAATCGCCAGACCCTGTGAGGACCAGGGGGTTGATCTCTGCGAGAAGACAGTCCTTCTCGATAAACGCTCGGTAAAGCCCGGAGAGGACGGGTCGCAGCTTGGCCACTAGTCCTGGAGGAAGGTTCAAACCAAATCCAAGCTTGTTCGCCTGAAAGGGCCTAAAGCCAAGGGAGGGATGGACCCATTCTTTGACAATCTTCTCGGGAGACTCCTCGGCCACCTTCTCGATCTCGACTCCCCCTTCCCGGCTTGCCATGACGACGGGACACCCTCTTGAGCGGTCAATCACTACCCCCACATAGAGCTCTTTCTCAACCTCCACCCCTTCTTCCACCAAAACCTTTCGGACAACCCTTCCAGCCGGCCCGGTTTGAGGGGTCACCAAGGTCATCCCAAGCATGTTCCGGGCAGCCTCCTCCGCTTCCTCGGGATTCTTGACCACCCGAACGCCACCCCCCTTTCCTCGACCTCCAGCATGAATTTGGGCCTTTACGACAATCGTTTTCCCCCCAAGGGTATCGGCGATCCTTCGAGCTTCCGTCGCGGTCTCCGCCACATTCCCTTTGGGGACCGGAACTCCGTAACCTTTCAAAATCTCTTTTGCCTGGTATTCGTGGACTTTCATCTCTACCTCCTTGCCGTCGTCTATCCGACAGCCCTTTTTCCGAAAGGAACAAAGACCTCGTGGCCCAATTGTGTCCCGACCGAACCGCCTGAAGCCCCATTATAATCGATTTTACGGAGTCGAGAAAGGGAGAACCCGTTTCGCCCTTTCTTGCCTCGCCATCTGTCCCGCTCCTTCTTGAAGCGATGCTGTCCTTGACACAAGCCGCACCGGTAGGGAATAAAGTAGGGTATGAGAATCATGGGCCTGGATTTGGGAAGCCGAACCATCGGTGTGGCCATCAGTGACGAGTTAGGTGTAACGGCCCAAGGAGTGAAGACCATTCGGCGGAAGTCGAAAGAAGAGGATCTTAAAGAGATTCTTTCTTTGATCGCTCAACTCGCGGTGGAACAAATTGTGGTGGGCTTACCCAAGAATATGGATGGGACGCTGGGTGAGCAGGCAGAAAAGGTCCTTCGATGGGTTGAGCTCTTGCAAAGCAGGGTCACGGTGCCGGTGATGACCTGGGATGAACGGCTCACTACCGTGGGAGCCACGAGGGTTCTCCTTGAGGCGGATCTTTCGAGAAAGAAACGAAGGGAAGTGATCGACAAGTTAGCCGCCGTCCTCATCCTTCAGGGGTTTCTCGACCAGATCCGAAGAGCGCGTGATACGATCCATGTCCCCGAATAAGATTCGACCCTTCATAGCGATCCTTCTTCCCCTCTTGCTGATCGGCTTTATCGCTTTTTTCCTATGGGTTCCTCCCTCTCGGGACGGATCCCTCAAGACCATTCTCATCAAAAGAGGAACAAGCTTTGGAAAGATTGCTGAAACGCTTCGTCAAGAGGGTTTGATCCGGAGTGAACGGTTCTTTCTGTTCCTCGCCACCCTCTTGGGGAAAAGGACGGGGATCAAGGCAGGGGAATACGAACTCAGTGCCTCCATGCCTCCTCTGGAGATTCTGGACCATCTTGTCAAGGGGCAGGTGAAGCGCCATCTGGTCACGATTCCCGAAGGCTTCACGGCTGTCCAGATCGCCCAGCTTCTCGATGATTTAAAGATCGTAGACAAAGAATCCTTCCTTCAGAAGGTGCAATCTCCTTCCTTGATCGCGAGCCTCGGCCTTGCCGATCTGGCCTCGAGCACCTTGGAGGGCTGTCTCTTTCCCGACACCTATCACTTCATACGGGAGATGGAACCTGAAGAGATTATCCGGATGATGGTGAACCAATTTAAGAAGGTCTTTCTCTCTCCCGAAACTTTGGAAAGATCGTCGCACCTTGGGATCACCCTTCGGGAGGCCGTCATCCTGGCCTCGATCATAGAGAAGGAGACCTCCCTTGCAGCAGAGAAACCGCTCATCTCGGCTGTCTTTCATAATCGTCTCAGAAGAAAGATGCCTCTTCAAAGCGATCCCACAGTGATTTATGGAACCAAGGATTTCGATGGGAACCTCACCCGCGCCCTCCTCTTGAAACCTACCCCCTATAACACGTATCTTTCGCCAGGCCTGCCCCCCACTCCGATCTGTAACCCGGGTAAAGAGTCCTTGTTTGCTGCCTTGAACCCGGCTTCCGTGGCTTATCTTTACTTCGTTTCCCGAAACGATGGCTCCCACTTCTTTTCCAACGATCTACAAGATCACAATGCGGCGGTTTGGAAATATCAGAAAAACGCACGAGGAAACCACTTGACAAAAAAATGAACACTCATTAATCTCTATGTGCCGACAGAGAAAGATACCCACGGCCGGCTCTTATAAATAAGCCGCATGATCCGTTTTTACGCGTTCGGAAGAAGGGAGGCTACCGATGAAAGACGTTGCCATTGTGGGCGTGGGTCAGACCGCCTTTGTCCGGGGATACGAAGGATCGATCCGAGAGCTCGCCTTTGAAGCCTATCGAGAGACCCTTCTCGATGCCGGGATCTCTCCAAAGGAGATCGATGCCTCGATCATTTGTTCGGCGCCGGAGTACGACAAGCAGAGAAGCCCCTCCGGCGTCATCGCCGAGTACCTCGGCCTCAATCCAAAACCCACCTTCTATCTCGAAACGGTCTGCTCTTCATCCAGCTCGGGACTTCGAGTCGCCTATAGCCTCGTGAAGTCCGGGCTTCACCGGATCGTTCTCGTTTTGGGTTTTCAGAAGATGTCTGAAATCAGCTCCCAGGATTCACAGGAACGAATGGGGAGAGGTTCAGACATCATGTGGGAGGCCCCTTTTGGGACGATGATGCCCGCGTATTATGCGATGCACGCAAGGGCTCATTTCGATCGCTATGGGACCACAAGCGAAGATCTGGCCCTCATCCGAGTCAAGGCCGCGACCTATGGATCGATCAACCGAAAGGCTGTCTACCAAAAAGGGGTCACGTTGGAACAAGTGTTGACGGCCGATATCGTCTCGAGCCCTCTCAGGCGATTCGACTGCTGTGCCAATGCCGACGGCGCCTCCGCCCTGATCGTGGCCAGCAAAGAGGTGGCCCGTTCGATTTCCAAAAAACCGGTGTGGATTCTCGGATTGGGAGCAGCAACCGCTCCGATCACGATGAGCGGAAGAGAGTCCCTGACGGGCTTGAGCTGTGCTCGCGAAGCCGCGCGAGAGGCCTACCAGATGGCAGGGATCACCGCCCAGGACATTGACGTAGCCGAAGTGCACGATTGCTTTACCATCGCTGAATTGATGGCCTACGAGGACCTCGGCTTTGCGGAACCCGGAGAAGGAAGGGATCTGATCCGCTCCAAGGAAACCTACATTGGGGGGAGGATCCCTGTGAACGTAGATGGAGGTCTCCTGTCGAAAGGCCACCCCATTGGCGCCACCGGGGGTTCCCAAATCCGCACCATTGTCCTTCAACTGCGGGGCGAAGCGGCAGAAATGCAAGTGAAGGACCCTGAAATCGGCCTGGTCCATAATATTGGTGGCGTGGGGGTCTATGGCAATGTCACCATTCTTGGGCGGGATTAGGACGAGGCTCCTTTGTTTCCATGGCGAAATGGCGACGAAAGGTGGAGCCCCTTTCGATACGGTCTCGTCCACCCTCTCCCCATTCATGTCGTTTTGAAGGAGGAATTGTCATGGGCTTTGAACGATTTGGTGTGATCAGTTTCACTTCTCAAACGAAAGCCGCCCCGTTCGTCGATTTTTTGGATAGGGGGCTCCTGATGGGAACGGCCTGCAAAGGATGCGGAGCCCTTTACTTTCCCCCCAGGATGGATTGTTGCCGATGTCTCTCCAAGGACATGGATTGGGTGGAGGTGAAAGGAAGGGGCAGATTGATCTCTTACTCCACCTTGATGTATGCACCCACAGGCTTCGAGGCCGATCTTCCCTATACCCTTGCCCTGGTGGAATTTGAAAACGGGATGAAGGTCTTCGGTCGATTGAGCAAGGAGATAAAGGAAGAAGAAATTGCAATCGGTATGGAGTTGAGCTATCAGCCGGTCAGGCGTGCTGAAGATCGCCTCACTTACGAATTCCGGAAGGTGTAAGCACCCTTCGGCCAAAATCGTCTTCAAAATAAGGCTTGATTTGAGGGGCGGGACTGAAGGGGAGGTGGACGTGATCTCCTACCCGTTCGATGAATACGACCTCTTCCATGACAAAGGCGAGGTGAAACGCCTCGTGGAGTCCGTGATTCAGCAAAAGGACCCAGAGGTGACGATCGACCGTTTAAGAAAGATCGACTTCTCCTATATCTTCCTTCTCGCTAAAAAAGGAAAGGTGAAGGAGGTCGAGCTTACCCGCGATGAGATCAACGCCAGTGTGAACTGGCGAAGAGGGACGATCGACGAAACATTGGTGAAGAAAATAGAAAGGGCGATCGACGAGTTCTCATTTTATTAATCTTCTCAAAATAGAAAGGACGGACATCTCCCTCTCCCGCTTTGGCGGGAGAGGGCTCGCTGGTGGGTTGAGCGTCCTTTCGAAGGTTCACCCAGCGCATCATTCATTTTTTCCGGGGGAGGAGTGTTTCTGTAACCTGTTGCAACTTAACCGGATTCGAAGCTACGGCTTCGCTCCATAAGGTGGCACCCCAACGCTTCTCAAATCCGCCGATCCCTCCGGCCGGCTATGAGGGAGTCGATTTTTTCACAGCTTCTTCGTAATAAACCGTCTCTCCAAAAATACGCCTCCGAATGAGGCCTTCTTTCAGAAGGGACGCGAGAGCCCCGTCGATTTCCTCTTCCGCTAAACCCATTCTCATCGAGAGATCGGTGAGGGAAAGAGGCCTTCGCCGAAGGATGCTCAAAATCGTCTCGGCCAGTGCTTGGGACGATGCTCCTTGAACATGGAGGTTAAAATCGGAGATCACGGAGGCCTTTTCACCAAAGAATTGCCGGATGGCCTCCATCTCCTGTTCCGTCAATGGAAGGACCCATCCCTCTGAAGGAGGCCTCACCACCGTGTTGAGATGGACCCGGTCGGGCCTGATGCGCTCGATCGCCTCTTTCATTTTCCGAAGCTCTTCGGGATGATCATTGATCCCTTTGCAAAAAAGGATCTCCAGCCAAATTTGTCCTTGGTAGACCTCCCGAAACTGAACGAGGCCCTCGATCACTTTCTCGATGGAGATGCCGAAACAGGGGCGGTTGATTCGGGAAAAGACCTCCTGCGATATGGCATCCAAAGAGGGGAGAACGACGTCGGCCTCGAGGAGATCATTTCTCACCTCCTCCAGCCATAGAAGTGCTCCGTTGGTAATTACGGCCACCGGAAGAGTGGTCAGCTTCTTCACGCTTCTGATGATCGAGCCGATCTTTGAATGGAGGGTCGGTTCTCCAGAGCCCCCGAGGCTAATGTAGTCGACCTTCGAGGCACCCTCCTGAAAAAAAATTCTCAATTCTTCGAGGATCTCTCCCTCCGACACATATTCCTTCCTCAGCAAGGTCTCTTCGGTTGTCTTTCCGATCTGACAGTAGACGCAATCATAGGTGCAGACCTTGTGGGGAACGAGGTCCACGCCCAACGACCTTCCCAAACGTCTTGAAGGAACAGGGCCGTAAAGATGCTTGAACCGTTTCATCGGAGCTCTCGTTTTTCTCCCTCACCTCTCAAAAACCGCGCCACCATGCTTCATCGAACTTCTATGCCCCGAACTTCTTCAGCTTCAGGCCGTGGGCGAGCATCAATGGCATCAGGCTCGTGGCAGGAAACGTCCCCAATTGCCCTTTCTGACAATCCCTTTCTGTGAATCGTCGAATCCGATCGGGCCGAACATAAGCTGAGTGAAGAAGAAGGGGATTCGGATGCCAACTGTGAGCTTTGAGGAGAGCAGGGGTGGAATGGTCACCCGTTACAACCACCACGTGAGGCTTGATTCTTAGAAGGGCCGGCATCACCCGGTCGATCTCCTCCAGGGCCTTCACCTTTGCCCCAAAGTTACCATCCTCTCCCGCGGAATCCGTCTTCTTGAAATGAAGATAGAAAAAGTCATAGCGACTGAAATGTTCCCTCACCGTCTCGATCTCATCCTTCAATGTTTCCCCTGTTTCGAGTACTTCCATCCCCACCAATCGGGCCAAGCCGCGGTACATGGGATAGGTGGCCACAGCCGCCGGACGAATTTTGAACCGTTGCTGGAGGGTAGGAATCTCCGGCACTTTCGAAAACCCCCTGAGGAGAACGGCATTGGCCGGATGGAACGACTCGAGCACCTGGCGAGCTCGAACCAGAAAAGCATTGACCACCTCCGCCGTTTTTTCAGCTTCTCGAGAAAGCGGTTCTGCCATCTTCGCCTTGAACCCATCCTTTTGTGGATCGGCATCGCTGAGATCGTCTTTCAAGGCTTCTCCTTGAAAGAGGACCACAAACCGGTGCTCTTTCCCGGGGTGAATAGAGATCTTCACCTCACCGATTTGGGGAATCTTCTCCTGGAGGTATTGGCAGAGCTCACGGGTCTTTTCCGAAGGAATCCTGCCGGCCCGCCGATCCCGAATCACACCCTCGCGGTCGATTGTGGCGAAGTTTCCTCGGGCAGTCAGGTCACTCCGAGTCAGATGGATCCCCATGCCCAATGCCTCCATGACTCCCCTTCCGATTTCGTAAGAGAAGGGATCATATCCGAAAAGGGCAAGGTGTGAGGGTCCGCTTCCTGGAGTGATGCCACAACCGAGAGGTTCAACCAAACCACACATCGATTTGGAAGCCAGTCGGTCGAGATGGGGCGTTTTGGCCCGCTCAAGCTCCGTCTTTCCTCGAATTGGCAACCCCCCTAACCCGTCTATGACCACAAGGACCAGCTTCGAATCGGTCTCGGTGGCGAGAGAAGACAAGACATGTTCTGGGATCATCGCTCGTTCCTCCCGTGTTCTCCATAGGTTTCGAAATGAACGAACTCAGACAGCTCTTTTCTCCTCGGAGCCCCTCCCTCCCTGGCTGGATATCCGAGGGGCGTCATGGCAATAACTTCCACGGGAGAGGACACCTGGAGAATCTCTTCGGCTTTCCGGTGGTCGAACAAGCCCACAATGACCGTTCCCAAACCAAGTCCGTAGGCAGCCAAGCACAGGTTCTCCATGGCCAACCCCAAGTCGAACATAAGCCAGTCCCCCTTTGTCGTGGCCATGGCCCCCTTGTAGTAGCCTGCTACCCCCTTTTTCCCGCATAGAACAAGCACTACCGGAGCCTCAATGATCGCAGAACGAGCAGGATTCGTGGCCGTAAGGGTTTCGGAAAGTTGCTCTTTGGTCTTGGCCTCCTTTACGACAATCACCTCCCAGCATTGGGTATTCGCCCACGAGGGCGCCCATCTCACCGCCTCAAGGACTACCTGAAGGGCCTCCTCGGGAACAGCCTCAGGTCGGTATCTTCGAACGCTCCGTCTTCCTTTGATCGCATCCATCAACTCCATGCTTAACCTCCTTTGCCGATTCCCAAAATCCCATGGGACAAGAAGATCGAAAAATAGAATCTAAATTGAGCGATTTCTTATAAAAAGCTTTTAATTATTAGTCATTGCGAGCACCCAAAGGGTGCGTGGCAATCTCATATAAAATCGAGATTGCTTCGGCTTCGCCTCGCAATGACCAACTTGAATCGCTCAATTTAGGTTATAATAAGAGCAAAAAGGAGAAGATATGCGGATCGGTGCTTTTGAGCTGAAGGTTCCTCTGCCCAAGTTGAATGAACCCGTGGCCTTCGCAATCCTTCGCCCTTGGATCGATGTGAGCCATGTCGGAACTCTCATCCTCAGCGACCTCGAAGCTCAGTTCGGAGCCAAACCCCTGGCCACCCTGGCCAAGCCGGGCCACTTTTTCGACTTCACCCGCTACCGGCCTACGCTCTACTACGAAGAAGGGATCCGAAAGGTGAAGATCCCCAACACGACCGTGACTTATGCTCTGCGGGAAGGGACCTCTGATCTCGTTTTTTTCAATCTTCTCGAGCCCCACGCCCTGTCGGAATTCTATGTCGATTCCATCCTGAGGCTTCTTTCGACCCTCAAGGTAAAACGCTACTGCCTCTTGGGGAGTATGTACGATATCGTTCCCCATACCAAGCCTTTGATCGTCAACGGAGCCGCCATCGGGGCCGGCGCCGAGCTCGATTTCAAAAGGTCCGGAGCCCTTCGAAGCGATTATCAGGGACCGACAACGATCACGGCCGTGATCACGCAGAAGGCTCCGGAGATGGGAATCGAGACGATGTGGCTCATCGTCTCTCTCCCCCAGTATGTGGCCGTCGAGGAGGATTTTCTGGGAAAGATCCGCCTGATGGAGATCCTCAATCTCCTCTACAACATCCCGGTGGATAAGCGGGACTTTGAAAAGGCTGCAGCCCAATACAGGATGATCAACGAGAAGATGGAAAAGAGCCCCGATCTCAAGAATCTGGTCGCCCAGCTCGAGACGATCTACGAGGTCCGGGTTCGACAGAAAGAAGGTGAGGCCGCACCCAAGCTCTCACCGGAGATCGAGGAGATGCTTTGGAAGATCATGGGGAAGGAGATGGGCGAGGCCTGACCCCCCACGTGAGAACGTCGCTTCAAACCGGACGGCCCTTCAGGCCGATCGCTTCCGCGACTTCTTGCATGCCTTTGATGGTATCGTCGATCAGCTCATCGAGCTCCATGCCGAGCATGGCCGCACCCTTTTCGATGATGGAACGATCTACCCCGGCTGCAAATCGTTTGTCCTTCCACTTGTTCTTGACGGATTTGACCTGCACATCCAGGACGCTCTTGGAAGGTCGGATCAGGGCCGTTGTCACCACGAGGCCCGTGAGTTCATCGATGGCAAAAAGGGTCTTTTCGAGATCGCTCTCAGGCTCAACATCGCAGCAGATCCCCCAGCCATGGGAAATGGCGGCACGGATGTACTCCTCGGGCCAACCCTGCTCCCGAAGGATCTCCCCGGTCTTTTGGCAGTGTTCTTTGGGAAACTTTTCATAATCCAGGTCATGGATCAAACCGATGATTCCCCACTTTTCCTCATCCTCACCTCGTTTCCGAGCGATGTAACGCATCACCCCTTCAACGGCATAGGCGTGTTTGCGAAGGCTGTCGCTTTCGTTCCATTGGTGCAGAAGCTCCAAGGCTTCCTCTCGGGTCGGTATTTTATCTCCCATGGATCATCCCTCCTTGACACAGGCTCCTTTTTGTCGAACCTCAACGACAAAGGCTCCATTTCGGCCCCTCTTACTTATGACGGATGATGGCTCCCTTGTCTGCCGATTCAGCGAGGCGGGCATAAAGTGCGAGATAACCCCGCTTGAACTTGGGCTCCGGTCGTCTCCATTTTGCCAGACGAGCCCTGATCTGTTCGTCCCCAACGTGGAGGTGAAGTTTTCGATTCGGAATGTCGATCGTGATCAGATCCCCGTCTTCCACAATGGCCAGAGGCCCTCCTTCCGCTGCCTCTGGTGAAATGTGCCCAACAAAGCAGCCATTGTTCGTCCCGGAGAAGCGGCCATCGGTCACGAGAGCCGTCTTCAAGGCGAGCCCCCTGCCGTAGAGAAGCTTCATCGCTTTGAACATCTCCCTCATGCCGGGCCCTCCCTTCGGGCCCTCGTAACGAATCACCAGAACCTCTCCTTCTAAGACCCTTCCGTCAAGGATGGCCTGGTTCGCCTCCTCCTCCGAGTCGAAACAGTGGGCCCTTCCCGTGAAGGTGTGCATTTCAGGCCGGATGGCAGCAGGCTTGGTGATGGCCGAGTTGGGAGCGAGATTTCCCCTCAGAACCGCCAGCCCTCCACCCTGGCTCCATGGGTCGTTCATGGTCTTGATAAGGTTACGGTTTCTGACCTTCACCTCCTTCACGTTCTCGGCCACGGGTTTTCCGGTCACGGTCAAGGCCTCCCGATGAAGCAAGGGTAAAATCTCCTTCATCACCGCAGGCACCCCACCGGCCTCGTGGAAATCGGGAACATTCGGAGGGGCTGCGGGGTTCATCTTGGCGATGAGGGGAGTTGTTCGGCTCAACTCCTCAAACTCATCAACCGTCAGGTCGCAGTCCGCCTCGTAGGCGATGGCGATCATATGGAGAATCGCGTTCGTTGAACCTCCAATGGCTGCATTGAGACGGATGGCGTTTTCGATCCCTTTTCGATTGACGATCTTTCGGGCCGTGATCTCGCGCCGGATCAGTTCCATGATCTGCCGCCCCGAGTTTTGAGCTGCCCTCAGACGATCGGCCCGGGTCGCTGGAATCGTGGCGCTTCCAGGCAAACTCATTCCCAGGGCTTCGGCGAGGCAACACATCGTATTCGCTGTCCCAAGAAAAGAACAAGAGCCGCAGCTCGGCCCGGCGCAATCTTCGAGCTCGCGGAAGGTCGATTCATCGATTCGTCCTGTGTTGAGCATTCCCAATGCCTCAGTCAGCGAGGTCGTGTCCGAAGCGCGACCGTCAAAGACGCACCCCCCTTCCATCGGCCCTCCCACAACGACGATGGCGGGAATGTCGAGGCGCGCAGCCGCCATTATCATTCCCGGAACGATCTTGTCACACGAGGCGAGTAAGACGATGCCGTCGAAACGGTGTGCCTCCACCATCATCTCCACATCGTTGGCAATGAGATCGCGCGTGGGAAGAATATAGTGCATCCCTGGATGGCCCTGAGCGATGCCGTCGCAAGCTCCAATCACGCCGAACTCGACCGGAGTCCCTCCAGCCTGGAAAATACCCTGTTTCACATACTCGGAGACCTGATTCAAGTTGTAGTGCCCCGGCACAACCCTGTTCCACGAATTGGCAATACCGACCAAAGGCCGCTCCAGATCGTGCTCGCTGTAGCCCATCGACTTGTAAAGAGAACGGGCCATAGCCCATTCAGGTCTCGTGAGAATCTCTCTGCTTCGCCAAAACATGGCTTTACCTCCTTTCGAAAATAAATCACTCCTTTTTCCCTTTTTCCGCCCCTGACCGGGGACCAACGAATTACTCTTTATCCCAACCGCAACCACAATTCAAGTGTCAATGAGGGGCCAAATTCCGATTTAGAAACAGAAGGCCTTTCCCCATCCGGTCATTGCGAGCACCTGCAAGGTGCGTGGCAATCTCACTCTAAAAGGCGAGATTGCTTCGGTTCCCTCGCAATGACAATTTCTGAAAAGGTTGGAGGCCGGGGGCTAAAAGTTGATTGTTCACCAACGTGGCAACCCTCCGCAAATTGTCCTACAATATCTCCTAAGATCGATCTTGCATGGTTCACAGTTCATCGTTCATTGTTCACAGTTCATGGTTCATCGTTTCCTCAAGAAAGGAGGTGATTCGCCTTCATCTTCATCGGTGGATTGCAGCCCAGGAAGGTCACTCTTGACGAACAACCCCGAACCTGTCCAAGCTGTGGCCATCCTGCAGCTCGACTGAAGAGGTTGGACCATTACATAAGCCTCTTTTTTATCCCTCTGATTCCGGTGAAACGGGGAGAGCGCTTCCTCGAATGCCAGCGATGCGGTGCGGTTTTTGACGAGGCGGGGAGGTCTCAACCAAGTTCTCTCGGCGCCCGGCCGCTCCACGCCTGCCCAAGATGCGGCGAAGAGGTGGAACCCCAGTTCAGGTTCTGCCCTCACTGCGGAGCGAGGATCTGATGACTCCTTTCACGTCTTCCATGTTCCTTTCGGCGTGAGAGAGGGAAGGATTCCGAAACCCGAAAGTCTCGAGGAAGATTGAAAAAGAAAAACCGACCTGTTATTTGAAAGAGAAGGGGGGAATCCAAGAAGGAGGTTCTCCGTATGAAAAGTCGAATTTTAGCCGTCGTTTTTTGCCCCCTTTTGATCATCCCTTTTTCAGCCTACGGATTCACTTATCAAATCGACCCGGATCATTCAAGCTTCCAATTCAAGGTCCGCCACCTGACGGTGTCCAATGTCAAAGGTGACTTCTCCCGAGCCAAGGGTTTTGTTATCCTCGACGATCAGAACATCACCGATCTGAAGGTCGAGCTGACAATCGATGCTTCATCCGTCCATACGGGCCATGCTAAACGAGATGAACATCTCAGGGGAGCCGATTTTTTTGATGTGGCGAAGTTTCCTCACATCACCTTCGTCTCCAAACGAGTAACCAAGACCGACGGAAACCGGTTACGTGTCGTCGGAGACTTGACCATAAGGGGTGTGACCAAAGAGGTGAGCGTCGATGTGGAGGGGCCTACCCCCGAGATAAAGGACCCCTGGGGGGGATTTAGACGGGGCGCCACGGGAACGACCCGGATCAACCGAAAGGACTTCGGCATTCTGTGGAACAGGGTTCTCGATACAGGCGGGGTCGTTGTCGGTGACGAAGTCGACATCTACATTGAGATCGAACTCGTCAGAAAGTAGGATCCTTTCTCCCGTTAAGCCGAGTTGATGGCAAAATCGCTGCCCATAAAGGCCGATCGACCATATAAGACTCTCTCCGAGCGGATCCGGGGCTTCCTGAGCCCTGATCCGTCCTCGATGGCTCTGATCGTCTCGACCTTGCTCCTGGTCCTTTTC
>Ga0078972_1008552_pt1 | contig 21284 bp, 21 predicted proteins | sample YelNatPaOPGAMG01_FD_67568 | JGI IMG/M metagenome (GOLD analysis project Ga0078972, IMG submission 67568) | Hot spring thermophilic microbial communities from Obsidian Pool, Yellowstone National Park, USA - OP-RAMG-01 (SPADES assembly) (version 2) | ecosystem: Environmental > Aquatic > Thermal...
AGAGAACTCGTTGTCCGTGCTGCAGAGAGCAACCACTGGTATTCCTGCCGCTCCAGCTTCTTTGACAGCTTGAAAGTCGGCCCGGGGGTCAGACACAATTAAGACTTCAGGCTCTATCCTATGCGGATACAGCGGATTTGACAGCAGCCCAGGAATAAACCTGCCCACAATTGCCGTGGCACCAGTTACTTGACAGAACTTGCTCACGGGTTCCTGCGCATAGAGACGGCCTGCAGCAGCACCGATTTTTGCAGGTTCGAATCGTGCCAAAAACTTGGCTGCCACGCGGATGCGGTCGTCGGTTTTTTTAACATCTAGAACGAACAGGCCGTCGGGTCTTACACGATAAATAAACTGTTCCATATCTCCCGTTTTCATCCTAGTCCCTATGTGAATCCCAGCAGAGAGAAGGGTGTCTCTGGGCATAAGAAGACCCTCTTCAGGGATGCCTGCTTCAGCCTCTGCCGTCTCTGCAGCTTCAGCGGTTTCAGATATTTCAACCTTCTGAGTTTGTTCAACCTGTTCTTCTTGCTTGGGTTCTTCAGCCTGTTCTTCTTGCGGCGTTTCTTCATCATGTTTATTTTTATCTTTGTCCTCTGACAACGTTCTTCCTCCCTAGACTTGCTCAAGAGTGGCCATTTTGGCTCTATCTCCAAGAAATTCTTCTATCCTGATCAGTTCGTTTATCTTTGCGATACGTGAGCTTTCCACTATGCCTGTCTTGATTATTGGGCACTTGTAGGCCACGGCCAAATGGGCTATGTGCCAGTCACACGTGTCACCTGACCTGTGGGACATCACAGGCACGTAGCCGTTTCTCTTGGCCATCTCAACAGTTTCTGCAGCGTCTGAAAGCGTGCCTATCTGGTTCACTTTTATTATCAGGGCGTTGGCCGCCTGTGCTTTTATGCCTCGGCTTAGTCTTTCCATGTTCGTCGTGAACAGGTCGTCACCGCAGACCAGGCAGTTCTTGGCTTTCCTCGTCATTTCTGCAAAACTCTGAAAATCCTCTTCGTGGAACGGGTCCTCAACATAAACAAGCCCGTATTTTCTGATGAGTTCAAGCACGTATTCGAGCTGTTCGCCCGAGTCACGCTTTTTCTTTTGGCGTTGATAATTGTAGATTTTTGTCTTGCTGTTCCAAAGTGAGGATGCTGCAACATCGACGCCTACGCCGCATTCGAACCCTGATTCGTTGCTGACTTGTTCGCAGACCTTTGCCATGATTTCGATTGCTTCAGGATCATCTATGTTGGCGACCCATGCGCCTTCATCACTCTTGCCGCCTGCGAAAAGCTTGTCTTTCTTCTCCAGTGCTTGACCTACTCTCTTATGAACCTGAATGTTGGCCACAGCTGCTTCCAGAAACGTTTCGGCTCCGTATGGAAGAGCTAGATACTCTTGAATATCGGGAGATTTCCCGCCTGTGTGCTGACCGCCGCTTATCGCGTTTCCCAAGGGGAAAGGCAGTTCATGCGCCACATGTCCGCCTAGATACTGGAAGAGCAGGAGGCCCGCAGCGTTTGCAGCTGCCTCTGCGTTAGCCAATGACAAGGCGAAAGCAGTGTTTCCGCCTATAACATGGAAGTCTTTGGAGCCGTCTATGTCATGCAGTGTCCTGTCAATTTCCTCCTGCAGATCGGCGTCCAGACCTATTATCTCCGGGGCTACGACTTCCTCAACCTTCTTTAAGGCTTGGTCTACTCCGCCCTGAGGATAGTATGTCACTTCAGTCTTTCCCCGACTTTTTCCTGCCGGAGCTGCAACCCTGCCGAAACCTGAGGTGGTTATCATGTCGATTTCTACAGTTTCTTCTCCTCGACCGTTGAAAACCTTCCTTGCGATTATGTCTTCGATGAGGGTCGGCATATTCTTTTCCTTTATCATAGTCTAGTAGCAGCTCCGTGCTTCTTTGCGTTTTTCAGCTTCTTCGTAAAACTTCAAGACTTCGTCGAAGATCTCCACGTGTGACAGGAGCATGCGTCTACAACAGTAGCGTTTGACGCCGAGGCTGTCGAGGACCTCACCAGCATTCTCTCCTGCTTTCACTCTTCTGGCAAATTCTTCCCATTTGTCCCCTATGAGTTTGCCGCATGTGAAACATCTTACAGGGATAATCATTCAATCATTTCCTCTATCTGTAACTCTTCTGGTCTCTTGACCGTGCGCCTGGGCCGCCGAATTTTTTAGGTTCTTTCTTTCGCCTGTCACCAGCAATCATCGTCCTGTCGTATTCAGCGAAGACGCTGCGCAGGTGAGCGCTCTTGGTCCACTTTAGTATGCCGTTGGCTATGGCCATCCGCGCAGCTTCAGCCTGCCCCATGAACCCGCCGCCTGAGACTTTAACGTCTATGTTCAGCTGCTTCCAGACGTCATCTCCTGACTGTATCAGTGGTTCCATTATCTTCACGCGGGCAATCTCAGGTTCATAGATTTCAACTGGAATTCTGTTTATGCGGACTTCCCCGATTCCCTGTCTGATTACGGCACGGGACACCGCTGTTTTTCTTTTCCCACTCACAACGATGACTTTCTTAACTGGCATGTTCATTCACTCTGGTTCCATCCTATTTCTCTGGCGAGCTGTCCAACTGTGAAGTATGAGCATGCAAGCTTCTTGACATGCGCTTCATCTATGCTTTCCATTCTCCGAGTTTTCAACTCGTCAGGTATTCCGATAAAAGCCTTGAGCCGTTTGTAGGCGTTCTTGCCTTTAGGCTGCCTTATTGGAAGCATTCCTTTGACGGCTTTCCTGACTATCCTGTCTGGTCTTCGGTAGTGGAAAGGTCCTCTGCTGACGCCGCCTACTTCGAGGAACACTCTTGCCTCGTTCACTTTGCTCTTTTTGCTGCCAGAGATTACGGCTTTTTCAGCGTTAACAATGGTTATCTGTTCACCGTTGAGGAGGCGTTTGGCAATCTTGCTGGCCATTCTGCCGAGTATCAAGCCTTCAGCATTGATTATCATTGGCGTTTCGGCTGTTGCCTCCATGTTATCACCCTACTATCCTGATTTTCGAACCTGCAGGGTTCTTCTTAACTAGGTCAGCAAAGCTTACGCATTTACCCTTCGCTGCGCCTATTTTCTCTGCTGCTTTTCCTGAGAAGGCGAATGCTGCAACGGTTATTGGATGTGTAATTTGTCCTGCAGCCAAGACTTTGCCTGGAACAGCTACGGTTTCACTTCTCTCAGTGTAACGTTCTAGGCGACTCAGGTTCACGACCACCCTGCGACTCCGAGGTTTGGCCAGACGCTCAGCGATGTCCCGCCATATCGGGGCCTTGTTTTCCCGACCTTGCTTCCTGAGGAAACGGATAAGTTCTACTAGTTCAGGGTTTGTCGTTTTAGGTTTTCTCACTTTTTTTCACCTTAATTTCGGCTTCAAGTTCTTTCAGTTGCGTGTCCAAGATTTTAAGCGATTCTTCCACTATTCTCTGCGGTGGAAGGGCTTCTGTGGATTCCACGTTGAAAATGAATTTGTTCTCTTCTGGGGTAACTTCTATCGCAGGAGGTTCTTTTGGGCAAGCTTCTGTGCAGTCTTGGCATAGAGTACATGACACTAGATTCTGAACTTCGACTTTGCTGCCCTTCTTGACGAGGACCCTGCGTGGACACATGTCGACACATTCGCCGCAGCCATCACATGTTTTGCTGATTCTTATTTTTGGATAGTACTTGTAAGTGCACATTGAAACTGGCTGCCACTTCGCGTGTGACCTGCCCCTCCCAAGACGCGCGTATGCCTCGAGCTTTATCCTCTGACCCTTGGCCAGCTTCAGGATCGGAACCCTGTCGCTTACAGGCTTTACTGCGGGATTTTCTGACGTAAGGTCACCTGAATACACGGTTCTCGGCCCGTCTTTAGCTTCAACGTCAACGGCCAATGTTACTCTGCACAGGTTGCATCCAAACTCGCTCTTGCAGGAACACTCTTCAGGCAGGTTGTAACTGTCGAGGTCTGTCTTAAGCGGCACAAGCCCTAACCTGTGGGCTATCATTTCATCCTGCAATACAGAGCTGTTCTCAAGGATGACAACTTCATCAATTGCCATACATGGAACTTCTGAAAGCGCTACTCTTCTCAGAGCGTTCATGTATGGAACATCAACTCCTTGAACTAGAAATCGAATGTACGTATCGTCTTTTTCTAGGATGCTTATTTCCACTTGAGATGACACTCCATAACTTGCAAGGTTATGTCCCGTGCCGCTGAATAGAATCTTGGTGACTTATTTCAATTTTTCTATCTGCAGAAGGAACGGGACTAGGAGCTTAGACTCTTCTTCCTCTCCTGCCACCTGGTCTTCTTGTTCCATCATGTGGCACAGGTGTGACTTCTTCGATGCGTTCTATTCTGAACCCTGCTCTCGCCAGTGCTCTGATGGCAGCCTGAGCTCCAGGCCCTGGTGTTCTGGGTCCTGCTCCGCCTGGAGCACGGACTTTGATGTGTATGGCTGTTATGCCCTTGTCTTTCGCCGCATCTGCGGCTAATGATGCAGCACGCATGGCTGCGTAGGGCGACGATTCCATGCGGTCAGCTTTTACTACCATTCCGCCGCTGGTTCGTGCGATAGTTTCAGCGCCGGATATGTCAGTTATGTGTATGATCGTGTTGTTGTAGCTGCTGAAAATGTGAACCACCGCCCACTTTTCAGTTCTTTTGCTTGTGCTCATGATTTTTCCTCGGTAAGACTGTCTCCTTCTTGAAATGCTCTTTCATCTTTTGGTTCCGTGTGTTCAGACGTTGGCGGTGGAGCCACTAGGGTTTGGCGCAACGGATGAGCTGGGTTTGCCAGCGGAGTGTTTGATGAGTAGATGATTTGATTTTCATCAGGTTTTGTGACTATATAACTGGGCGTCCTGATTCTTTGGTTTCCCACTGCCACGTGCCCATGCGTTATAAGCTGTCGTGACTGCTGCATTGTCTTTGCCAATCCTTTGCGCAGGACAATAGTCTGCAGCCTGCGCTCAAGCAAATCCTCAAGCGCCAAGTCCAACACATCGTCCAAGACCGCGGTCTCCGGCAGCAACCCGATTCTTTTGAGGCGGGCTAAGAGTTCGTTTTCTCTTTTTTGGCGTTGCTCTGGAGTTTGACCTATGAGTGAACGGGCTATACTCCTAAAGTTTGACAGCATCGTTTCGTGACGCCAGAGTTCACGTTTGTTTCTCAAACCATATTGTCCAAGGAGTTTCAGCTCTTCCTGCATAGTGTCGGTTCGCCATGGAAACCTTGGAGTGTTGTACTTCTTGCGCTGCTTTTTCGGGTCTCCCATTGCCTATTTACTCTCCGCTGCGGGGGCCCCAGGTCTCTGAATCAAAGCTTTCTTCTTGACGCCCAAGGCTTTGCCTGCTCTCCCTGTGGTTTTCGTTCTTTGTCCACGGACTTTGAGTCCGTAAGCGTGACGATAACCACGCCAAGATTTAATCTCTTTCATGCCTTCGATGTCCATTTTTGTCTTCAGAACAAGCTCGGCCCCTATAAGATGCTGGTCTCTGCCAGTTTCACTGTCTTTCCTCCGATTCATAAGCCAAGAAGTTATTCCATATTTTGAAGGCTCTTTAAGCACGCTGTCGATCTTTTCAACATCCGCTTCTGTGAGAAAACCAGCTCTTCCCTCAGGGTCTATTCCCGCCTTCTTCAACATGGCTTTGGACAAGCTCAAGCCTATGCCCTTCATTCTGGCCAAAGCGTAGGCTGTTTTCAGGGTGCCGTCTACGTCAGTGTCGATTATTCTGAGTCTGTGGCGGAATTCGCTAGACAGAGTATCGCCATCCAGTTTCTTACTTGAAGCTACCCCCATGAAGATGAATGTTTTTTATTTAAGTGTTACTAATCATCTTGATTGTTCACTATAGATTAAATAAGGTTTTGATTTGACAACAACATGCCCAAATGGATCAAATGTGCGTTGCGATTTGTCTCGCCTGTTTTCGAGTCTGAAGCGCGGTTCAGATGCCTATTCTAGGTTTGGAAATACCCATTATGTAAAATGTGCCACAAGTCTTTAATACTTTGATGCCGAACTAAGGGGCCCAGGGAGGATCGTCAAGGTTGTCTAAACAGTGGTTGATCGTTGACGCGTTGATATTCGCTGTCGTATGCAGTTTTGCAGCTCAAGTCTGCATGTTTGGTCTTGCTTCAAAACAGAACTTCACAGGCACGGTTTACGGCGCTAACGGCCCTATTCAGGGTGCCGTTGTATCTGCTTCTGGTACAGAAGGTTCAGGATCCGCCGTAACTGACGAATATGGGCATTACAGCATTTCCGAAGGCTTGAAGACAGGCACGTACACCGTTTCGGTCTTCGCAATCGGGTATTTGACTTACCAGATTGAAGACGTGCAAGTCACAGTTGGCCAGACGACTTCGAACAAGGATTTTGACTTACAGCTTTCAGGCGCAATCTCAGGCAGAGTGACGGACGCGGTTGACAGCACCCCTCTGGTTAACACGGCAGTCGTTGCGTACAGTGCTGGCGGAGGCGGAACCTACGCCTGGTCAGCATTGACGGATTCAGATGGAAAGTATCTTTTGGCGACAAACCTAGCAACTGGGTCATACAACGTCACTGTCATGTTCCCCGAGGGACATGTCGCACAGTCTTCAGTTCAGGCTGTCACGGCAGGAGCCGAGGTGAAGGACGTGAATTTTGCACTGGCACGGTCAGGCATCATCTCGGGGAGAATCACTTCACTCACTGGTGCACCACTGGAGGACATTTCGGTCACTGCTGTCTCTGGCAGCAACTACGGATACGCTACGACGAACGCGACAGGCTATTATAGAGTGTCTAGGGGACTCGCAAGTGGCACGTACACCGTGATGGCAATCGCCACAGGTGGTGGAATGGCTTTCAACCAGACGACAGTGAGTGTTACTGCTGGACAGGAAACAAGCAACGTTGATTTGCAGCTGGCTGTCACTCCTCCTGCACCTTCAGGCATCATCACAGGAAAAGTCATTGAGGCAGGCTCCAGCAAGCCAATTCCGAACGCGACAGTCACAGCAACAGGTATCGGAGGCTCAGGATCCGCGGAGACTGACAGCGATGGCAAGTATACGATCTCCAGTGGTTTAGGAACGGGCACGTATACCGTCACTGCGTCTGCAGCCGGCTTTGAAGACCAGCAGAGGACAAGTGTGAGCGTGACCGTTAACATGGTGACGGAGAACGTAAATTTCCAGTTGAACCCAATCCCACCTGAACAATCTGGAACAATAACTGGAACCGTTACAGGGGCTCCGAACCCAATCCCAGAGTTTCAGTATCCGATTGCTGTCGCACTTTCACTTACGTTGGTGGCAGTGGCAGCTGGCAGACTGTTCCTGAGAAAAACAAAACGCTTTCAACAAGTCCGCAGCATCACGTAGCCTTTTTTCTTCTTCTCTCACAATGCCTTTGTCAAGTAAGAACATAGATGACGTTTCGGATTTGCGTGGGAAACGCGTGGCATGAAACTTCATCCCCATCTGTTCTCAAAGTGAAGTCTTTCAAAAAGGGGTAAGGTGCCGACTTGGATTCTTCTCTGCCACAAAGTGACGCTTCTACGATGCTTTGCGAGAGCTTGTTCAACGAGTTTCCAACGTCAGAGAATAGGACACGTATGCAAGTTGATGCGTATGTTCGACAGAACACTGAAGGTGCAAAAGCGTTATCACAGATACTGACGATACGTTGACATGACTATTCTTCATGCAAGTTTCCATATAGCAAGGTTGCTGAAACTTTAATGCGTGCCTTCTGTCAATCTTCTAAACGGTGTCGTTGCCCTCGCAACACCTCTTTCTTCGGTTGACTGACCGAAGAATGCCTGTTGGCCAGCCAGACTTGAGCTTTTGTGAATTGAGCGCATGCGTTGAGATGAATTTATGGTCTTACGCATTCGGCTTTTGGGCGGTATGGGCGTTTTTCGGTTCTTCTGCGCTTGTGGTAGTCGCATTCGTATACTCGTATGACCATGTAGCCGTTGTCTTGATATTTGCACCCGCATGGCAACGTGGTTGTTTTTTCTTTGGCCATTCTTGTCCCTCGCCTTGCCTAGGGCAGGAATTGTTTGTAGACGGGATGGCCCTTGAAGGTCAATGTTGTCTCTGACCTTTCGACAGTCGCGCTTGGAAGCCTCATGCATAGGCTGTTCACCACGGCGCCATTAGGGATAAAACGAACGCCGTCGAGCAGCTCACCCTTCGTGACGCCTGAAGCAGCAAAAACCAGCTCGTTCCCTTTTGCCAACTCGTGCTCAGCATAAGTTTTCTCCGGGTCGACGCCTTCCATCCGCAGTCTTTCCATGCGGTCAGGGTCGTCTTTCTTGTCTTTCCAGACCTTGACCAGCATTGTGCCGCCGAGGCATTTGATGGCGGTTGCTGCGATGGTGGCTTCAGGTCCAGCACCGGCGCCTATCAGTAAATCAACGCCCGAGGCCGGTCGGCATGTGACCACTGCTCCTGCAATGTCACCGTCTGGAATGAGGATGATTCTCACGCCCAGTTTTCTAAGACGCTGTAATATATCGTTGTGCCTTTCGCGTTCAAGCATTATCACCGTGAAGTTTTCCAGCGGCAAGTCTTTCTCATGTGCAACGGTGCGCACAAGCTCCTCGACACTCATGTCTAGATTGATCTTGCCGACAGAATGGTGGTCAGTAGCCACTTTGAAGTAGTAGCCATCGTCTGGAAGAACTTGGAAGCATCCAGCAGGGGCACATGCAAGAGCAGAGATGGCATCCTTCCTTCCCTTCGAGACAGCAGTTGTGCCGTCCACGGGGTCAACTACAAACTCGACCTTGGGCCCTTTACCAGTTCCGACCTTCTCACGCCGCATAAAGGCAGGCGCGTTATCCTTGGGTCCTTCGCATGCAATCACCTCACCTTCGATGTCTGTCTGAGCCAGAACAGCTCTTGAAAATTCGACAGCTTTGCCGTCTACAAGGTCATGGTCACCCTGACCTATGTGTAAAGCGGCGCCGACGGCTGCGGCTACTGTGATCCTTGTAAGTGAAGGGGCCAAAGCCCTCAGAGAAACCATACGTTGCACCTCAACATCATCTGTACACTTTTACGGGTGTTCCTAGACGTTTCCGGTCTATTTCCTTTACGCCTAGCCCTGGCAAGTTAGGCAACGGTCTCCGCGAGTCTTGCACCTTCAAACCGTCTCCTGCAACCTTGTCCCTGAGCAGCAGGTCAGAATCTAGGTCGGTGTACTGGATGTTCTTTATGGCGGCGGCCAAATGCACTGCAGCAGCTATGCCAAGCTCAGATTCGCCCATACACCCGATCATGCAAGGCACGCCAGCTGCTTCAGCGACCTCAGCTATTTTCCTTGCTTCATGTATTCCGCCGCTCTTCATCAGTTTGATATTAATCATGTCTACAGCTTCTGCCTGTATAAGGCGCAAAGCGTCGGCGGGAGAGTGAACGCTTTCATCCGCCATGACAGGAATAGAAGAGTTCTTCCTTACACTGGCTAGACCTTCAACATTTTCAGCTGGAACAGGCTGTTCGACAAACTTGACATCGTATTTGGCCATCTTCGTAAGCACGGCAGTTGCTTGTCTGGGTGTCCATCCTTGATTCGCGTCGACCCTAAGCTCAACAGAATTGCCTGCAGCTTCACGAACCATCTTTACACGTTCAACGTCTTCTGAAGGGTTCACGCCAACCTTAACCTTTAAAGCTTTAAAACCTTCCTTAACTGCGCGAGAAGCATCTTTGGCCATTTCCTTCGGAGACTTGATGCTCAACGTGATGTCTGTCATCACTTCGGAACGGTAACCGCCTAGCAGCATGAAGAGAGGTTTGTTACATGTTTTTCCGAGCACGTCATACAAAGCCATGTCAACAGCAGCCTTTGCAGCAGGGTTTTCTTTGACGGATAAGTCCATTTTTTCTTTGGTCAACTCAATCCGCGAAGGACATGAGCCAATAAGCTTCGGGGCAAGCTTGTCAAGTGTGTTGATCACTGTTTCGGCAGACTCGCCTGTCACTCTTTTGGAAGGCGAAGACTCGCCCCAGCCTACGACATTATAGTCAGTGACCATTTTTACTACGACATTGCGAGTCTCCGTACTTGTGCTTGGAGCAATCCGGAAAGGTTCCTTATAATGCAGAGTAACAGGGTAAACTTCAATCTGCTTGATCCCCATCTTGAAACACCATAGGTATTTTTGTTTCGGCATGTGGAAAAGCTTTGCTGACTATTTTTCTGCTTCCACATTCCCGCGTTTCCATAAGTCTTTGAATTTGAGTTTTGCTGTGAGGATTTTTTCAGTGGCGAACAGTCTGGATGCAGCATACATGATGCTTATCGTGAAGAGAGATACGTAGATTATGCCCAAGACGGAAGTAGGATAGTCACCCATTGTGACGGCTTTTGAAGCAAGGATTGGATGGCTGTAGGGGATGATGAATAGAATAATGCGCAGCCAAGTGGGCAGAGAGTTGAAGTCAATGTAAATCATCAGCAAAGCTGGAATTATGAGCAAGGGGTAGATGTAACCGACGAGCGACTGAGCACCTCTCACGTCATCTGCGAAAGCAGATAGAACAACTGCTAAGGCCAATGCGGAAAGAAGAGTTACGAAGAGTGAAACTCCAAGCAGCAGGTAGCCGAGAAGCGAAGGCACTAACCCAAGTGATGCAAGGTCTATCGCACTTGAAGACATGAGGCTGGAGAAGGAGTTAATGTAGAAGGTGAACCCGACCATGTACGTGAGAGCGCCGACTCCTGCAACCAGAACAGAGCCTGCGAGCTTTCCCATCAGAATCGCGAAACGGTCCACAGGCAAAGTCAGGAGCGTTTCAAGAGTTTTCTCCTCCTTCTCCATGGCCACCGAAGTCGCCGCTATCTGCATCGAATAGGTAAGCAGTATCATGATCGTGACCGGCATAGCGATCGCCTGTGATACCATCAACGTGGACAATGCTGAAGGGTCCACACGCCGTTCTATTTCACCCTTGATTATCGCAGACTTCTGAATAGCTAGAACGTCTGGAGCCAAGTATCTATTGAACTGGCTAACACTGTTGTCGATCAGTGAAGTTCCAATGTTCTCGAATGCGCCGCCGCCTGAGAACACAACGTAGAAATTTACTGAAGCTGTGACCGTTGTGTTGTTCATGTTTAGGCGCTGTGTCATGTTTGCGGTGAACCCTTGTGGAATTTCCAAGAAGTAAGTTGAGTTGTACCTTGAAAGCAGGTTCTGAGCCAAAGCTTGCTCTGGTGTCGTATTGTTTACGACGTAGACTTTAAGCGACGTTTTCACAAAGGAAATGAACAGGTCTGAGTAGTTGCCGCCTGCGTCATTGTTCAGAATCAGCGTTGTAGCCGTCGCAGCCTTTTCTTGTGCAGTGTGCACCGAGAAACTCATGATTGCGCCTAGGACAGGAAACATGAGAAGCGGGACGATAATCATCCCCAACAGTATCTTTGGGTCTCTGACGAGCTCTTTGAGTTCTTTCACTAGAACGTTGCCAAACCCTCTAAGCAAAACCAACCACCTTCGCAAAAACCTCTTCCAAGTTTGAGCTGCTGAACTGCTGCTTAAGGTCCTGCGGTCTTCCTTCAATAACGAGTTTGCCTTTGTTGAGCAGGGCAACGCGGTCACAAAGGTGCTCCACCTCAAGCATATTGTGACTTGAGAGCAGCACTGTCACGCCATGTTCCTTAACGAACCTCTTTATCGTTTCTCTTACATGATAAGTATGCATGACATCCAAGCCGCTTGCAGGTTCGTCGAGAACCGACAGTTTCGGCTTAGACATTAATGCTCTAGCCACTAGGAGCCTCCGTTTCATCCCTTTACTGTAGGTCTTGGCCCTGTCTCTGAGGCGATCGCCCAAGCCTGAAACTTCAGCAGCTTCCGTTACCATGCGATCAGTTTCCTCACGATTGCCAGTTTTGAACCTAGCCATGAACTCCAAGTATTCTATCCCGGAAAGGTTGCGGTATGCACCCGCCTCCTCAGGAAGGTAGGATATGATCTTGCGTATTTCTCCAGCGTCCTTGACAGCGTCTAGACCGAACACTTTTACTGTACCTGATGTGGGCAATATCAGCGTGGAAATGATGCGTAGACACGTTGTTTTACCTGCGCCGTTCGGACCGATCAAACCGTAAATTTCTCCCTCACTGATTGTAAGGTCCAACCCATCCAACGCGCGGATGCTGCCGAAGATTTTGACAACAGATTTTCCCTCAACCGCGAGGCCCAAGGTCAAACACCGACAGCCCCTGAAACCCGCAGGGGCATATTAAAGATTACTGCCTTTTTCCATGACGAGAAGGAATGCTGCAGACTGGTTCTGCAAACCTTCAGAAGACTCCACGTAAGATTTATAATGCGTCCACAAGAATATATGAAACTCTGTGGTTAAAATGGAAATGGAAAAAATTGCACGCTATGCTTTCATCGCATTCGTCATAATAGCCATCGTGATGGGACTGGCGATGGGTTACTTGGCCTACAACAATGATCCTAACTATGATAGCATAGATGGATGGGTCACATTAGTGCTTCTCATCCTAGGCATAATCATCGGCCTCACAAACATAACAGTAAAAGAAGTTCAACCGTTTCTGATTGCAGCCATCGCACTAATAGTCGTGAGCAGCGCCAACGTTTGGATTCCACTGAACAACGTGCACGGTTTGCTCTATCACTGGGTAGTCTCGATTCTGCACTACATCACAGCGTTTGCGGCTCCCGCCGCAGTCATCATAGCCGTTAAAAGCGTGCTTCAAATCGCCAAAGACTAGACTGCATATCGCACACGCAACGCGAAAACACTATAACCTTCTCTTTTTCTTGTTTTCAAGGCACGATGAAGAACACGCTCAAAACAGTGAACATGGAGGAGACTGGTTGCATTTTCACAAGCCCTGCATGAACGAACAGGAAAGAAGAAGACGGCAAAACCCACGGGAAATACTGAAAAGCATAGGCCTGACAGAAGGCTCAACGTTCGTCGACATCGGTTGCGGCGAAGGATTCTTCACTATTCCAGCTGCTGAACTCGTGGGACCAAAGGGCAGGGCTTACGGCGTAGACGTTAACGCTGAGGCAATCGATGTCATCCGACGCAAGGCTGACAGAGCAGGACTGAGCAATCTGATCCTGAAGGTCGGGTCAGCTGAAGAGACCCTCTTCTGCGAAAAATGCGCCGACATTGCCTTCTTCGGTATAGCCCTTCATGATTTCGGTGATGTTGACAGAGTCTTGAGAAACGCTCGAAAAATGTTGAAACCTTCTGGACTGCTTGCTGACTTTGACTGGAAAAAAGAGGCTATGCCGTTTGGTCCGCCACTGCAAATAAGACTGAGCGAAAAAGAAGCTGCAGGCATCATTGAAAAAGCCAGCTTCAAAATAGAATCCGTGAAAGCAATTGGGAAGTACAATTACTTAATCACAGCGAAACCTAACAGCCATTAACGGTGGGCATCGTCGAATTATGACGCATGCTGATAAGGACGTTTTCGCGGAGAACACGAATCGAACCACCACAGACCATGATACACTAGAATGCGTGGCCTCGCAGACTGTGAACTTGGAACCCGTACCGGAACAGGCGAAGACGCTTCAGTAGTCCACAGAGAAAAGGAAAAGACGGTATTCCTTCGACGACACACAGTTTCCACACTTTGGCTGAAGAACAAGCAAGGCATCATTCTACGTTCATACAGGATGAAAGACACGCTAGACAAGAGGTTTGAAAAAGGGGTCGTCGACGAAAACAAGGAGAGGTTAGCGTCTTCTTGTTTTCCAATATTGATTCTGTGTTCATAAATGCTTTATCAAAAGACAGGGGATTCTAGTGTCCAATTTCAAAATGAAAATGGAATTTGTTGAACTGCGGTGGAGACGAAGGTTCACGTTATGATTGTCAGGAACACTTCACAGTATCCTTCTGAGGAAGTTGAAAGTCTGGTGAGGTTCGCGCTTAAAGGCACACCAAAGGCTGATGAACTGGAAGTTCACGTAAGAAACAGCAAGTATGCTTTCTACGGACGTATCTTTGCAAGTGCAGCTGATTGCACGTGCGACTGCGGCGAACAGCGCTTTCTAATCGTTGTGCGAATCGGAGACAAAGAAAAATTCCCATATTTGTCCGTCTACCCAGGCCACAAACGATGTGAAAAATACGCGACTGTACTTAATGACTGGAAAGAAGCACTGGTGAAGGTCACTGCACACGAAGGAATGCACCTAAGACAATGGATCGAAAACAAGCCAATGTGGGAACACCAAGCAGAAAAACACGCAATGGCAACCTTGACCAGATACAGAAACATGACGAAGACCCAAGAATGCCTTCAGGCGACTCCGTGAACCGAAAAAAACTTAAACCAGCCTCCTTTCAAGGCGACTTGAGCATAATCAAACCATGATGGTGCTCCGGCCGGGATTTGGACCCGGGTCCGCGGCTTTCTTCCGCTTCACTGCGTCGAGAGGCCGCTATACGTGATCCTTCACTGAAGTTTGACCGGACTATACTACCGGAGCATTCAAAGAATGGTCTTCTCTAAGGGATAAATATCTTTTGAAATGGTTAGGGTCAGGGGAACGTATTTCTCCGAAGTGGCGTTGACTTTTCTGTCTCGCAAGTATGAGTCCATCGCGTTAGCGGCAAATTTGCTGAGGAAGTAACTTCAAGAGATCATACAGGTCCTCAAGCAGCCTTCTATGGTCCAGTGCGACCTGCTTATGGTCGGCATTCAGGGAAGCTGTTTCTACGCACTTATCCTTTTTTTCAACGTTTAGCCCATCTGCACCGTCTGAGCATAAACCCGCTGTTATGTTCACGGTAGGGCTGTTCTCGTTCCGTCCTTTTTGATCCAACTTAAAGCGGGGATACTGCATTAAGAAACTTTTTGTATTTCTCGTATTTTCACGACTACAAGAACCAAAGCTACCGTCACCATCCCAGTGATAAGACCGAATGCGAAGCTCATAAGCCCAATCATTGCAGCCTCTGATGGCACGTGAACTGTTCCAAGGAAAAGCATTCCAGCAAGAAAGCCAGCGACAAAGATAATGACACTCAAGACCAGGAAACCATCGACAAATCCTTTCTCCAGATCCATTCTGCACCGCCCTACATTAAACCATTAGCACTTGCCTTCCTTTTGAAAAACCTTTCCAAAAAATGTTGCAGAAGCTTCGGCTTGCCAACCTGCAAACGTTTCACTGGAGCGCGCCAAGAATGAATCCAAGTACAGAGTATCATGCTGATGGGTGTTCTTCACCATAACGATGCTCCTAAGGACACAAACAGGCAAGAGTAGAAACTTCAACATCTCGGAATCTCCACTCTCGATTACCGACAGACAATAGAGATGCAGCACTTGCTGCAACGAAAGATGGAGAACACGTGCTCAAAACATGATGTGAAGAAGAGAGCATCGGAAAATGGATAAAAGAGGGGAGGGCAGTCGAACATTAACCGTTCTGCATTTCCAGTTCTTTGGCTCGGGTTTCAATAAAAGCTGTAACTTTCTCTTGACTGAACTGCTTTTCTTCCTCCTGCTTTTTCAGCTGTTCACGGATTGTTTGCAGCACTCTTTCCACGTCGAAAGGCTTCAGTATGAAAGCGTCTGCCTCTCTGTTCACGGCTTCCATCGCGTTCTGAATCGTGGGATAGCCGGTGATGATTATTTTTCTCATCCTAGGGGTTGTGTCTCTTATTTTCAGGAGAAGGTCGACGCCCTCAGTGTCTGGTAGTCGCATGTCAATCAATGCAAGGTTGTAGACTTTTTCATTCGTTTTCCGGATGGCTTCTTTTCCGCTGTTGACAGTGTCCACGGTGTAGCCCTCTTCCTCAAGTATTGTCTGCAGTGTTTTTCTTATGCTTTCGTCGTCATCGATGATAATGATTCTGGCATTTTCACCCAAATCTGTTCACCTCCATCAATTTTCGGCTCTATTGGAATGATGATTGTGAATGTGGAGCCTTTATCAACCGTGCTTTCCACTGAAATCTTGCCGCCGTGAGCCTCAATGATCCTTTTGCATATAGGCAAACCGAAGCCCATACCCTTAGCTTTAGTCGTGAAAAGTGGCCTCCAAAGTTTGTCCAACACTTCCTTTGACATGCCTACTCCCGTGTCACTGAAAATGAAGGCGATGTCTCCGTCTCGCTGTTTGCATCTGATAGTGAGTGTTCCACCGACAGGCATAGCATCAAAGGCGTTCTTGATGATGTTGGCGAAAGTTCGTTTCAGTTTTTCAACATCTACTTTTAGCTTCGGTTCATTCTCAGCAAGGTTGATCACCTGTACGTTGCTCGGCACGGTTACCAGCATGAAAGCCTCGCGTATTAACAGTTTAGGCGTTGTCTCTGTTACCTCCAGTTTGACCTCACGTGAATAGTCAAGAAGGTCATTGATTATCTTGTTTGAATACTCAATGTCCTTTTCTATGATCTCAAGCATCTCGCGTGCTTTGGGTTCCATCTTCAGATCGAGCTTGGTTCTCAAATAGTATGCCGCGCCGACAATGCCTGTCAAGGGGTTACGCAGGTCGTGGCCGATCATTGCGGCCAACTCGCCGATGGCTGCCAGTCTCTCTGCTTTAAGCAGTTGCCGTTCTATCTGTTTGCGTTCAGTGATGTCCTCTGTGATCGCTACAAAACCGACCCGTTTGCCTGAGGCATCCTTGACGACGCTTGTGGAAAGTTCAGCTGGAAACTCGCGGCCATCTTTCGTGACGAACGTATATTCGAGGTTCTTCATCAACCCATCTTCAAGTGTTTTCTTCATGTTGTGCATTGCCTTTTCATGGTCTTTCTTCGCAATCAGTATGAAAGAGTTCTTGCCAATCAGTTCTGACCGTGAAGGAAAACCGTGCATTCTGGCTGTCTGTTCGTTACATTCGATGATATTCCCATTCAGGTCCGTAGCGGTTATTGCGTTAGGGGAAGCAGTAAAGATGCTTCTTAGCTTCTCCTCGCTCTCCTTGAGGTTGCGCGTTCTCTCCTCCACTTTTTCTTCAAGATGCTTCGCGTAAACTTCAAGCTGACTGTTTGCGTTGTTCAGCTGTTGAATAAGCCTAGCGTTTTCAATTGCACTTGCGGCCTGATGAGCGAATAACTCGAGAGGTGCGAGTGAATTCTTCGTCGGGCGGCGACCATCCTTCGGGTCGTCCATGCTCATGATTCCTACAACTTGACCTGTTGGCAAACGCAGCGGAATGTACAGCAGATCATCAGGGTTCCAGTCAACTGTTTCAGCTTTAGGAACCTTGCTGGTGAGTGCATGTTTGAACTGTTCCTGAACGAGCGGGTCGCTCCAAGGCAAATAGTAGAACTCGCCTAGCCTGTACCTTTCGAACATGCTGCTTAAGCGTTTCTGCCACACATGGCCAGGCGACTGGTGTTTCTTCAAATATTCTTCTTCTTTCTTCGTCAGCCCTGCACTCACGATGTCCGTTGTGTTGAGGTTCTCGTCTCGTAATGATATTACGACTCTTCCCCATCCCTGCTCACGAACAGCTTCTGCGATAATCTTCAGTCGCTTGCACATATCTGTAGTCCGCAGCATTAAGCCAGAACTCTTCAGCAGACTTTGAAGCCTGCTTAAAATGTCTCGATACTTCTCCTCGTCCTCCTGTAAAGCTTTTTCCATACGTTTTTGTTCAGCAACATTTCTGACTATGCCGATGGCAAGTCGCTTTCCCTTGAGCCATAGAAATGTTAAAGAAAACTCTGCTTGAAACTCTTCGCCGTCCTTTCGAACAGCGACAAACTCGAAACTTGTTTCATGGTTAGGTTCTTTGCTGTTTCTTTTGAGACGTTTTACCATACTTTGCACGTCTTTGCGAAAACGTCTCGGAACTATGAGTTTGACTACGTCTTTTCCTGTTGCTTCTGCAAGTTTGTATCCGAAGGTTTTCTCAGCGGCAGGATTCCAGTAGACTACTTTGTCCTCGTCATCCATCATGATTATGCTGTCCATCACGGAGGCTGCAACTGCTCTGAACTTCTCCTCGCTGTCCTGCATATGCAGTATGGCCTGTCTATGTTCTTCTTCCACGCCCACGGCTGCGGCGATTAATCCCAGCAGCTTCTTGTTCTCTTCAGTCGGTTTCACATCTTCTCGATAGAGGACACATAGCGAACCAACGTGAACACCGTTCAACGTCACCGCTTTACCCACGTAGGTCTTAAGCTTGTACCGTTTCACTATAGGGTCAGTCTGCGCGTATACGGTCTCAGGCAGATTTCGGACAACAAAGACCTCTTTGCCTACACCTTTGATGACATCGTAACAGATGTGCCCCTCAGGCTTATCCACTGCGTTAAAGTCAGGCGAAGTGTTCCACTGGCCGATTGAACAGAACAGCCCTTGGTCAACGTGATTGTATAATGCGTACGTGGCTCCAAGCAGTTCCCCAGCAAGAGCGACTAGACAGTTGATGTTCCAATCCGGGTCACCTCTGAACCTCAAAAAGCATTCTTTCAGTTTCTCGATGCGTTCATCATCCGTCTTTAGCCCATGGGCTTTCTCGAAAGTGACGCCCACACAGTTTTCAGGAAGCGGGAAAACTTTAACAGAGAAAAACCGTTGAACAGCCTTTTCGCCACGGTAAGGAACATCGCCAACGGTTCTTGCCCTGCCTGACCGTACGACCTCTGCGCAACATTCAGCAAGTCTCGTGTTAACAGCAGTCGACAAGACCTCACGCATGTATTTGCCAAGAAAATCTCGGGTAGATGTCCCTGTAAGCTGTTCAGCAGCCTCATTCGTGAAAATCAGCTTGAACGAAGCTGCATCATCAGGGTTCTCCAAGCGCCATACGTCAAGACCGACCTGCAAGTTTCTCAGGATGCCATCGTAAAGGTCTGCAAACTCTTTGGCTCTGCAGCCGTTAGTGCTACTACTTGAAACAACTGAACTCATGTTTCTGAAAGCTTGGCTTTCAGCTTCCGTTTTGTTTTTTGAAGATTCTTTCTTTTTCATGATACACATCTTCTTCAACTCTTTAACACTGTCTGAAAAGTTGAAGATGGCAGATTCTAAATATTCTACTCCGCATTTGCGATACAGGCTTTTCACAATCAGTTTCTCGATGACAGGTGCAGCTGAGGCCAGTAATTTCCCAAGACAAACCGTGAACGCGTCAGGTTTCGCAGGGATCTCCTCGCGTTTCAGTTGACAATTCTGCTCAAAGGAAGCATAGATAACGCGGACGCCTACATCCCTGAAAATCTGCGTTAACGTTTCATCCACAACGTCCAATAACAAGACGTCAAACTCTCTGCTGCCTTCAATCTTGTCTTCGCAACTCGAACAAGAGGGGAAGCTCAACTTTTCCACCGATTGATTGATTTGGCGGCCACTGCAAGCTGACAACTTGCTATTCTAGCAAAAATGAAAGACCGAACATAATTTATCCATTATGAATTATGAGTAAATATTCCCCCTCACAGAAAATTGAACTATCAAGAACCGAGAAAACACGTGAATATAATCAGAATTCCGAATACATGCCTGAAATTCACAAATGGTTCACATCCTTCAGAAAGAACAGGCAAACTCGACTGGGAACAGATAACCTCAAACATGCGCAGAAACGCTGAAACATCAAGTCCAACACCATAACCAAGTCGGTTCCTAATGAACTTCTGGAAACTGAAAAAGTGGTTTTTCTGGCTGACAGAAGAAATCAACCGCCACCGCTGCGAAAATGATTATCGGTGCATGCAGAATTTTCCAGAAACAACCATTATCGATTCTTTCAGGTATTCTGCATTGAGTCCCAAATGTAAGGTTCATTACTTTAGAACCTTACAGCAGTGAAGGAACTATAAGGGGACTACCATTCTTCTTCTACGGCTTTTCCTCTCCACTTCCTCAGAAAGACTATAGAGACGACAGCTGCTGCAGCTGACCCTCCTGCTCCGATAGCGATGTAGAGAGAGTACACTGCGAAGAAAGAGGGTTCATCGACTTGGACCAGAAGCTCAGAAGTTATGCTACCGTACACCGAATCGCTCTCGAAGAACCTTGCTTGAACGCTCCATTCTCCTGAGACTTCTGGTCTGTAGCTTGCCGTGAAAGATCCGTCCTGAAGGGTATAGACCACGACTGTCTCGCTTTCGTTGCCAGACGTGAAGTAGAGACTGATAGGCATACCGCTGTTTGCCGGCGTCAAATTGCCTGTCACTGTGATGTTTTCACCAAGAGTCACAGTCTGGCGGACCAGCGATATGCTCAACAGCGAGGACGTCTTCACGTTGTAGCTTCCGTTAGCTATCAAAACATCTCTAAGAATGTCAGTTGCAACAACACCGTAGACAAGGTTCGTCCCTGCGGGCTGACCGGGAACATTCACCCTGCACGTTCTATTGTCGACAAGTTCCATGCTAACCGAAGTCATGTTTGCCCATCCTGTAAATGAATACCGTGGAGTTGCATTCACCAAGTCTGTGGAGTTTGAAACATAAACAAGGGTAACGGCATCTCCAAGATAGACTCTGGGGCCTGGAACCGTTGCGGCTTGCAAAGCTGCATCAAACACTGTTTTAACAAGAAACTCTACTGTACCACTGCCCTTGCCGCCGATGAGAACCAGATGATAAAGGGACCTTCCAGGGTTCGGCGAAGTGAAATTTATCATGATGCTTTGTCCAAAGTTTTCACAGCTGGCATAAGCTGCACCTCTGTATCCCTTGCTATCCACGTTGTACCCTCCGATGATATCCTCCTTGCCTGTGCGGTTGCCGTAGAGCCCAGCCTCCCAAGCCAGAGGCACATCGTTGAGAACCGTCTCATTCTTCACCGTCGGGTCAGCCATCAGAAACAGCCTAGCCTCATACACTGTCAGAGTGGAAGGCACGTTAACGTAGACTTCCACGTGCTGGCTGTCAGTGACAAACTCGTAGGACCATGTCGTGTTGTAGGTGGGCAGGTCTGCAACTTTACCCTCAAGATACTGTTCATGCCAGACGTTACATTGAACATTCTCGATTATCATAAGCGTCGCTTCTTGTGCATCGTGACTGCTACCAGCGTCGTTAACGATAACAAAAGTGTAGTTACCTGTATACTTTGGACTGAAGAAGGCAGAGTCATAAGTGTTGCCTAAGTGTTCAAGCAGGCCTGATGATGCTGTGTGTCTGCCTTCAACGTTGAAGTAGGGGTCGTAAACGTACACATCATAGTTTGTCTGCGGTTCAGAACCGTTGTTCACCCAGTCACCGTAAAGGTAGACATGATAGGAATGGTTAGCCTTCAGCGGACACACTACACTCCAGTCGCGACCGATCTCGATCTGAGACTGAGCGAAAA
>Ga0078972_1006135_pt1 | contig 21282 bp, 16 predicted proteins | sample YelNatPaOPGAMG01_FD_67568 | JGI IMG/M metagenome (GOLD analysis project Ga0078972, IMG submission 67568) | Hot spring thermophilic microbial communities from Obsidian Pool, Yellowstone National Park, USA - OP-RAMG-01 (SPADES assembly) (version 2) | ecosystem: Environmental > Aquatic > Thermal...
ATACCTTTGTAATTGCAGCCGTAAGTGTAGTCTTACCATGATCGATATGACCAATGGTACCGATGTTCACATGCGGCTTAGACCTTTCAAATTTTTCTTTAGTTGCCATGTTGTACCTCCTAAATTTCTCCTTTGGCTTTCTTTAAAATTTCTTCCTGAACAGCAGCAGGGACTTTCTCATACTTATGGAATACCATCGAGAAAGAACCCCTACCCTGCGTAAGTGTTCTTAAAACAGTCGTATAACCAAACATGCTCTCAAGAGGAATAAGTGCTTGCACAATAACAGTGTTTCCTCTTTCGATCATTCCCTTAACACTTCCACGTCTTGCATTAACGCTATTTATAACTTCACCCAAAAAAGTCATCGGCACTATTATCTCAACGCTCATAATTGGCTCAAGAAGATATGGAGAGGCTGAAGAGACAGCATCCTTGAAAGCCTTTGATGCTGCAATTTTAAATGCAAGTTCAGAAGAGTCAACAGGGTGATATGAACCATCAACAAGTTCAACATAAACTCCATACACGGGGAATCCAAGCAATGGACCGTTCTCTGATGCAATTTTAACGCCTTCTTCAATTGCAGGAATGAAGTCTTTAGGTATAACACCACCCTTTGTCTTATCTTCAAAAACTACACCTTTGTCAGGGTCGATAGGTGATACATGAAGGACAACATGTCCATACTGACCATGACCACCCGTCTGTCTTATATACTTACCTTCCGCTTTTGCAGAACCTGCTATTGCTTCTTTATAAGCAACCTGCGGCTTTCCAACACGAGCCTCAACATTGTATTCCCTGAATAATCTGTCAACTATAATTTCGAGATGCAGTTCTCCCATACCTGAAATTATAGTTTCAGATGTATCCTCATCGTATTTTATCTTGAAGGTAGGGTCTTCAATTGCAAACTTAGCAAGAGCCTGAGATAGCTTTTCCTGATCAGCCCTTGTCTTTGGTTCAATTGCAACTGAAACAACAGGCTCTGGGAATTTTATATCTTCAAGAACAAGCGGCATGTTAACATCGGAAATAGTATGCCCCGTTATTGCGTTCTTAACTCCTACAATTGCACCTAAGTCTCCTGCTCTGAGGTAATCAACATCTTCTCTTTTGTTTGCGTGTAATCTCAGCAACCTTGCAACTCTCTGTTTTTCATTGGTTGTTGCGTTTAAAACATAACTACCTTTTTCGAGTGTCCCAGAATAAACTCGCACAAAACTGAGAATACCAGAATAAGGATCAGCCATAACTTTAAAAACGAGAGCAGCAAGTGGTCCTGAAGGGTCTGGTTTAAGTTGGATAGTTTGCCCGTCTTTTGTAGTTGCAATAACATCTCCTCTATCAATAGGAGATGGAAGGTATTCGCAAATTCCATCAAGAAGCATTTGAATTCCTTTGTTTCTGAAGGATGAACCTACAAAAACAGGAAAAGCAACACCGCTAACGGTTGCACGTCTAATTGCCTGTTTAAGGATATCCTTTGGAATACTTCCTGTTTCAAGGTAAAGTTCAAGTGCATCTTCATCAACATCAGCAACACTTTCAAGCATCTTTTCTCTGTATTTTTCAAACTTGTCTTTATAGTTTTCTGGAATTTCCGTTTCTTTGAATTCTTCGCCTGTTTCTGAAGTATAAATGTATGCCTTTCCCTCTATAAGATCAATAACCCCAACAAACTCATCTTCTTCACCAAGTGGTATTTGAACTGGGATAATTTTTACATTAAGCCTTTCATCAATACTCTTAAGGGTATCTTCATACGATGCACCAAGTCTATCCATTTTGTTAATGTAAATTATTCTGGGGACTTTGTGCATCGTTGCCTGTCTCCAGACCGCTTCAGATTGGGCTTCAACGCCCTCTACTGCAGAGAAAATAACTACGGCTCCGTCGAGCACTCTAAGTGACCTTTCAACTTCTGCCGTAAAGTCAACATGGCCGGGCGTATCAATAATATTAATCTGGTGTCCCTTCCAGAAGCAAGTGGTAACAGCAGAAGTAATAGTAATACCCCTCTCCTTTTCCTGTACCATCCAGTCCATAACAGTATTCCCATCGTCAACATTACCCATCTTGTATGTAGTTCCGGTATAATACAAAATCCTTTCGGTTGTTGTTGTTTTACCGGCGTCAATGTGGGCAATAATTCCGATGTTTCTAATTTTTTCAAGAGGGGTATCGATGTTACTCATCAACTTTCACCTACCAACGTAAATGAGCATAAGACCTGTTAGCCTCTGCCATTTTATGCAGATCTATCTTTTTCTTATATGCTGCACCTGTTTCATTAGAAGCGTTAATGATCTCGTCTGCTAATTTTTCTTCCATTCTCTTTCCCTTAACACTTCTTGCTGCCTCAATAATCCACTTTATTGCAAGTTTTTGTCCTCTTTCTTTTTCAATTTCGATTGGAATTTGGTAAGTTGCACCACCAACTCTTCTTGGCTTAACCTCAACAAGGGGTCTTACTTTCTCTAAAGCAAGTTCAAAAACTTCAAGAGGGTCTTTGCCTGTCTTTTCTTTTACAATGTCAAATGAAGCATAAACAATTTTCTCAGCAAGACTCTTCCTGCCGCCCTTCATAACATTGTTAATGAGTTTTGCGACCATTACATTATCGTAAACTGGGTCGCCTTCAATTTCTCTTTTTGGAGCTGGTCCTCTACGAGGCATTACGCACCTCCCTTTTTGGGCTTCTTAGCACCGTACTTAGATCTTCCACGCATTCTTCCTTCAACACCCGCGGCATCAAGTGCGCCACGAATAATGTGGTATCTTACACCTGGAAGGTCTTTAACCCTTCCACCACGCACCAACACCATAGAGTGCTCTTGAAGATTGTGTCCAATTCCTGGAATATAGGCAATAACTTCTTCACCATTTGTAAGCCTGACCTTTGCAATCTTACGCAAGGCCGAATTAGGCTTTTTAGGGGTCATTGTTCTTACTTGAATACATACACCCCTTTTCTGTGGACACCCTTGTAAAGCCGGTGTCTTGCTTTTTTCCTTAGTCCTTTCTCTCGGACTTCTTACTAATTGGTTAAAAGTCGGCATAACAATATCCTCCTAATTAAATTCTTTCACACAGTTTAAAATTATAGCAAAATTATTTTAATTGTCAATAATACCATTTATTCTTCAAAATCCATATTTGTGCCTGCTGGGATTTTCTTACCAACAATAATAGATTCCTTCATTCCACGAAGGAGATCTATCTTTCCCTTAATTGCAGCCTCTGCTAAAACTCTTGGTGTTTCCTGGAAGGATGCAGCAGACAAGAAGCTATCTGAAGAAAGTGCTGCTTTGGTAATGCCCTGTACTAACAGTTTAAATTTTGCAATTCTCTTTCCTTCAGCTTTCATTTTCCTATTTTCTCTCAAAACATCTTCTTTGTTAACAACTTCACCTTCGTAGAAGTTGGTATCTCCAGAGTCAACTATCTCCACCTTATCAAACATTCTCTTCAGGATAACTTCAATATGTTTTATATTAATATCGACGCCTTGAGACTTATAGACCTTTTCAATTTCCTGGAGAAGATACCTTGCGGTAAAGTTCATACCTTTAATGTCGAGAATTTCCCTTGGATCAAGTGGTCCATCACTTAAGATGTCACCAACCCTCACATAATCTCCGGTTTTTACATTGAGTTTCTTATCACGAGGCGCAGGAATCTTAATCTTTTCTCCCTTTTCTCCTGTTATTGTAATCAACTGCCTCAACTTATCAGAAGTTACTTCAACTTTTCCTTTCATAGGGGAAACAATTGCCTTTCCTTTAGGAGCACGAGCAGAGAAAAGTTCTTCTACCCTTGGAAGACCCTGTGTAATATCCTGACTTGCAACACCACCAGTATGGAATGTTCTAAGGGTTAACTGAGTTCCTGGTTCACCAATCGACTCCGCTGCAACAACACCCACCGCCTCTCCAACTTTAACAATGTCTCTATTGGATAGATCTACACCGTAGCATTTTGCACAAACACCATGTTCAACATTGCAAGTAATTGGAGATCTAACCTTTACTTTTCTTACACCGAGGCTCTCAATTAATTTTGCTTTCTCTTTTGTAATGAGTTCGTTCTTTCTAACAATAGGTTCAACACTTTCATCAAAAACTTCAATTTCTTTTATCTTTGATTTTTCAAGAATTTCAAGCACACCTTCTGTTATTTTTCTGCCTTTCTCGACAACTAATTCGCCATTATCATATACGGATTCTGCAAGAACGTATCCAATTGCTTTCTTATTAGCCTTAACTTTCTTTGGGGTAGTAGGAGGATAAATGTTTTCGGCAGCATATCGTCCCCAAATTTGTTCGGCTAAGGTTATAACTGGCTTATCGTAGTTATCACCTTCGACAATTGGCTGAACATCAATACCATTAACAAAGTCTTCAATAAGGATAGACTTTATTCCGAGTTTGTCCAAAAGGCTTGCTTGTTCTGATGAAATTGTGTCACCTTTTCGTATAAAAGCCATATTGGTGTTCGGATCAACCACATCTTCGGCTGCAACTTTAAGTATCACTTTTGAAGAAAGAGGCTCAATCAATTCGTCGCCAACCATTGTTGCCTTGACACGTCTAACGGCACAATCATCTTCTTTTACAATAATACCATGCGCAACATCTACGAGCCTTCTCGTAAGATATCCAGAGTCAGCCGTCCTCAAAGCAGTGTCAGCCTGTCCTTTTCTTGCACCGTGGGTTGAAAGGAAGTATTCAAGAACAGTAAGACCTTCTCTTAAATTTGAAAGAATTGGGAATTCGATAATCTTACCTGTTGGACCTGCCATAAGTCCACGAATACCAGCCATCTGCGTAATCTGAGTAGGGCTTCCTCTTGCACCTGATATAGCCATCATGTAAACTGGGTCAAAGTTATCGAAATTATTAAAAACAAGTTGCTGAATTCTCTCCGAAGCCTTTCTCCAGATTTCAACTACAGCCTGATACCTCTGGTCTTCAGACAGTAAACCTTCTTCGTATTGCTGGTTAATATGCTCAACCTGCTTTTGTGCTTCTTTTATAACTTCGTCTCTTTCTTTAGGAATTTTTACATCATCCAAACCAATACTAATTCCACTATAAGTTGCAAATTTGAAACCAATATCCTTTAGGTTATCCAAGAGTATATCAGTTTTAACGAGACCATATCTATCGTAAAATTCGGATATGATTTTTTCTAACTGCTTCTTACCAACAACTTCGTTAATGAAAGGATAATCATCATCACCATCAAAAATACCTTCCCTCAATTTCATATTGAAGATTACTCTTCCAACAGTTGTTTCAAAGACTTCTCCTCTAAAACTAAATCTTATAGTTTCATGAAGTTTCAATAGACCCTTTTCGTATAGTAGTTCAACAAGATGAGGATCATCATAAATACGCTTGCTCTTTAACTCCTCACCCTTGGAAAGAGTTAGGTAGTAAACACCTATAACCATATCCTGGACAGGCGTATCGAGAGGACCACCATGCGCAGGAGATAGGATATTATGTGATGAAAGCATAAGCATTTTTGCTTCCATCTGCGATTGCAAAGATAATGGCAAGTGTATTGCCATCTGGTCACCATCGAAGTCAGCATTGAAAGGAGTACATACTAGTGGAGATATCTGGAGAGCCTTTCCTTCAATCAAAACAGGCTTAAATGCCTGAATACTCAATCTGTGAAGAGTAGGTGCACGGTTAAGAAGCACAACATAATTCTTTGATAAGTCTTCAACTGCTTTCCAAACCTCTGGTGTTGGGTTTTCAATGAGTTCTTTTGCCTTCTTCTTGTTGTATCCAAGCTTAGATAATTCATAAGTAACAAATGGCTTAAAGAGTTCAAGTGCCATCTCTTTAGGAACACCACACTCATCAATCCTTAACTCAGGACCAACAACTATAACGGCTCTTCCTGAGTAATCAACTCTCTTTCCAAGAAGATTTTCCCTGAATCTACCTTCTTTTCCTTTGAGAATATCAGTTAGTGATCTAAGAGGCCTTTTATTTGCATTAACAACTGGATATGACTTTCTTCCATTATCAAAGAGGGCGTCAACTGCTTCCTGTAACATCCTCTTTTCGTTCTCAAGCATAATGTCAGGTGCGTTAACTTCGTAGAGTTTCTTTAGACGGTTATTTCTATTTATTACCCTTCTGTACAGTTCATTGAGGTCATCAGAAGCATATTTACCACCCTCAAGAGGCACTAAAGGTCTAAGATCTGGTGGTATAACTGGAACCACAGTTAGAACCATATCCTGAGGCTTTCTGTTATTATTTAGCAAGCCTTCAACAACGCTCAGGAGCCTAACTGCACTACTCTTTTCCTGTGTAGATCCATTCTTCAACTTGTTCAGTGCATCTTCTCTTAATTTATTTAAATCTACTTTTTCAAGAAGTTCCTTGATTGCCTCTCCACCCTTCTTTGCAACAAAATCAAGATTTTCTTCGAATCTATACATATAGTATTCTTCTTCTGAGAGGACTTGTTTAAATCTCAACTTTGTCTTCTTTGGGTCGATTACAACATATGCCACAAAGTAAATAATTTTCTCTACATCCTGCGACTTCATATCCAGCAGGAGAGCAATATAATTGATATTGTTCTTAAAATACCAGATATGTGCAACAGGAGTTGCAAGTTGTATGTGCCCGAAACGCTCCCTTCTTACTGAGGATGGGAGAATTTCAACTCCGCAGTTTGGACACTTCAATCCTTCGTACTGTTTGCCTTTCAACTTTCCACAATGGCATTGGTACGAGTGAACTGGTCCAAAAATTTTCTCACAGAACAAACCATCTGGCTCTGGCAAATAATTTCTATAACTGTAAGTATCGCCTCTTTTTACTTCCCCATGTGACCAGGAAAGTATTTCTTCTTCTGAGGCTAACAAAATCTTTAATGCTTTTATATCCGCTTTATTCAAAAGGTCCACCCCCTATTTACTCTTCGGACTCTTTCTTATTGTGTTCCGATTCTTGTATTATTTTTTCAGCAATCTTTGGAGGAACAGGTTCATAGTGAGAATGCTCCATCTTAAACTCACCCGTTCCTTGAGTTATCGAGTTGAGATCGTTTGCATAGTTCAACATTTCAGCGAGAGGAACATATGCTTCAATAATTTGCTTTCCATTTTCGCTTCTCATTCCAATAACTCTTCCTCTCTTTGCATTGAGGTCACCTATCACATCACCCATGTACTGTTCATCAACTATTACAACAACTTTCTCAATTGGTTCAAGGAGAATTGAATTTCCCTGTTCTAACGCCTTTTTGAGAGCCATCGACCCTGCAATCTTAAATGCAAGTTCCGAAGAATCAACAGGGTGATAAGAACCATCTACAACTGCAACTCCAATATCTGTAACTGGATACCCTGCAAGAATTCCTTCTTCCATTGCCTCTTTAACACCCTTTTCTACAGCAGGGATGTACTGCTTTGGTATAGCACCACCAAAAATTCTACTTTCAAAACTGTATTCCTTGCCTCTTTCGAGAGGTTCAACCTCTAAGAAGCAATGCCCGTACTGACCGTGTCCTCCTGTTTGTTTCTTGTACTTTCCTTCCACTTTTACCTTTGTTGTAATAGTTTCACGATATGGAACCTTAGGAACGGTAAGTTCAATGTTAACACCATAACGTCCACTTAACTTTTCCATAATTACCGATAGATGAGTCTCTCCAATACCAGAAATGAGTTGTTCTTTTGTTTCCAAATTTTTTGATATTTTTACTGTCGGGTCTTCTTCGGTTATCTTGGAAAGTCCGATACTCATTCTATCCTCGTCAGTTTTTGTTTTGGGCCTCATTGCCCTTGTGAGCATTGGCTCAGGAAATTCTATTTTTGGAAACTCTATTGGGTTGTCTTTATCGCAAAGGGTATCATTTGTTTGAGTCACTGTAAGCTTTGTAATAACGGCAATGTCTCCTGCTATTACCTCATCAACAGGCTCCTGGTTTGAACCAATCATAAAAACAATTTGTCCCGTCTTTTCAAGAACAGCTTTAGATGAGTTGTAAACAGTCGAGTTCGACTTCAATACACCTGAGTACACTTTAGTAAAAGATAGCTTTCCAACATATGGGTCGGAAAGAGTTTTAAATACAAATGCTGACAAAAATTCATCAACTGCAACTCTTCTTTTCTCTTCTTCTTTGGTGTTGGGGTTGATACCAATAACTTCTCCTAATTCTTCAGGGCTCATCATCACATCAACTGCAAAATTGAGAAGTTCGTCTAAACCAACAAGACTTGTTGCAGAGCCAAAAAGAATAGGGAACAAATTTCCTTTTATGTATGCATTTTTTAAACCTTTGTTAACTTCTTCCTGAGTAAGTTCCTCTCCACCAAGATACTTCTCGAGGAGTGCATCATCGGACTCTGCTGCAATTTCCATTAGTTCATGCTTGAAATTATCAAGATTTTGATTTTCGAATACTGATGAGACTTTAGTAAATTTTCCTCCTTCGAAAACAGGGTAGTTTAAAGGAATCGCCTTAGGGCCAAAAAAGTCTCTTACCACACTAAGGATATGTTCGACATCAACACCTTCGACATCAATCTTATTTATGAAAATTGCACGAGGTTTGTTTTCATTCTCAAGAAACTTCCAATACTTTTTAGTCTGAATTTCGATGCCGCTTGTTGCGTTTACAAGCATTACAGCATTTTCTGCAGCCCTTATACCACTTAACACCTCGCCTACAAAATCGGCATATCCTGGTGTGTCAAGGAAATTAATTTTAACACCGTTATGTTCAACAGGAACAATTGAAAGGCTTATACTGAATTTTCTATTCTTTTCTTCGGGTTGATAATCAGAGACGGTGTTTCCATCCTCAACCCTTCCCATTCTTGAGATTACCTTTTTCTTAAAAAGAATTGCTTCTAACAAAGTTGTTTTTCCTGCATTCCCATGCGAAACAAGAACTACATTTCTAATTTTGTTAGTTGCTTGAGCCTTCATCTAACTCCTCCTTCACCATTTTTCCAAGATTTATTTTTGTTGTTATTTTAGGTAAGAAAGGTTCTTTGACCTTCTTTTCTTCTTTCTTCTCAGGCAGTACCTTCAAGTCTATAGCAAGGCCTCTTAATGTTCTTTGCAAAACATTGAATGATTCAGGAATACCGGTTTCAAATATTGTTACGCCCTTTGATATTGCTTCATATGCACGTTTCCTTCCCTCAAGGTCGTCAGACTTAATAGTGAGCATTTCGTGTAGAAGATTTGCAGCACCATATGCTTCAAGAGCCCAAACCTCCATCTCACCGAGTCTTTGGCCACCAAATTGTGCCTTACCTCCAACTGGCTGTTGTGTAATAAGGGTGTATTTGCCAACCGCTCTTGCGTGTATCTTATCTTCTGCAAGGTGATTGAGTTTCAAGAAGTACGCTTCGCCAACAGTTACTTTATATTCAAAAGGTTTTCCTGTTCGTCCATCATAGACAGTCATTTGTCCAGACTCATCAAGATTTGCCTTCTTTAGAAGAGACCTTACATCTTTTTCTGATGCGCCAATAAAGGAAGGTGTTACAACTCTCACATTCAGATTTCTTGCAGCAATTCCAAGATTTGCTTCTAATATCTGCCCTATATTCATTCTTGAAGGAACTCCAAGTGGACTTACGATAATATCAACGGTAGTTCCATCTTCAAGATAAGGAAGGTCTTCTTCCGGGACAATTTTACTTACAACACCTTTATTCCCATGACGACCAGCGAGTTTATCACCAACGATTATTTTCCTCTTCTTTGCAACAAATATCTTAATTACCTTCAGGGCATTCTTAGTGAGCTCGTAACCCTCTTCCCTTGAGAAAACCTGGACATCAATAACTACACCCCCTTCTCCAGGAGGGACTACAAAAGAACTATTCTTAAGATTACTGTTTCTGTTACTCCACAAACTTCTCCAAATTTTCGCTTCGTTAGATTCTTCCTCTTCTGGGAACGGGGTAACTTTTCCTACAAGAACATCTCCTGGTTTTACCTTTGAACCAACCTTTACGATACCTTTCTCGTCGAGGAAACGAAGGGCTTCTTTTCTTACATCCCTTATATCAGGAGTAAGTTCTTCTGGACCTTGCTCAGTTTCATGAACTTCAACGGTATATTCCTTAATATGAACAGAGGTTAATCTATCTTCGCTTACTAATTTTCTACTTATAACAATAGCATCCTGATAGTTGTACCCATACCATGAAAGATATGCAATAAGAACATTGATGCCAAGAGCTATTTCTCCATTTTTCGTTGCATAACCATCTGCAAGAGGCATACCCTTTTTAACAATATCACCTTTCTTTACAATCGGCCTTTCGTTTCTGCAGGTGTCCTGATTTGTCCTTTCGAATTTTCTTAATCGATAAACAACTTCCTCTCTTACCTTGACTTTATTAACGCCTGCCTCTGCAAGTTTTCTTAACTTATCTAAGGTAATTAGTTCGCCTGCTTTTATAATAACTTCGTCTTTTTCGTTTGTGTAATCCTTTGCAGCAACCCTGTCAAGGAGGTCCTCGTTAATCTTGCCAAGATTGAATGTTTCGACTTCCTGTGGTGAATAAACAAGTAAGTCTGTAACACCCTTATCATAGAGTTCGTTTAGAAGTTCTTCTGTTATTTGAGGCTCGAATCTTAGAGTTCTCTTCGTATTTGTTAATGTTCCAAAGAGGCTTTTTCCAATTATATTTTTGCCCAACGCAGTTAACTCAAGCTTAAAGACAGGCTTTGTAACTATATTACCATCCTCTTCAACCTTGATTTCTTTAACACCGCTTTGCTCATAAAGCCTGTTCAACTTTGTATCCGATATTTTTTGCCCTTCTTCAATAAGAGGTTTGCCTTTTTTACTTACAACAGTTTCCTTTGCAACAAGACCAATGAGGTCATCGTTTCTCTCTTTATCAAAGCAATTTGTTATAGCAAACTTCTGGATTTTATCTGATTCTATAATAGAAATTTGTTCGATACCGTGTGTTATGAGTTTATCGATAACCTGTGGAGTTATCTTTTCACCAACAAGTTTGTAATAATCTTCAATCTCAGGCTTTATATCTAAGAGCACTATCTCTTTCTGCTTTGCTCTATTGAGTAAACTTTGCTTAAGGTCTGATGCTTCTCTATAAACAGAAACATCAACTGATTTTGCATCATTAGGAACAATATGTATCTCGCTTCCATCAACATAAGAAACAATTCCGTCGTGTTGAGAGAGAGGAAGGTCGAGATCATCTATTGCAATTTTCCCCTCGTAACCTGTAGAAACCCTTGGAAGTTCTGGATCTAAAAGCGGGACAGCCTGTCGCTGCATGTTGCAACCCATTAACGCCCTGTTTGCATCGTCGTGTTCAAGGAAAGGAATAAGAGACGCAGATGGGCTAATAACCTGTTGTGGAGAAACATCCATAAGTTGAACCGCATCTTTTGAAACAAGTTGAGGAAGAATTTCACCAGATTCAGTTCTCTTTCTTGCAATAACAAGTTCTGCAGTTATTCTTCCTTTGTCATCAACGGGGGTATTAGCCTGGGCAATAATATATTTTTCTTCTTCGTCTGCAGTTAGATAAACAATTTCGTCAGTAACAACACCATCTTTTACAATCCTATAAGGAGTTGTTATAAAACCATATTCATTAACGCTTGCAAACATCGTAGGAGAGTTAATAAGCCCTATGTTCTGACCTTCAGGAGTTTCAATAGGACAAATTCGACCATAGTGCGAGGAGTGAACATCTCTTACTTCGATACCTGCTCTTTTTCTGTGCAATCCTCCTGCACCAAGCGATGTAAGCCTTCTCTTGTGAGTTAACGAGGCAAGAGGGTTTGTTTCCTCCATAAACTGGGATAACTGGCTTACACCGAAGAACTGTCTTAGTTGCCCTGTAATTGCCTTGTTGCTAAAGATGGAGGGAATTGTAATTTCCTCAGGCTTTTTGATTGCAATTGCCTCTTTAGCACTTCTCTGGACCTTTAATGCGCCTTTCTCAAATTCCTCTGCAATGAGTTCGCCAACTGTTCTTACACGCCTGTTTGCAAGGCTATCTATATCATCTTCTTTTTCTATTCGCTCTCTAACTTTAATCAAGTGAGAGATAATATCTGTAAAATCATCTTTAGTAAGGATGTGGTCGTCTCTTTCGACATTGAACTTCTTATTAATTTTGTACCTTGAAACCGGATAATACTCATTTCTTCTCGGATCCATCAAAATGTTATGGACAAGTTCGTCTGCAGCTTCTGGTGTGACCCTTTCTTTTGGATGGAAAATCTTGTATATTTCAATTTTTGCTTCTTCAGAATTATTTGTTTTATCTTTTTTAAGAGTTTGTTCAACCCAATAATCGTAACCTTCAACTTTTAAAGTGGCACGAAGAATATTAGCCTCACGCATTTTTTCAAAAGACTCTTCTGTAAGGATTGTTCCACTCTTTAAGATAACTTTACCTTCTGAATTTTTAATATCCTCAATGAGTTTCTTTCCGAGTACTACATCATATGAAAAAGGAGATGTGGTCAACACATCAACACTCATCGTCTGGTAGAACTTTTCAAGAATTTCCTCGTTATTCTTGAAACCAATTGCCTTTAATACTACCGTAACTGGAAGTTTTTTCATCCCCTTCTTTAAACGGATGTACATAACATTATCTTTTCCAACTTCCATTTCCATCCAGTTTCCTCTATCAGGGATAATGGTTACTATATAATTAGTAAAACCACTTTCAACATCTTTTTCGGTCTGGAAATAAACGCCAGGAGACCTTATCAACTGTTGAACTACAACCCTCTTTTTCCCGTTAATGATAAAAGTGCCATCGGGAAGCATTTTCGGAATATCCGCAAGTAAAGCTTCCTGTTCCTTTATCTCACCAGTGTTTTTGTAAATTAGCCTGAATTTCCCCTTGATTGTTGCTTCATATGTAGTTCCAACTCTAACGCAATATTCAGGCGTTTTTACAGGATCAACAACCGAATAAGATACAAATTCAACTCTTATATTTTTCGTATCTATTGGGAATATTCTCTTTAGAATTTCCCCAATCCCCTCATTTAAAAATTTTTCATAGGATGAGATTTGAACATTTAACAAATTAGGCAAAGGTATACTCAATTTCGTTTTTCTAAGGTCTAAAATTTTATCCATCATACCTCCTTAAGCAAATACGCAATTTGTTATTATACAAAAATTTTAAGATTAGTCAAGTTTATTTTTCTCTCCTATATGTGCCAGATTTTCCTCCAGTCTTCTCCAAAAGATATATATCCTTTATTTCTATATTTTTATCAATTGATTTACACATATCGTAAATCGTAAGTGCCGCAACAGAAACACTTGTAAGAGCTTCCATCTCTACACCGGTTTTTCCTTTTAACTCCACAAAACTCTCAATCTCAATTGATGGAGGTTCGTCAATTAATCTGAATGTTAAGTCAGAAAAGGTAAGATTAAGAGGGTGGCATAGTGGTATTAAATCAGAAACTTTTTTCGAAGCCATAATGCCTGCAATTTTAGCAACAGTCAAAACTTCCCCTTTGTGAATTTCCCCTTGTTTAATTTTCTCAAGCGTTTCTCCTGATAAGATAACCCTCGCAAAACCCCTTGCAGTTCTTACGGTTTCATCCTTATTCGTTACATCAACCATGTATGCCTTGCCGTGTTCATCAAATTGACTCATATTACCCTCCAAGTTCCCTCATATTTTCTATAAATTCCTTAGAGCCAATTTTAATTTCTCCGTGTGCTTCTGGTTTTACGGAAACTGCATCCTCGAATTTGCTCTTAAGTAATTCAATATCCCTATTCTTTACCGCATCTTTTATATCGATATTCATTCCTGAAAACAAACAAGGGTAAATTTTAAAGTTTGAGGTAAGACGCAATCTGTTGCAGGTTGAGCAAAAATGTTGACTTATAGCAGTAATGAAACCAATTTTTCCTTTGAAACCATCAATTTTATAATACCTTGCAACTTCGTGAGCAATATCAGAATCTTTTTCTAAATGATATTCCTTATTTATTATACTATATGCCTCTTTAAAACTCATAAAATGCATATCAAAAAATGAATTGCCCTTAACAGGCATAAGTTCAATAAACCTTACGATAACATCATTATCCTTCGTCAAATTTGTAATAGGAATAAGGTCATCTTCGTTTATCCCTTTAAGAAGAACGGTATTAATTTTTATAGGAGTTAACCCTGCATCAAGTGCTGCCTTTATTCCTTCTACAACATCCTCAAGTTTGCCTGAGGAAGTTATATAAGCAAATGTATCATTTCTAAGCGAATCAAGACTTATGTTGACTCTTGTAAGGTTTGCTTTTTTTAAGTCGTATGCTACATCCTTCAGTCTATAGGCGTTTGTTGTTAAAACAATCTCTTCGAAACCTGTATAAAAAGCTGTCTTAACTATTTCTACGATGTCATTTCGGACAAGAGGTTCTCCTCCTGTTATCCGAACCTTCCTGAAACCAAGACTGCGGATGCCTTTCAATACAAATGCTATATCTTCAAGAGTTGGCTCTGTTGCAATTGCATCATCTTTATAGGTAGTGCAATATAGACATCTAAAGTTGCACCTTTCAGTTACGGAAAATCTGAGATAGTATATGTCCCTTCCAAATCTGTCCTTAAGCAATATTTACCTCCCAATTCCCATAAACTCCATCATATCCACAATCAAATGTTAAATTTCCCTCTCTTATTGCCCGCAAATAGATTATAGCATGCTCATTTAAAATTGTCGAAAGGTCTTCAATATCTGAAAACAGAAGAACATTTAACTCATTTCCAAACTCAGTTATAAGCTCAAAATAAATTCTTTCTTGATGTTCTTTTTTGTAAGACTTTTGAAGAATCTCCATAAGAGGAATAAAATAAAAGTACTTAATACCTGAAAAATTGTCCCTGGTGTCTTTGAGTTCCGAAACTCTGTGTAAGACACCTTTCGTAAGAGGTTTACCGCATACGGGACACAATGAAATAGAATTGTCATCTGTTTTAAATTTACACTTTCTATGTCCGTCAAGATAGTATTTCCCTAACTGTGGAAAATTTTCTATTGTGAAAGTTTTTTCCCTGTCCTTCAAGTTTTGAAATAATTCTTTAAAACTCCTGGAGAGTTTTGTTGCTGTAGCTTCCCTTCCAATGTGAGCAGGTGAATGAGAATCAGAACTCGATAATACAGGATATTGTCTTAATTCTTCAATTGCATAAACCATTTTGGGGTCAGCGCTCAAACCTGTTTCTATAAAAAGATTATCTACATAATCGGTTTCAAAGATTTCAGAAATACCTCGGAAACCATTCGAACTTCCCAGAGCACCATAGTGAGGAGTAAAAATATGCGCTAAGATTATTTGTATCTCTGGATTTATATCTCTTACAAGCCTCAAAAACTCCTTTGGCGTAATCCTTATATTGGGGCGTGCAATATTATTAAAACTGGTAATATTTTTGAAAGTTTGTTCGAAATTTTCTACATCTTTAAATGTGGGGAACGCTAAAACTATATGAAACCTCTTAAGGTTATCTTTTTCAAATACAAGATTGACCTCGCCTGTAAGAACGAAGGGGAAATCTTCATAATAATAGAAGCCATTATCGTATTCAAGAAAACCTTCTAACAATTTCCTCCACTCTGGAAGAAAAATGTCGCCTGTCCCTAAAATTGTTACCCCCTTAAGTTTTGCGTTTTCCACCATATGTGGAATATCCATCAAACTACTTGAAGGAATACTATACAAAGAATGCAAATGGTAATCTATGACATCTATCTCTTGCATCTAAAAAAGGCAAGTTTCAATGTGACCCACAGAAATTTAAGCGGGTCAATAATCTGGTTAATCTTACTTTTTGCTCTCTCTGTGTATATAGTATTTATTTCCACAAAACCAATCTTAAAGCCGCATCTTGCTGCCTTTATTAGCATTTCTGTATCAAGTTGATATCTTTTTGTTTCGAATGTAATTTTCTTAACAACCTCTGTTCTTAAAACTCTGTATCCCGACTGGCTATCCAGAATTTTTGTTCCACATATAAGGCTTACAAGAAATGAGGATGTGCTATTTGCAAAAATTCTTAACGGAGGCATAAGTTCAGGAGAAAATTTTCTTGCACCAACAACTATATCGTACCCCTCGTTAAGTTTCTTGAGAAGTTTCGGAAGTTCATCAGGGTCGTGCTGTCCATCGGCATCAAGAAGCGCAATTGTATCAAAATTGTGCTCTATTGCATACTTAAATCCTATTTTAAGTGCATCAGCCTTTCCAAGATTTACTTCATTTCGTATAACTACTGCACCTAAAGATTCGGCAACTTCTTTCGTGTTGTCAGTTGAGCCATCATCAATAACAAGGACAAGGTCTACATACTTTTTGGTTTTAACAATTACATCTTTTATGTTGTGTGCTTCATCCTTAGCAGGAATAATTGCTATGAGCATTTATACTCCTCAAAGTAATCAAAGAAATGGAACCATTGAGTTGGATACATTCTCACAAACTTTTCAAGAACGCTTGCAAATTTTGATACATACTGTTTTGAAAATTCACTTTCTTCAAGGTTAAAATCGATATCGAATTTCTCTGAAAAATAAACTTTGTAGCCATCGTGTTCTCTTATAAGAGTTGCAAAAACACTGTTTACTTTCGTTCTGTAAGCAAGAACTGAAGCACCCTTCGGGAAGGTAACATTTTTTTCAAAGAATTCTACACAAACGCCATCTTTGTTTAAGTCCCTATCGCTTACGATTGTTGCAATATCTCCGTTTTTTACTCCCTTATATGCACCGATAAACCCTCCCTGAAAGGGATGGACAATAACATTGAATCTTTTTCTTAGCTCCTCATAGAACTTTTCCACATCTTCTTCTTTTTGCGGAAGACCAATTCCGTGCGCCACAAAGCCAGGAGAAGGATAAAACTCAAAAACAAACTTCAAGTTTTTAGGGATAAGCCCTGTTTCTTCTTCAAGTTCCCTTATTGCGCACCTTTCGGGTGTCTCGTTTTCTTCAATTCGTCCTGCAGGAAACTCTAAAATAAAATCCTCTAAGGTGGGTCTAAACTGTTTTACAAAAATAAATTTTTCATTATAAACAGGCACAATAAAAGAAGCACTCCCTCCATACGTTACAACTTCCCTTACCCAGACACTTCCATCGGAGTTTTCAACTTCTTTTCTTACTATCGATAGTAATTTACCCTTAAATACAGTCTCTTTTCTAAGGACTTTCATTTCTTAATTAGTGCCCTCGTATAATATCCTTCATTTTCAAAAGTCTTGCGATATTCTCTCTATCCATCTCCTCCAATTTGCTTTCTATGTATTTAACGGTTTCCTCAAGGTTTGGAATCAAGACATATTCAAGAGCATTTACTCTTCTTCTAACCTTTGCGACTTCAAGAGCAATAGAATAGAGTTCTTGTTCTAAGGATGCAAGTTCAACCATTCTTCCGATAAGTTTAAGTATCTCAAGGAAAGTATAGTCAAGCATAACGGGTGTAAGAGAATATGGATAGGCGATAGGAGAACCTTCAACTTTTGTAGAAAATGCAGGATATTTTACATTCATCACCTGAACCAATTTTGAGGAAATATCCAGATGAAAGTTTCCGCCCTCAAGAAGAGAATCAAGGACATCTTCGGGAATATCCTGCGTTGAAATTTCAAACTTTTTAAGTGCAAGTACAAACTCTTCATCAAAACTCTTTCTCAAATCGATATATCTTTTAGAAACATCGAGGAAATTCTTCATCAAGCCTTCAAGTTTATCCTTTAAAAGTTTGTGTCCTCGCCTTGCAAGTTGGAGCCTCTCTTTTAACCGGAGAAGCTCCATTCTTGTTGGATTTACATTAAGAAGCATTTTCCTTTACCTCTTGCTTCAGGTATTTGGATAGATATTTCTCAATAAATTGAGGCTTTACTCTCTTCAATTCTTCAACTGGTAACATTGAAAGAAGTTTCCAGCCAATCTCGAGAGTTTCCTCAATCGACCTATTTTCATATTCGCCCTGTCTTACAAAATTTCTTTCGAATTCATCCGCAAACTTTACATGCAATAGGTCGGATGGAGTTAACGCACTTTCACCCAAAACTGTCAAAAGTTCCCTTGCTTCCCTTCCTCTTGCATAACTTGCAAAAAGCTGGTTCATAATGCTTGCATGATCTTCTCTTGTTTTGTTAGGACCAATTCCCTTATCTTTTAATCTTGACAAACTTGGAAGGACATCAATCGGTGGGTATATTCCCTGCTGGTACAAACTTCTGCTAAGGAAAATCTGCCCTTCTGTAATGTAACCCGTGAGGTCAGGGATTGGGTGAGTTTTATCATCCTCAGGCATTGTTAAAACAGGGATTTGTGTAATAGAACCTTTCTTCCCTTTAATTCTTCCTGCTCTTTCATATATCGTTGCAAGGTCGGTGTACATATAACCTGGGTATCCACGTCTTCCAGGAACTTCTTTTCTTGCAGCAGATATTTCACGAAGCGCTTCGCAGTAGTTAGTCATATCGGTCATAATAACAAGGACATGCATGCCAAGTTCAAAAGCAAGATATTCTGCTGCCGTAAGCCCAAAACGAGGTGTTGCTATCCTTTCAATAACAGGGTCATTTCCAAGGTTTATAAACATAACTGAACGCTCTAATGCACCAGATTCCCTAAAACTCTGGATAAAGAAATTCGCTTCTTCAAAGTTTATACCCATTGCAACAAAAACTACTGCAAATTTTTCCTCTTTACCCAATACCTTCGCCTGTCTTGCAATTTGCGCTGCAAGTTGTGCGTGAGGCAAACCTGATCCAGAGAAAATAGGAAGTTTCTGTCCCCTTACAAGCGTATTCAAACCATCGATTGCAGATACACCAGTCTGGATAAATTCAGAAGGATAATCTCTTGCATAAGGGTTGATAGGGCTTCCGTTAATGTCGAGTTTTTTCTCAGGAATTATTGGAGGTGCACCATCTATTGGCTTTCCAGAACCATCAAAAATTCTTCCCAAAATATCAGGAGAAACACCCAACTCAACACCATGCCCTAAAAATTTTACCTTAACTTCCCCAAGGCTTAAGCCAGATGTTCCTTCAAAAACCTGAATAAGAGCCATATTTCCATTAACTTCAAGGACTTGACCTCGTTTAATGGTCCCATCTTGTGTTTTAATCTCTACGATTTCGTTATATGTTGCTTTTTCTACATTATCTACAACGAGTAATGGTCCTGCAATCTCCTTAGCAGTTGTGTACTCTTTAGGCATATTCCACCTCACTCAGAAGCGATTCAAAAGATTGTTTTATTTTTTCTTCAATCTCATCAAATTTCTCAAGGGCCTTTTCAGATATGAATTTCGCTCTTGAAATGTCAACTCTTACAGGAAGAGAAATAATTTTCTCTAATTCTACACCTTTCTTAAGTGTGTCTTCGGCAAGTTCAGCAAAAGTAAATATCAACTTTATCATTCTGTACTGTTTCTTAAGCGATGTGTATGTATCTTCAGGGTCAAATGCATCCTGCTGAAGGAAGTCTTCCCTTATGGAACGCGCAATTTCAAGTGTGAGTCTGTCTTGAGGCGAAAGTGCATCAATTCCAACAAGCCTAACCATTTCCTGAAGTTCTGCTTCTTTTCTCAGTATAGAAAGAGCCCTTGCTCTGTAATCGTTCCATCCAGGACCTGCATTTTTATCATAAAATGCTTTTAACTCGTCTGCATACATAGAATAACTTCTAAGCCAGTGAATTGCAGGGAAATGTCTTGCATACGCTAAAGATGCATCAAGCGACCAGAAAACTCTTACTGTTCTTAATGTTGCCTGGACTACCGGGTCTGAAAGATCTCCACCAGGAGGGGATACAGCACCAATAACACTCAAACTCGAAACTTTTTCCTCATTACCAAGTATGTAAACTTTTCCTGCTCTTTCATAGAAGGAAGATATACGGGATGCAAGATATGCAGGATAGCCTTCTTCTCCTGGCATTTCCTCAAGACGACCCGACATTTCTCTCATCGCTTCAGCCCAACGGGATGTGGAGTCTGCCATAAGGGCGACATTATAACCCATATCTCTATAGTACTCTGCGATGGTTATTCCTGTAAATACCGAAGCCTCACGAGCGGCAACAGGCATATTTGATGTGTTTGCAACAAGAACAGTTCTTTCCATTAATGGACGTCCGCTCTTAGGGTCTTTAAGTTCCGGGAATTCAATGAGAACATCGGTCATCTCATTTCCACGCTCTCCGCAACCAATGAAAACAATTACATCTGCGTCTGCCCATTTGGACAACTGGTGTTGGACAACGGTCTTTCCGCTTCCAAAAGGACCAGGAACACAAGCAGTTCCACCTTTTGCAATGGGGAAGAACATATCAATCGTCCTTTGTCCTGTAACAAGTGGCTCATCAGGTGGAATACGATTCTTTGAGGGTCTTGCAAATCTTACCGGCCACTTATGGTACATCTTCAACTCAATTTCCTTATCTCCATCAGAAAGTACTGCAATAACAGTTTCAACATTATAATCGCCTTCGGAAACAATACTTTTTACTTTTCCTTTAACATTTGGTGGAACAAGAATCTTGTGTTTTATAAGCGGTGTTTCCTGGACTTCACCAAGTACACTTCCAGGCGTTAATTCATCAGACTCTTTTACTTTCGGCACGAAGTGCCACAGTTTCTCTCTGTTTAATGGTGCAGCAAAAATCCCTCTCTGAACAAACTCTCCAAATTTTGCCATAAGTTCGTCAAGAGGTCTTTGAACACCATCATAGATGGAGCCAATAAGCCCAGGTCCAAGTTCAACGCTCAGAGGCATTCCTGTAGAAAATACAGGCTCACCGGGACCAATACCTGAAGTATCCTCGTAAACCTGTATTGAGGACAAATTACCTCTTACTTCTATTATTTCTCCAAAAAGCCTCTTATCCCCAACATATACCATTTCATACATTTTTGCATTGGGGATATCGCTTGCAACCACAAGAGGCCCTGCAACTTTTACAATCTTACCTACTCTTTCCTCCATATCCATTCTCCTTAAGCGTTTTTACCTAAAATATTTATACCTACTGCCTTCTCGACAACTTCTCCTATCATTTTAACAGTCTCTCCGCTTGCTTCAATTGTTGGAAGCATCATAATAGCAGGCATAGGTGCAGTTTTCTTACTTATAATTTCCTTTACCACATCTGCATAGGTTTCTTCTGTTAGAATTATTGAATAAGTGCTAACTTTAATAAGTTCTTTTAACTTTGAAGAAACTTCTGCACTTGT
>Ga0078972_1008554_pt1 | contig 21279 bp, 14 predicted proteins | sample YelNatPaOPGAMG01_FD_67568 | JGI IMG/M metagenome (GOLD analysis project Ga0078972, IMG submission 67568) | Hot spring thermophilic microbial communities from Obsidian Pool, Yellowstone National Park, USA - OP-RAMG-01 (SPADES assembly) (version 2) | ecosystem: Environmental > Aquatic > Thermal...
CGTCTCGGGCTCCTGCGGATGCTCCCGCTGGAGCTCCCTCCGGCAGTCATAAAGTCCTCGCCGTGAATTTCAAATTTACGGCAACACCCGGCCGCTTCTTCTTCAAGCATCAGCCGTTGATGGGCACCGATACCCCGTATTCCGTGGACTGGGGCAATGCAATAGTCTTGGTGCCAGCTACGACAAAATTCATCGCTGATATTCATACCCCTGCCGGCTATGCTGGAACTACGATCAGAATGGTCGTCCGCGATGCTAACAATCAGCTTGAGAAGGGTCCTGCGTTTAGTCTCGCCACAGCGGGATGGAAGACAATCACGTTCGATCTTCTCAATGATCCGGTGACAGCCTACACGACGAGTGAAGGCGCGTATACGTCAGGCAACGGCGTGATCGACACGGCCGGAGGGGGAACTCGGGATATCGCTTTTGCAGGTTTCGAAGTGTCAACAACGGGCTTCACCGGATCTGTGGGGACTATCAATTTCGACCGCATCCTCTATCAGCCCTCACTTCCTGGAAATAGAAATTTCGTCATCAATGAGTTCCGGTATGCGCTTGCCTCGCAGCAGTTCGTCGAGATTGCAGGACCTGCAGGTGCCACAATGCCTGCAACTCTTGTGCTTCAGACGGTGAGTGGAGCCACAGGGAACGTGGTCGATACGATTTCCCTTGGTGGCCAGGTTATTCCTGCATCAGGACTCTTCCTTGTCGGTGCTTCTGGTCTTGCTGCGGTGAGAAATCTTGCTCTTCCCGACGGCGTCTTGCGAAACGGTGCTCCGAATGCGATCCGCCTCTACGATACGGCGACGGGTATCACGTATGATTCTGTTGTTTACCAAGCGGCTGGGGGACTGGGAAGCCTGGACGGTCCTTTCAACCCCTATGTGGCTGATTTTGGTCCCCCGTGGCTGGGAGAAGTCGCAAGCGGCCTCGATGCGCTCGGTGATTCCTACAGCGTGGGAAGATTGCCCGACGGATCGATTTCATACGTGAACGGCAATGATTTCTCCTTTATGCGTGCCACACCAGGAATGCCCAATGGTGCTGGTCTTACCTTACCCGTTTCGTACGATTTTGAGACAGCGCCACCGAGTGGGTTCCAGACATTCGATCAGTTTAAGGTTGTGACACCCCCCTCGACTGTTGATCCTGGAGGGGTCCATGGCAAAGTGTATCGATGCGTCGATCCCGCAGGTGGAGGTGTCATTGGTGTTCTTGGGGACGCTTCTCTCGGAGCGGGAGGAACGGGCTATCAGGTGCGGGGTGAGCTCTATGTTCCTTCGGGGAGCGAACCAGCTCAGGCAATCGGAGTAGGCTTCTGTGGCACGCAGGGGAGTCGATTCTTCCCCTCTGCTTCGCCCGGTAACTCTAGCTACGAAAATGGCTATTGGCTCATTTATGAAAATGCAGCCGGTGTCGGGCTCAACGATGGTCAAGCTGATCATCCAGGTGTGTTCCAGTTTGTGCAGGCGGTGAACGATGGACTCCATTCCTCGCCTACTGTCTTACTGGGTTCCAAGACTCTCGCTCAGCTCGGCGTTACCGCCGGCACGTGGGCGTCCTTCAGACTGGTGATTGAACCAGCGGCTTCAGCGGCTAATCAACTCATTGCCCTCGTGAACAATGTGGAAGTGTACCGCGGAGCAATTCCTGAGGAGGGACGCACGTCTGGTGCCGTGCAGTTTGGGTTCCGCGAAAACCATACGGGTGCACCTGCAGCCAACGAGGGAACATGGGTTGACAATCTCGTCATTGCCCCTGTGAATACCGGCGTTACTGGCTGGGAACTCTACTGAGAAATTGAGTTCATTGAGAGACGAGCCGCCAGTATCAGTCTTGCGACTGAGCTGGCGGCCGTTTTGTAAATGTTGCGGTTTCATCAAGGCCATAAGGCTGGCCCTCGATAACTATCCTGTTCCTACCGAGCTCTTTTGCCATCAGAAGAGAATGATCCGCTCGATGAAAGGCTTCTTCAGGCGTGTCGTCAGCTTTGAGTACGGTTACACCAATGCTCACCGAGAGAGGAATTTTCACCCCATTCCATTCGAGTGGGTTTGCAACTACCCGACTTCGGATGCGTTCGGCGAGGACTATCGCTCCCTCGGCGTCGCTTTCTTGAGCTAAGATGGTAAACTCTTCGCCCCCCCACCGCGCACAAACCTCCGTCGTCCGACAGGATGTGGCAACGATTTGAGCTAAATGCTTGAGAGCGAGGTCGCCGACGTCGTGTCCGTATGTATCGTTTACTTTCTTGAAATGATCAGCGTCGATGAGGAGCAAAACGATGCGATGGCCATACCGTCTGGCGCGTTCGAGGTTGTGTCGAAGGAGTGCATTGAACTGATGACGGTTGTCCAACCCGGTGAGCGCATCTTTTGTCGCGAGCTCGTAAAGTGTCCGATCGAGCTCGAGTTCATCAGCATCGCGGAGGAAAAAGCCTAACACAGTTGCGCCCAACAGCAAGCGATCATGTTCGCGCAGCTCTGTGGGACACTCGAGGGGCGCTCCGTTCAGCTCTGTCCCGTTTCGGCTCCCAAGATCTTCGACAACGCATCGAGGTCTTGTCCCCGGAGAATCTATATTGTGCCAGACGATGCGTGCATGTTGCCTGGAAATCATCACATCGTCCAAGTGAATATCTGCGTTGTTGCCTCTGCCGATGATGTTGTCGCACTTTTGAAGGTAGTACCGCATTCCCCGGTGAGGTCCTTCGAGACAGATGAGAACAGGTCTGAACTGGTAAGACTTCTGACGCAAAGCCTTAAATGAGGGATTATGCAGGGTTGCTTCGGAATCGCTGTTCTCGTTGAAAACGGTTTCGTTGTTTTCGGGCTCTTGCATTTTACACCCCGTGCCTTTGCTCGAGCATGTAAAGGCTAATTCATGTCTCGTGATCGAGAAAAGCAAGCCTCAAAGTCAGGAGAGAAAAAGCAATCCGATCTCTTCCTATCGATCCGATTTTTTTCCTACTGTTGGGGGGCGGCACGATCGCTTCAGCAGTACATGAAGAGACAGAGCATCGAGCGTAGCTCGGAAACTAAAAAGACCGGGAACATTGCTGTCCCCGGTCCTTTCGTGTTATTGAGCTAAAGAGTTAACTCAGAACTGTCCTTTGGCGGTGCGAACGATATCGCCACCAGACACAGTCCCGTTGGTCGGATCGTAGAAGAACGACATTGTTTCCCGGGTTGTCAGGGATTTCACAGCATCCTGGAAGCCGACGGGTGGTGCGTTGAGAGCGAAGTTGATTCGGTCTGGACCTACGCTCTGAAGAAGCCAAATGTGTTCCAGTAACATATTCTTCTGCTGAGGCGTAGCCGCACCCCCAGTAGCGGTATCCACGTCACCGGCATCAAGAGCTGCCTTGAGATTAGCGTAGCCAAAAAACTGAGTATTCTGAGAACCAACGGCAAAAGCGTCAATCAAAAGACTGTTGCTCATATAGGCCACAGGAGTTGACAGCATCGAAAGGTATGCACGCGAATAAGGGATACCCAACTTCAGAGGGATACTCCCGGATTTTGGAACATCAGGATATCGGTTATTGTCGACAGCGTATGCTTCGAGAGCAGTCGCCGTGCTTCGCACGTCGGATTTTACTCTCGACACCTTCGATCGGACTTGCGCCTCGAGAAAATTCGGTACTGCAATCGCCGCAAGAATAGCAATAATTGCGACGACGATGAGAAGTTCGATCAGGGTGAAACGCGCCGAGTAAACGTGAACATTGCTATGAGCTCCTTTCGCTTATGTTTTGGGGCAGTGAGTGGTGTCGCTCTTTTATCGATATGTATGCATAACGATACTCATCTTTCGATGAAAGGCAGCCTGCCTACCATCACAATAGAATTGTGTGTACCTCTCTCTCCCGAGGGAAAGGATCAAGCCCAAAATAACTTGAGTACGCGGAAATTAGTTTAGGGTTCTGTTGCGATTGTTACACCATAAATCCATATGGGGCAATCGGCGGTTTCGGCACCTTCGCCCTCGTCAGGCGTGTCGAGCACACGGATCCTCCTCAGTGTCTTACTCGGAAAAGCATGGTAAAGCACGCTCAGGTGATATCTGGCAAGATGTCCGTTGACCGTCGTGTACCGGGTGCCAGGGGTAGATTCGTCCTCTGGGATTTCAAGCCCTTGCTGGGCCGCCTCATCGAGAATCTCGTAGTGATCTGTGGTAAGAACATTTCCCGTTTGCGTCGTCCCATCGCTAAACTCGTATTCTATTTTCCCAAGAGATGTTAGCTGTCGTGTCTGTGTGCCAGTCGTGGCCACGAGAAGGAACGCGCCAACTGCCTTTGGAACATCAGTGGTGAGGAGGTCCACTTCCACAGTATCTCCATTTGGAGTCGTGGGCGCAGCTTTTGTTTTTAGCACCCCCTTGCGCCCATGGATAAAAAAAGGAACCCCGCCTCTCCAATGGATTCCAGCTTTTTTGAAGACTGCAGCATCGTCAGGATCTGCGTCATAATAATAGGGACTATCCGGGCTTCCGAGCTTTACAGGCGTGTACCGCACATTTGTGTAGTCCGGCGCAGCAGAAACAACATGGGTGCATGTGAGCAAAACCGCACTCCAAGCAACGAGTCCAATACGCTGTCTTCGCACGTTTAAACCCCTTTTCATTGTCTCAATTGAAGCTTGCTCTGAGATTTGTCGCATGACAAGTAAGAAATATGCAATTGCCGCCTCTGGGCGATGCAGGAGATTCTCGGATGCGCGGGCGGAGCCTTGTCTCGACGATTTTGCGGCGACTGTTTCTGGCGGTACCGCCATGCTTCTTTAATACCCTGAACGTGTGGACGCGACTCTGCCTTGTTTTTTGTATGTTGTCTGCTTACACATTGGCTGAGCAACAAAGAGGTGTGGGAATGAAGGACATAGGCTTGCCGGATTATCTTGTCGAGAATGACCTGGGAACGAGCGTAGCTGAATTAGAAAAGAAAGGACTTTTGCTGGAAGCGGAAGCGCAGTTGCGTGCCGCAATAGCCGTGGGCGACGCATCACCTCCAGCTCAGGGCGATCGTCAGAATGATGTCTCGTTTTCTCACGTGGCTCGCGAAATCGAACGACTCCGGCGGCTCCGTCGAGAGTTCAGCCTCACTCGCGAGGTGATGCTCGAGAAGATTCGGTCTTACATTCCGGATGCGACACTCGACGATATAGACCGCTGGACGCGAGAAGGAGTTCTCCAAGCAGTTCAAATCGATGGGCAGGTGCGGTGGTTTCGGAGAGAACCAGCAAACCTTTTCCGGTTCTCAATTGAGGCACAGAAATGGCGAAGTGGGTTGAATTCTGCATTACAGAAAACTCTCAGCTCCGCCGGCGACCCATCAGATCGCAGTGTCCCTGCTTTCAATCTCAACGATCACATTCGTCATGTTATTTCTCGCGCGTCGCTTACGGGGAGTTCACTTCCTCAATGGACAAAGGTTCACGTCACACATACTGTTCGTGTCCTTCCCGGGCGTGTCCCTCGTGGGGCTCGTGTTCGTTGCTGGCTCCCAGTGCCATGCAATACTCTCTTTCAACGCAATTTTCAAATTCTCAGCTCCTCGCCCTCCAACTATGTTCTCGCAGCACCTGATGCGCCCCAGCGAACCATCTATTTTGACAGTATCGCCAATGACGTAGGAGAGACCTCCTTTTCGGTGACATATTGCTTTGACACAGCAGCGTGGACTCCGCTTTTGACGCATCCTGGTTCTGAGGAATTACTCGACACCACTGTTTCGGAGCACGACCTTTCCGAAATTCCTCCCCACATCGTCTTTACGCCGTATGTTCGAGAACTTGTTCAGTCGATTGTGGGAGATGAAAGAGATCCTCTCGAACGCGCTCGGCTGATATTTGAATGGGTCATCACTCACATTCGCTATGCTTCTGAAATGGAGTATGCCGTCATGCCTCGAATTGTCGAGAAGGCCTTGGCGACACGATGTGGCGATTGCGGCGTTCAAGCTCTCCTTTTTATCACCCTCTGTCGAGCAGCAGGGATTCCAGCTCGCTGGTCTAGTGGCTGGGTGCTCTACCCCAGCGGGTGGAATATGCACGATTGGGCGGAGTTTTACGTCGCTCCTTTAGGCTGGTTGCCAGCAGATCCCTCACGGGGATATCGCGATGTCGAGGAAGAGGACGTGAGAACATTCTTTTTCGGGAATTGCGATGCGTACCGGATGGTCGCCAATAGAGCGCTTGGTTCCACGTTCGATCCACCTAAAACATTTTGGCGCTCTGATCCTGTCGATAACCAGCGAGGGGAACTAGAATGGGATGGAGGCAACCTCTATTTTGATGATTGGGAATATGACGTAAAAATATCTACAACTCCCTTGGTCGATAAGGAATTGTAGAGAGCGACTGTTTGGAGGATAAGATAAGAAGCTGCTCAGCGGTGAGAATCCATGCGCGAGGTGAAAAAACGGTATAGGCGGCACCGCAGCATCAGCGTTTGAAGAGCGTGGATCGGAGCTCCTTTCTGTCCCGTTCGCCTCCTAAGACTGCGAGAAACGTTTCTTGAGGATACTCTCCACACACTTCACATCATCGGGCGTATCAACTCCCACTGAGTCGTGCACGACTTCAACCATCCGAATCTTACAGCCGGCTTCGAGGAATCGTAACTGCTCCAGCTTTTCGACCTTTTCGTAACGCGAGGGGGGCATGGTGACAAAAGCATCGAGGGCATCGCGTCTGTAAACGTAAAGTCCCAAATGTTTCATGACCGGTGTTGCAGCCTTCTCACTTTCGCTGGCACGGCTTCGATCCGGAATAGGCGCACGCGAAAAATACATGGCGTAGCCGTGAGAGTCGTAAACAACCTTCACGACGTGTGGAGCACTTATCTCATCTGGATCGGTGAGTCTTACCATAGGCGTAGAAACCGCTGCAGCAGTATCTTCTACGAGTGCTTTTACGCATGCATCGATATTATCCGCTGCCATGAGCGGTTCGTCCCCCTGAATGTTAACTACGATATCCGCGGGGATCTTGCCTATTGCTAGAGCAATTCTATCGGTGCCACTTGGACATTCTGGAGGCGTCATGACTGCTCTCCCCCCAAAGTTGCGGACGACATCAGCAATACGTTCGTCGTCAGTGGCAACGATGAGCTCGTTGAGAGAGTGTGCTCGAGAAGCGGCTTCCCAGACCCACTGGACCAGTGGCTTGCCACAAATCATGACAAGTGGCTTTGCTGGCAACCGAACAGAAGCGTAGCGTGAAGGAATAACACCAATTACTTTCATGGTCGTAGTGGCTGCTGCCGTAAGATCGCAAAGTAAAGTTCAGAATGCATCGTACCTTTCGCGTGCATCAGTTCAGAGAGATTGCGTTTTCAGGAAAGATGTCAAAGAGAGGTTTTTGCATCAAAGAGTCACAGCGACGTATGAAAGAAAGAGTATTCCATCAATGATGGCTGAGCCGCAGATCATTCATAAACGCATAACACTCACTGGCATGGTTCAAGGGGTAGGCTTTCGTCCATTTGTCTACAGGCTCGCCAAAGAACTCGGACTTACGGGCTGGGTAGCCAATACGCGGCAGGGCGCAACAATCGAAATAGAGGGAAATCCTGAGGCAGTCCAGATCTTCTCTTCTCGGCTTATGTCTGAGCTCCCTCCTCTTGCCTCTATTCATAGCTATGAGTACCAAGACGGCCCAGTCCAGAATCTTCCAGCTTTCGAAATTGTGCCGAGCGATGAACAAGGCCATGTGTCTGCGTTTCTTCTTCCCGATATCGCCACCTGTCCTGAGTGCCTTAAAGAAATCTTCGATCCTCGCAATCGGCGTTACCGCTATCCGTTTACGAATTGCACAAACTGTGGCCCCCGCTACTCGATTATTCGCAAGTTACCTTACGACCGGTGCCATACCACCATGGCAGTTTTCGAGATGTGTCCCGATTGCAAGAGAGAATACGAGGAGCCAGCCAACCGAAGATTTCACGCGCAGCCCAATGCCTGTCCCGTGTGTGGTCCGGAGCTGCGTCTTCTCGATTCGCATGGAGTGTGTCTCGCTCGTCGTGATGAGGCGCTCGAAGCTGCTGCCGCAGCCATCCTTGCAGGGAAGATCGTAGCGGTGAAGGGAATAGGTGGCTTTCAGCTCGTTTGCGATGCACGTAACGACACTGCAGTTCGTGAACTTCGCTTGAGAAAACGTCGCGAAGAAAAACCGTTCGCTCTCATGGTGCGAAATATTGACGCTGCGAAGGAACTGTGCTGTGTCTCTGACCAGGAAGCACAACTGTTAGCTTCGCCAGAATCGCCTATTGTGATTCTCGAGCGCAGAGATGGCGCTGAGAATCGCGTAGCCCCGTCTGTCGCTCCCCGCAATCCAAGTCTCGGGCTTATGCTCCCGTATTCCCCTCTTCATCATCTCCTTTTAGCTGAAGTGAACTGCCCAGTAGTTGCGACGAGTGGCAATGTGACGGACGAACCAATTTGTATCCGAACCGCTGAGGCGCTCGAACGACTGGGTGGTATTGCGGATCTGTTTCTGACCCACAATCGGCCCATAGAAAGGTTTGTTGACGACAGCGTTGTGCGGATTATTGCAGGCAAGGCGGTGGTGCTTCGCCGCGCACGTGGCTTTGCCCCGATGCCTGTGGCGGACCTTGCTTCGCCTGCGCCTACGGTGGTAGCGTTTGGGAGCCATCTCAAAAATAGTGTCGCTCTCAATATTGGATCACATGTTGTTCTCAGTCATCACATCGGCGATCTCGATACAGATCTTGCAGTTCAGGCGCATGAGAAAACGGTGCGTATGCTTGTGGAGCTTTACGGTGTCGCGCTAGACGCCGTCGCGTGTGATAAGCATCCCGACTATGCTTCCTCACGCACAGCCCGCGATTTTGCTGGAAAGAGGCCATGCATCGAAGTTCAGCACCACCATGCCCACGCGCTTGCCTGTATGGCAGATAATAACATCCTTCACCAAGGAGCCTTAGCTGTGGTATGGGACGGGACAGGCTTAGGACTCGACAAAACTATCTGGGGGAGCGAGTTCTTTCTCGTGAGCCCACGTGGCTTTCAGCGGCTCGCCCATTTCCGTTCTTTTCGAATTCCCGGCGGTGACCGTGCCATGCGCGAGCCTCGGCGCGCGGCTTTTGGTCTTCTTGCTGAGCTGCTTGGGGCAGCAGAGGCGTGTCAATGGTTCATCAACAACAGGCCGGAACTCTTTGCACCTGCCGAACTCCCCCTGTTTTCGAAAATGGTAAGTTCAGGTTTGAACTCTCCGTGGACATGCGGAGCCGGACGTCTGTTCGATGCGCTGGCCGCCCTCCTTGGTGTGCGTGGTCAGTGTTCTTATGAGGGACAAGCCGCCATGGAGCTTGAGTGGCTTGCCTGCGGTTCTCGACAGAACACGGAGGGATATCCTTTGGCTTGGTTCGAGCGAGAAGTCCCCAGCCATGAAGCTCAATGGGGGCAAGATAATTGTTGTGAACAAATTAAAATAAAAGTTTTGAACTGGGAGTCGCTTATGAGGGGATGTCTGGCAGATCTCGACGAAGGAGTTCCCCTTCCCCTCATCGCGAGAAAGTTTCACATAACCCTTGCCAATACCGTGGGAGAAATAGTGGACGCAGCGGGGGCTTCTCGCGTTGTTCTTTCCGGGGGGTGTTTCCAGAACCGTCTCCTCACAGAACTGGTCGTGGAGAAACTTGAACGAAAGGGCATTCCTGCTTTTATTCATCAAAGGATACCTCCTAATGATGGAGGTGTTGCGGTCGGACAGGTTATCGCATCGGTGCAGTGTCAGCGAAAGGAGCCGTGAGTATGTGTCTAGGCGTACCAGGCAAAATTGTAGAAATCACAAATGACGATCCAGTCATGCGCTTGGGAAAGGTGAACTTTGGCGGAGTCTTGCGAGAAGTAAACCTCGCTTACGTTCCAGAGGCGCAAGTGGGGGATTACGTTATTGTCCATGTGGGGTTTGCCATTCAACAGCTCGATGAAGAGGAAGCTCAACGTGTGTTCGAATATCTTCGGGAAATGGGGGAGATCGAAGAAGCGCAGACGCCGCAGGACGGGAGAGCGGAGGAATGAAGTACGTCGACGAATTCCGTGACGCACGAGCGGTGCAAGGCTTGGCGAATCTTCTTGCGCGCATCACGACGCGCCCGTGGACGATCATGGAAATCTGCGGTGGTCAAACGCATGCTATTGTCCGTTTTGGCATCGACGAGCTTATTCCCTCCACTATTACTCTCGTCCATGGCCCCGGGTGTCCTGTTTGCGTAACGCCTGTCGAGCTCATTGACAAAGCTATCGAAATTGCGTCGTGTACGGGCGTGATACTGTGTTCGTTTGGCGACATGCTTCGAGTGCCGGGGAGCGAGAAAGATCTTTTCAGCGTCAAAGCTGCTGGCGGGGATGTGCGGATCGTTTACTCGCCTCTCGATGCCCTTGAGCTCGCTCGCAGAAACCCTCAGCGTGAGGTTGTCTTTTTTGCTGTTGGATTCGAGACAACAGCACCTGCCAATGCGATGGCGGTCTACCAGGCAAAACTCGAAGGATTGCAGAATTTTTCTCTGCTCGTTTCTCACGTGCTCGTCCCCCCTGCAATGGAGGCTATCCTGAGCTCTCCGACCAACCGAGTGCAAGGGTTTCTTGCTGCAGGACACGTTTGTGCAGTTATGGGATATGAAGAGTACGAGCCATTAGCTTCCAAGTACCGAGTGCCAATCGTCGTCACCGGCTTTGAGCCCCTCGACATTCTTCAAGGTTTGTATCTCTGCGTGAAGCAACTCGAAGAGGGGCGGACTGCTGTCGAGAATCAGTATACCCGTGCCGTTGTGCGTGAGGGAAACATCCATGCGCGCCGAATTATGAACGAAGTTTTTACTGTAGTCGATAGAAAGTGGCGAGGAATTGGCGTCATTCCACGAAGTGGTTTAGGACTCCGTGCTGAATACGAAGAATTTGACGCCGAAAAAAGATTTGGTGTTAGCGGGACATCTCGAGAGGAATCGAAAGAATGTATCAGTGGTCTCATTCTGCAAGGGCTGAAAAAGCCTGTTGAGTGTCCCGCCTTTGGCATGGCGTGTACGCCCGAGCATCCTTTAGGAGCTACCATGGTTTCCAGTGAAGGGGCATGTGCTGCATATTACAGATATCGTCGTGAGAGAAAAACGTAAGGAAAATCACATTGCCATGAGTGAGAATTTCGAGCTTTCGTGTCCAATTCCTCTTAAGAATTATCCCCATGTGACACTTGCCCATGGTGGTGGCGGGCGTCTCATGCACGATCTCATCGAGAAAATGTTTCTCGAGGCTTTCGGGCGCGGAGATGGGAATCAGCACGACGGTTCCGTTCTTGTCCCCCCAGCTGGATGTCGGCTTGCTTTCACAACCGATTCTTATGTTGTAAGTCCCTATACCTTTCCTGGTGGCAATATCGGCGAACTCGCTGTTTACGGGACCGTGAATGATCTCGCAATGTGTGGAGCGAAAGCTTCCTGGCTGAGTGCTGCGTTCATTCTCGAAGAAGGACTGCCGATGGAAGAGCTGTGGGCTGTCGTCCAAGCAATGGCGCAAGCGGCGCATCGGTGTGGGGTGTTAATTGTAACGGGGGACACAAAGGTTGTAGATCATGGCAAGGGGGATGGTCTCTTTATTAATACTGCAGGGATTGGGGTGGTCGATCATGACCTCGATATCAATCCTCGTTCTGTTCGAGAGGGGGATGCAGTGATTATCAACGGTGACGTGGGGCGCCATGGCATTGCTGTCATCTCGCAGCGAGAAGGGCTGGCTCTCGAAACCGAGGTGACGAGTGACTGCGCTCCCTTATGGGATCAAGTTGCTGCGTTACTGGAAGGCAATGTGGCGGTGCACTGTCTGAGGGATCTGACGCGAGGCGGGCTTTCGAGCACTCTCAATGAAATTGCAGAAACTAGCCAGCTCGGAATTCACGTCGATGAGTCACAAATTCCCGTGACGCCATCAGTGCAATCCGTATGCGAGATTCTTGGGTTCGATCCGCTTTACGTTGCTTGTGAAGGGCGGTTTGTCGCCTTCGTCCCTGCGGAGGAGGCTTCCCTTGCCGTGGATTTACTCAGGAAAGCTGGTGCACCGTGCCCGGCGATTATTGGAACTGTTCAACCCTCCACATATCCTCGGGTAACTCTTCGCAGCCAAATTGGAACGACACGAATCTTGGATATGCTGAGCGGTGAACAGTTACCACGTATCTGTTGACTGAAGCAGAGAAGAAGCCCCTCAGCACAAAGGGCTCAAACGACAGAGTCACAGCCCAGGATTTAAGGAATCTGCGATTGCAAGCTTCACTTTTTGCACAAGATCGTGCAGCTGGAAGGGCTTGACGATATAATAGTCGATCCCACTCGAGAGTGCATCGCGGATCTTCTCTTTGTCGCTCACTCCGGTAAGCATTATGACTGGGATGCGTTCAGTTTTCTCATTGCTGCGTAGACATTGCAAAACCTCGAATCCGTTCATTTCCGGCATCATGACATCGAGAAGGATACAATCGGGCTTTTCGTCCTCGGCTAACGCAAGCGCATCGGGACCGTTCGAGGCTGTGACGACATCAAATCCCTCTCCCGTAAGCGCAGTTTTGATGACCAGGAGCAGATCACATTCATCATCGACTGCTAAAACCTTGTATTTCCTCTGTACCATAGGTCTGTTCCCTTCAAATCATCCACCCGTCTCGAAAGCACTCAATTTAGAACGACTAAAAAGGGTATCAGTTCGTTTCACTGGTGCAGCGCCTCTGTCGATCGACTGCTTGAGACGGAAACTCAAACGAATCTGATAGTCTTTCTTCGTGCCGGATTCTTCATCTTTCGAAAGTCCTTTGTCCTCAACACGCAATTCGATGCCGGCTATGATGTCGTGGAAATCGCGAGAGAGCCGGAAATATTGCTCAGACGATCCTTTGTCCCGAGAACGATGGCGAATGGCGTATTCCACAAGGTACTTCGATCCGATTTTATGTCCGTGAGTAAAGTCTATGACAGTCTCGTCTCGCGTGTCGAGAATATCGCGTCCAGAGACGCCGAGAGGATCGTCGTTTTGGGGGTTAGTTTGATACAGCGATAGTCGCGAATAGTAGCGATTGTGAACTGGCCTGTGGGTAAGACCGGCATACGTAGCAAGTGATTTTTGCTGGTATTCGTTGGGATCCGTTGGGTCGCGCATTTGACGTTCCTGAACACTTACGCCTCCACTCGCTATGAGCGTATTGCGTGTGTTACTCCAGTTTATGCCGAGACTTGCGTAACGAAGAAGTTCATTGGGCGTAATGTCGGATCTCCCCTGAAGATTATCTCCAACCGACAAAGAGGCGTTAAGATTGGGGTAGAGAAGTTTGTAATCAAGCCCTGCTTCGATCCAGTGTTCACGCAGCCTGAATGGAAAGAGGTCGTCTCGTGATTTTCTGTCCCCGATTGCTTCGTAGAATTCCCCCAAGCTGTCTTTCGTTCCTTCGCGATACCGATACCGAATCCATGCTGTCAGAGCATCTGTAATCCGCGCATTGAAGCGGCTGTCGATGTCACCGTAGACAAATGCCGGTTGCACATTCTGGAGGCTGAATTTTCGCTTTCCCACAAGGAAGGTGTCGCGATCGAGAAATGTTACTCCCGTGATTGTGTCGCCGATACGTTGACCATCGTAAACGAACGGAAAGGTTGCCCCCCTTGGAAAATCAAGATTGAAGGAATCATCCTGACGCTGTGCAACCCCCACCCCCAAACCGACTTTGGTAAGAAGTGTGTAGCGTTCACAGAACTTCAGCAGGTGGCTCACAGACTGATAAAGGTCGAAACCAGTCACATAGCTGTCATCTTTTGTGCTGACAGTATTCAGACCCTTGTCGAGGTTGTTGAAAACGCGCAAGTCGACATGATACCAGAGAGGGAGAGTCCACAGCCGCATGCGATTCGAGCTCATACGTATTTCGGGCATGCGTTCGGTCACACGTCCGTAACGATCTGGCCGCAGCCCATCGTCGAGTTTTTCATCCTTTATCGACGTGGGATCTGTATAGATTCCATCGGAGGGTACGGGTACAGCTCCAATCGTTGCTGGAGGAGTGAGCCTCACAAAGCGCTCGTCGTTATAGCCGCGGTCGAAATCGAAGTCGTTATCGAGAGGTTCCGCAAAATTAGTCACACGGTCACGACCAATCCGATCTTTGATTTCAACTCGAATTCCTGCAAAAAAGTCGTCGCTAGTCCATTCAAGTGCGGTGCCGATGCGTCGCTCGGGAATCCGGTCGCGGCGCTGGTCACTACGTCCACGCATGCGGTCGAGGACATCGTAAAAAATTTCGGGATCGCTTTGATAATCTACGTCAAGAAGCCACGAGAAATGCTTGGTCAGCTGCGACCGGTGCCACCAGTCGATGCTGTAACGACTTGTAGGATCCACATTTCTATCACTGTCGCTCAGATCGTAGCCTTTGAATTCTCCCTGGTGACGTCCCCGATCGAAAGAGTACTCGTAATTGAGTCCCAGACCTTTACCGCGTTTGGAGAACCAATCGGTGTATAGCCGTGCGCGCGCTTTGGACGTAGCAACCATTATGTCATCATCTACGTCACTGGGCGTGTAAGTTGCGTGATAGTAGTCATACCAGACGCGCAAGAATGTCCCAAGCTTGCTATCGCTTCCCACGCTAAAGCCCCACGGGTTCGATTCCTTTAGAGCGTATGTGAGATATGGCAGCCACAGCACAGGGGTCTCGTGGATATAAAGCACAACATTCTTCGCAAATATGCGGTCGTTTGCCATGACCGTAAACTCTTTGGCTCGGAAGCGATAGTGTGGGACCGGAAAATCACACGTGGTGAAGGAGGCATCTTTGAAGTAGCTTTCCTCCTTACTGAGCTGGCGCATAGTAGTTCGCCCGTTAGCTTTAAACGGGTCTCCGAGGAAAAAGAAGGGGCCCGACCGCCCACGTGCCTCATAGGCGATTCCTTCGCCCGTTTCGGCGTTAAACCACATAGATTCGGCTTCCACATGGTCTTGAGGAGTTGTCAGTACAACATTGCCGTACGCTTGAATTTCTTTGAGAAGCGTATCGACAAGCATTCTATCTGCTTCGAGTTTATAGGCACCGTAGCGGGCAGTTACGCGCCCGTGGCCATAAATCTGATGGTGTTCCTCATCGAAGTCGAGATAATCAGTTGACTCCATGAGAATTTGCCCAGGCGGCAGGACCTGCTGGCGCGCAGTTTCTTGTACCTTTTTCTTGGGATCCCCTACAGTTCCTTTGGGGAGGAGATATGTAACATTCTGTTCCGGTCGATTTGCAGCGAGAAGCTCTTCTAAGGACAATGGCTTTGCTGGCGGCGTGACGAAACCCGGTGGCAAAACGCTCAGCACATCGCTCGTCGCGAGGGCATCCTGCCGAAGAAGCTCGTACTCGTTGGGATCCCATGCAACTTCCTCCGGCGATGGCGGAATGAGCTTGGCGAAATCCCCTTCTCTCGCGGATGATGCAAGAGACTCTTCTGATGGAGACGCCTTTGCGGTGCCGCTTGTGGGCTCTTCAGGTGAGGGGACCGGTACAGTATTTTCCTGGTTAATTTTGGACGAGTCATCTGCGACAAACGACTCAGGCGCACCGTAAGGGAAGGTGGCTCTATAATGAGCCACCTGCAGTTGCTGGAAACTGACGCATTTATGCGCAGACGACGGTAGTGCTGTTCGCATTTCCCGCAACGGCAGGTCAACAGCTACCACAACGACAGCTGCAATAATACAACCGAACAAAAAACGTTTCATCCGTCGCCTGAGCATTCTCCGTTTGTCGTCTCAATAGCTATCTACTTCATCACAGTCCGGTATATCAACAAAGAACCGATCAACATCAACAGGATATTGGGCAAAAAAATGGCAAATGCAGCTGCTGAACTGCCCGTTTTTCCTAACGAGATTCCGTAATTTAACAACCCGTAATACATAAATATGAGGAGAAAGGAAATTGCAAAGGCAATAGCTTTTGCTGTGGGACGCACATAGACCGCCAGCGGAATCGCAACAAGAGCAAAAGCCAGACATGCCAAAGGAACAGAGAAGCGCTGGAGGAGCTCTGTCCAATACCTGCCACTTTTCAAATTCGATTTCATTTTTTCTCTTAATTCCTGCACCGACATCTCGCGAGGAGCTTTCTCATAAACCCCTTCTTCAGTTCGAGACATTCGTGGCCTTATTCCTTTCGTGAGTTCTTCGAAGTAGATAACGTGGTAATTTGTAGGTTGTTGGACATCGACGTAGTGAATCGACCCCGTGGTGAGCTTGATGGTAATGAGACGAGCTGCAATATCAGCCTCTATTGCTCCTTCACTTGCCACTACGAGCGACTCGCGCACACCTCGTTCTTTCTCACGGCGCTCCTGTTCAGCCTTCAGCCGACGGACTTCGCGTGCCAGTGTGGTATCTTTTCCTTTTGATTGTGCCAGCTGACGAAGCTTCTCTTTGAGATTTTTCTCCTTCGCGATATCTTCTTCAGATGGCTCCTCTTTGATAGTAGTCTTTATATTAACATGTTTCATCTTATCAGTTTTAGGATCGCGCCTCTCGTAGAAAAAGACGCTCGACTGCCCTTCTCGCGCTGTTTCGAGGTCGAAGAAACGGTTCGGCGGAATGGACGACAACACGTTGAATTCGATCTGGGTCGCAATATCTGTTGCGCGAAGGTTCAGATAAGGGACAAGTTTTTGATTTGCAGCGATAAGGGCGACAGAAAGAAAAGCTCCTGTAGCAATGATGGGGGTAAAAACGTGCATCAGGTTGACCCCGCTCATACGGATCGCGATAATCTCTCGATCAGCGGCGAGCCGCCCAATGCTGAGGAGGATTGCAACCAAAAGCGCCATTGGAGTGGTAATAGAGAGAATCCCTGGCAAAAGAGCCAGAATGAGCTCTGCCACAAGGAGAGGGGAAGCGCTGCTTGTCATAAGCAAGTCGATGAGACGGTAAAGCTGCCCCACGAGGAAAACAAAAGTAAAAACGCCCAGTCCCAGGAAAAAGGGACCAAGCAGTTCCCATAACACATACCGTTGCAGAATCGTCAGAGGCGCTCGCATTCTCTCCACTGAACCAATTTCATGTAGTCTAACACTCATGGCGCTGTCAAATTCCCGCAACATAAAATTGCGGTCCCCCGCGCTGACGGATACTCCGTAATCTGGCATTGTAGGGTGCCCCACTGACGGGGAAGTTCCCTCTCGAGGTGGTCTTATGAGGGGGAAGAGGTCGGCGCATGCCAGGAAAAATGATATGCGATTTATTTTGACATTATAGATGCACGCGTGAAAATGAAAGGTGAGTTTTGGATCATTTCGGATGAAATCTTTTGCACATAGAGCCACCTCTCACCACGTGCTCGCTGTGTTAGCTACAGTGGTGTTTCACTCTTCGGGGACTTAGGTGCCCGGATCCCCCCGACGTCTTTCAGTAAGCTCAGCCCGTTTCTATCGAGATGAAATTCAGAGTTTTATTAAAGAAAGGAACTCCCCATGATTACTATACCTCTCAAAAAACGCATCGGAGTGTGCGCAGTCGCTGCGCTCCTCTCCGGTGTTCCGATAGCCAAAGGCGATACAAGTGCCTTCACAATCACGGAGAATTCGAACCTCAGCAACGCAATTGCCGAAGTACGCTCCAACTTTCTTGCCGCACGCAGTCAAAATCAGCCTGCTTTCAATCGTCTCGATGTCGTAATCCTTGTCCCTCAACCGGATGGGACGTGGCAACGAGGCAGTTACAACCCTGAAGCGATTGCTTATCCGGCCAGCACAGTCAAACTAGCTTATCTTGCTGCGGCGATGTATTGGTGTCGTACCAATGGCCACCCCTACACTTTCCTCGACGCGGACGTTCGTCCCATGATCACCGTCTCGGATAACTATGCGACGGGCCGCGTCGTGGACACCATCACAGGGGCGCCAAATGACAAGAGCATCAACTCGGTCAACGACGCGTTCATGGCATGGTACGCGAAACGCCTTTATACGGAGAACTATCTCAATCCTCGCGGGCTGCTTGAGAATCAGACGATTCTTCACAAGACTTATCCCACAAACTCCGGAAGCTCTCCTTCGGGTGCTGAGCAGGTAGCAATCGATTACCGTGGGGGAAACCGCATGCAACCCAAGTGTGCTGCATCGCTCATGCTCGAGATTATCAAAGGCGCCATCGAGCCTGGGGCAAATTCGTATATGAGAGAACTTCTCACTCATGAGAGGTGGGGCGGCGACAGCGTGTTCGGATTTGGTCTGCCACCGGGAACAGTGTATGAGAACAAACTCGGGCTAGCTTACGATACTCTTGAGGATATCGCGTACATTGTCCTGCCCAACGGAAAAGAGTTCATCCTCGCTGCCTACTCCAATGCCTATAGTGGAAGTGAGCCGTCCCAGCCGTATCCATACGACGGCGCAATTCTGGGAGTTTTCTGTGAGCAGCTCATCGAGCGACTTGGCTTCGATGCAGGGTGTCCGCCTAAAATCAAGATTGACGATGCGGGTGCCAATTTCTCACTCGTCGGCAGCTGGACTACGGGAAGTGCTCAAGCGGAAAAGTTTGGTACCAGCTACCGATACAAGAGCAAGGGCGACGGCTCAGGAAAAGCAGTATGGAACCTTGCTGTCCCAGAAACAGGACGCTATGAAGTGTGCGTGTGGTATCCTGAGGGAACCAACCGAGCTACTGATGCGCCATTCACCGTTAACCATGCTGCGGGAGCTACCACAATAAAAGTAAATCAGCAGAAGACCGGTGGGAGATGGGTACGCCTCGGTGACTTTGATTTTGTAGCCGGACAAGGAAGTGTCGTTCTCACCGACGCAATCGCCGACTCCACGAAAATCGTTGTTGCCGACGCTGTGAAAGCCACAAAATGGCCATCGACTCCTCAGCCCCCTGCAGCACCAACGAACCTGACAGCCTCTGCACGCAGCACGACGTCGATCGGTTTGTCCTGGCAGGACAATTCGAGCAACGAAACGAATTTCATCGTCGAGCGCAAAAAAGGAACCGGATCTTATTCCGTCGTTGCCACACTTGGCGCGAATGTAACAAGCTACCTCGACACTGGCCTTGCAAAGAATACGACTTACACCTATCGTGTCAAAGCGAGTAATGCTGACGGCGACAGCGCGTATTCGAACGAAGCGACTGCGACAACACCCCGCAAATAGAGAGTCAAAAAGTTTCACCTTGTGACTTTCGGATCGGGGAAGGCAGTCCAAGTTCCTGAGTGCCTTCCCCGCGTTCTTTTTGCCTCTATCCATTGTTGGCAAAGTCGTTGATTGACAGGTCAGGGTGGAAGTGCCACACCTTTGCTTATTGAAGAGGTAGAGTGGATTTTTTGGCAAATAGGAGGTGATCCTATTTCATGTCCTTTTCTCAGCCATTCGAGCGAGTGACGAACAAGGCACTCGGCGAACTCCTTGTCGAGCGTGGTTTTCTCACACAGGAGCAGTGCGACCAGGCGCTTGCCTATGCCCGAGAGACAGGCAAACGTATTGGAGAGGCTCTTATCGAGCTTGGCTATGTGTCGCGGGATCTATTATCTGCCGCGCTAGGCGAGCAGTTTGGACAGCGTCCACTCGTCCTCGAACCGGCCATGATCGATTTCGAGCTCGTAAAGCAGTTTCCTCTCGATTTTCTCCGACGCCACAAACTGCTCCCGCTCCTGGATTTGGGAGACGAGTTGATTGTCGCTGTTGGGGATCCCAACAACCACGAGGGGATGGCGGAATTTGCTGCGCTTGTTCCGGGGCGCCACGTTCTGTACCAGCTAGCTGATCCTCTCGAGGTGGACAGGTGCTTGTCGCACCCTTCTCTGAGCATGCAACGAGCGCAAGCAACTACATCAGAAGGAGAAGTGAGTGCGCACGGCGACGATTCCCGCTCTCAGGCGTGGCTGTGGGCGCTATTTCAGGAGTGCAAAGAAGGTTCACTTTGCCTTCATTTGACTCGGGATGGAGTGAAAGCATGGATGGAGACATCTGAAGGTCTGCGTTCCCTTACCAATGAGTTCGCCTCTGTTAATTCCGAACTCCTCTTCGGAGAACTGCAGCAAAGTGTCCGTTGGCTTCCCGATTGGCGCGGAAAAGCAGGACTTCTGGAGAGAAAGGCGGGGGACTCGGATGAGAAAATTCTTCTCACATGCGTGGGAGAACTCGACGGGATTGCTGTACGACTGCGGCTTGTTCGTCCTTATGTTGCGTCTCCACAACTCCACCAATGGTCTTTGCCTCCCGAGGCATTCTTCGTCGTTATTCGGTACGAAGGTCTAGAGCAGTTGGGCGAACTGGTTTCCCTTTACGCGGAACAGTGTCAGCCTCGGCCCATTCTCTTGGTTGCGGAAATGCTTCCGTGGCTTTATCCCGCAGCACTTCAGTTTCCTCTCGCAGATTCTCAAGTGATTGTGGCAGGCCGGACCGCTGGGTGCGAACGAGTCGTTTTCGATTGTCCACCACCGCTGATGCTTTTGTCAGAGCTTGAGTGGGGATTACCGATGCTTCGGCAAGTTGTCATCGCCGTACCAGACTCACAGTGGAATAGCCGCGACTTGCTTTATTGGAAGCAGCTAAGCAAGAGAAAAACAGTGACAGTTGCGCGCCTCAGTGGGGACTCTCTTGTCGTCGAGGGAAATTGGGGCATTGACGCGAGTGAACAAAGGAGGAGTTAAGACCGTGGACCTTGCGGATCTTCTTATTGCGACCCGAGACAGCGGTGCTTCGGATCTTCACCTTACGGTGGGAAGCCCTCCTGCACAGCGCATTCATGGGAAAATAAAGCCCATGCCTTTACCTCCTCTCGATCGCGATACCCTCCACACTATGCTCTACGATATCCTCTCGGATGATCAGAAGCGCAAACTCGAGCGAGACCTGGAGCTTGATTTCGCGCTCGAGTTTGGCGACGAGGTGCGTTTCCGCGCAAACATCTATTACAACAGGCGAGGCGAGGGGGCTGTGTTCCGGGTAATCCCTACAAGAATAAAGACACTCGATGAGCTCGGTATGCCGCCCGTGCTGAAAGAACTGTGTTGTCGCCCGCGCGGACTCATACTCGTAACTGGTCCTACTGGTAGTGGTAAGTCGACCACGCTCGCCGCCATGATCGACTACATCAACGAAACACGGGAAGACCATATCATCACGATAGAAGACCCCATCGAGTTTGTCCATCAGCACAAAAAGTGTCTTGTCAATCAGCGCGAGGTCGGAAGTCATACTCATAGCTTTGCGAACGCACTGCGAAGCGCTCTGCGCGAGGATCCGGACATT
>Ga0078972_1003849_pt1 | contig 21278 bp, 19 predicted proteins | sample YelNatPaOPGAMG01_FD_67568 | JGI IMG/M metagenome (GOLD analysis project Ga0078972, IMG submission 67568) | Hot spring thermophilic microbial communities from Obsidian Pool, Yellowstone National Park, USA - OP-RAMG-01 (SPADES assembly) (version 2) | ecosystem: Environmental > Aquatic > Thermal...
AGCAGATTGGCTCATTTCCGCAATCGGGCCGAGTCGTCCCCGAATACCAGATGGATTCAATCCGGGAAGTCCTCGAAGGCTCGTACCGGATCATCTACTACATCAAACCCGACCAGATTGATGTGCTGGCGGTCATCCACGCCGCGCGCAACGTCTTGAACGAGTAACGTTCAAGAATCCACGTTTGCCGGCTTACGCGCCACTTTCAGCTTCTGCAGAAACGCCTCGGCGCGTTGCTTCTGCGCGGCGGCGCGTTTGGTTTGTTCGGTCAGGTGGCGATGGCCGGTGATGGGCGAGTTCTGGAGCGAGTCGGCCCAGGCACGGAGTTGCCGGCTGATGGACTCCGCCAAAGATTTGAGATCTGAGATTTCAGATTTGAGATGGGCGAAATGGTCCATGCGCTCCAGCAGACACAACATTGAGCGCACTTCGCCAGCGGAGCCGCGGGCGATGTAGAGGAACGTCAGCAATTCCTGCGTCGTGCCGCGCTCGAAACCTTCGGCAACATTGTTGGAAACGGACAGCGCAGCGCGCTGGAGTTGGCTGCGCAGGTCGCCTTGGTAATTGAACGCCCGGTCGGCAGTCAGTTTGAACATGCGCTCGGCCAACGTGATGCCGGCTTGCCAGACCGGGAGTTGCTCGAAGCGCTCGTACTTCATGGCGATCTCCAATCTCAGATTTCCAATCTCCAATCAAGCTGTTAGATTACCGGCAGTGGCAGAACAAAGGTTGTTGGAAGCGGCGTTGGGGTCTCCGTTGACCCCCCGGCTGAAACGGAGACTCGATGGTGGGGACTTTTTGTGTCTGAATTCCGTGGCGGAAGCCGGACAGGCGTTCGTCTGCCATCTCTTGTCCCAAATCGCTCGTCGCCCGGCGCTCATCGTCACCAATGACGCGAAGGCGCAGGACGCGTTGCTGGCTGACCTGCAAACTTTCTGCCCGGACGCCCTACCCTTTCGGGCGTGGGAGACGTTGCCGCACGAAGACATCCTGCCGGATGAGCAAACCATTGCCGACCGGCTGCGGGTGCTGGAAAAGCTCGTCACCCTGAGCGAAGCGAAGGTCCCCCGTAGTTCTTCGGAAACAACAGAGATTCTTCGCTCCGCTCAGAATGACAAGGCAGGAGTGATTGTCGCCAGTGTGCCGGCCTTGCTCCAACGGACGTTTTCGCCAACGGCGTTTCAGCGCGAGCGCCTCAAACTGACGGTCGGCGAAACGCGCGCGATGGAATCGCTGGTGAACCGGCTGCTCGAACTCGGATATCACGGACAGGTGCAGGTCGGCGAACCGGGCGACATGGCGGTGCGCGGCGGTCTGGTGGATTTCTATCCGCTCGACCGCACCACGCCGGTGCGGGTGGAGTTCGTCGGCGACCGGATCGAGTCCATTCGCACGTTCGACCCGGTCACCCAGCAGTCGCGGGAGAAGCTGACCGGAATCGAGTTTGCCGCCGCCGGCGAGGTGGGGTTTCTCAAGAAACCGACGGCAGAGACAGCCAGTCTCGCTGCGTACTTGCCGGCCAACACATTGCTGGTGCTGATCGAGCCGGACGCGCTGGCGCTGGCGGCGGACGCGTACCGGCGGCGGGTCCCGGACGGCGATCCGTTTCACGTCTCGTGGGTGCATTGGTTGCAGGCCGGGTTCGCCACCGTCCACGTTACCGAACAATTGGCGCTCGACGAGGACGAGGCGCACGTCAATTGCCGGCTCGCGTCCCTGGAGGCCTACCGGACGCTCGACGCGCCCTCCCCCAACCCGGAAGTCGCCGAGCAGTCGCGCCGGGCGTTTTTCGACCAGATGCAACGGTGGCTGGCGGATGGCTGGACGTTGCATGTGGTCTGCGACACGGAGGGCGAGAAACAACGGTTTGAGGAATTGTGGAAGGAGGGCCACGCTTCCGCGGGGCCGCCGACCGGCGCGGACGCGCAGAAGCGCGTCCCTCCGGTGAAGATCGGCCCGTTGGCACGCGGGTTCATGTGGGAACCGGCCAAGCTCGCGGTCGTCACCGACGCGGAAATCTTTGGCCGGTACAAGCAACGCCGGTCGCGCCGCTCCGGTTACGCGACGGCACCGGTGGCGGATTGGCACGAGTTCGCCGAGGGTGATTTCGTCGTCCATCTCCAACACGGCGTGGCGAAATATCTGGGATTGCGGACGGTGGACGGTCAGGAGGTGCTGGCGCTGGGATATGCCAACGACGCCCGGCTGTACGTCCCGCTCGATCAGGCGCATCTGGTCAGCAAATACGTCGGGTTGGGCAAACGGATGCCGGAATTGCACGAGCTCGGCGGCACACTCTGGCAACGGCAGAAGTTCCGGGCGGAGCGCGCCATCATGGATCTCGCCGCGGAGTTGCTGGAGATTCAGGCGGCGCGGGAAACGCTCCCCGGCCACGCGTTCTCACCGGATGTGCCCTGGCAACGCGAGTTCGAGGCGATGTTCCCGTTCGAGGAGACACCGGACCAACTCACCGCCATCGCGGAAGTGAAACGCGATCTCGAATCCCGCAAGCCGATGGACCGGTTGCTGTGCGGCGACGTCGGGTTCGGCAAGACGGAGGTGGCGATCCGCGCGGCGTTCAAGGCGGTGATGGACGGGTTTCAGGTCGCGGTGCTGTGTCCGACCACCGTGCTCGCGGAGCAACACTGGAACGTGTTCCGCGAACGCATGGCCGGCTTTCCGGTCACCATCGAGATGCTCAGCCGGTTCCGCACGCCGGGCCAGCAGAAAAAAACCGTCAAGCTGCTGCGCGACGGCGGCGTGGACATCGTCATCGGCACGCACCGGCTGCTGAGCGCCGACGTGGCGTTCAAGAACCTCGGGCTGGTCGTGATTGACGAGGAGCAACGGTTTGGCGTGCTGCACAAGGAAAAGTTCAAGCAACTCCGCAAACTCGTGGACGTGCTCACGTTGAGCGCCACGCCGATTCCGCGCACGTTGTACATGGCGCTGACCGGCGCGCGCGACATGAGCGTGATCCAGACGCCGCCGGTCAATCGGTTGCCGGTCGAGACGCACATCGCGCCGTTCGACGAACGCCTGATCCGGCAGGTCATCGAACGCGAACTGGCCCGCGGCGGCCAGGTTTTCTACCTGCACAACCGGGTCCACAGCATCCACGCCGTGGCCGACCGGCTGCGGGAATTGCTCGGCAACACCGCCCGGATTGACGTTGGCCACGGCCAGATGCCCGAGCACGAACTGGAAAACGTCATGCACCGGTTTGTGGCCGGTCGGATTGACGTGCTCGTGTGCACGACGATCATTGAGAGCGGCCTCGACATTCCCAACGCCAACACGATCATCATTGACCGGGCCGACCGGTTCGGCCTCGCCGATCTCTACCAGTTGCGCGGCCGGGTGGGCCGGCACCACCGGCAGGCCTATTGCTACATTCTCCTGCCCCGGCACCTGCAACTGATCGCCACCGCCCGCAAACGCATCAGCGCCATCAAACAGTATTCGTCGCTCGGCAGCGGCTACAAAATCGCCATGCGCGATTTGGAGATTCGCGGCGCCGGCAATCTCCTCGGCGCCGAGCAGAGCGGCCACATCACCAGCATCGGGTTCGAGTTGTACTGCCAACTGCTCAGGGAAAGCGTGGCCCGGCGCAAAGGCGAGAAGATCCAACGCCCGCCGCCCGTCACGTTGCGGCTCGATTTCCTCGGTCAGGAAGCGCAAATCCCCACGGCGTACATCCCGGAGTCGCGCTTGCGGATCGAGGCCTACCGGCGCGTCGCCCAGGCGGCCGACCCCGTCGAGTTGGCCGCGTTGCGCGCGGAGTGGAGCGACCGGTACGGCCGCCTCCCGCGTCCCGTGCGTTTGCTGCTCGCCGTGGCCGAACTCAAGTTCGCCGCCGCAGCGGCGGGCGTGGAGACCGTCGAAACCAGGGCCGGCAAAATCATCTGCAGCGCGCGCGGTCAGTTCTACCAACCCGACGGCAAGTTCCCCCGCCTCACCACCACCCACACGGAAGGGAAACTGACCGAACTACGGACGCTGCTGCATTCCCTCGCCGGCGCGCGCGCCGCCGCATGCGCCTCTTGACACGACCACCATCACCCGGGCTGTCACCCGGAGCGTCCTGCCGCAGCCCTGAGCCGCGCAGGGGAAGGGTCTCGGTCGTTTGCGTCAGGTCTTGTCGAAGAAAGAACAGAGATTTGCCGCACCCGACAGCGGCGTCTCGCTTCGCTCGGCTTTCGCTGCGCTCAGAATGACCACGACTTGGTGCGCCTAACACAACCTGGAGCCGCAGGCTTCAGCCTGCACTTTCCGGACGCACCCTGAAGGGTGCGGGTACAGATGATTGGCTTTGTTAGGCGCTCTGATTGAATGGTGGTCGTGCCCAGATGTACCCCGCCGCCGCAACACGCCCCATTGGCGCTTGACCGCCGCCGGCGATTGTCTGATACCTTCCACTGACAGGCATCACCCCATGACCGTAAACCGCTTTGGCAAAGATTTGGCGACGGGATCGTATGATTTGCTGGTGCTGGATGCGTTGCGGGACGGACCGGCCTACGGCTACGAGATCATCCAACGGATTTTCGAGCAATCCCGGCGCACCATCCGGTGGCATGAAGGCACGGTGTACCGGGTGCTGCATGATCTGGAACGGCGCGGCTTCGTCACCAGTGCGTGGCGCACACCGCAATCCGGCCGGCAACGGCGCTATTACCGGCTGTCCGCGACCGGACAGCGCGCGTGGAAGGAACAACGCCGCCAATGGCGCGCCTTCACCACCGCCGTGAACGCCCTGCTTGACCAGTAAGCACTCGGCCACGGACCGTTGCCGGGGAACGGCGAACCACGCACCGTCGCGCCCGCCGGACCGACCATCCCCCAACCTCTCCTGATTGTGCACCGGTAGATCGCTGTCGTTCAATATGAGTGCCGACCGTGCTGTCGGAGGGCCACGGTTACCTGCCCTCCGGCAAGCAGGGCCACGCTTCCGCGCGACCGCCGTTGTGCCCAAGCAACCCCATGGTCGCGCAGAAGCGCGCCCCTCCGAGCAGGTTTTGATCGAGGCGCTCGTTCGCCGCACACGACGGCGGCGTCTCACGGCGCTCGGTTGTCGCGCCGATGAGAATGACAACCGGTGTTCGGTCGCCCCCTCTGCAGGGCGCGTGTGAAAAAGCGCGCAGGCTGAAGCCTGTGGCCTCAGGTTGGGACCTGATACCTGTCAGTGACATGGATCAGGCGCGGAGGATCACCGGGTGCACCGGCCGAGGCGCGCGGCGCAGAGGATCGAGGGATTTCAGAAATGTGTGCGGTGGGCGGCACCAGTGCCGCGCTTTTCAAACCGTTGTCCGCGGCTGGCCGGCGTGGTGGGGGCTCAATCGTCATGGTGTTTCCGGCTGCCAGGCTCATTCGGATCCGGTAATCATCGCGCACCGGTTGGGTTGACCGGGCCGGGGGTTCATGGCAGGATGCCGGGCATGAAAGTGCAAATCCCGGACGCGCTCAAGGCGGACATCCCGCAGACGATTTGGGGGAAAATCCTTGCGGCCACGCCGGTCGTGATGACCGTGGTGGCGACCATGTTGGCGGGGCTGGCCTCGAGCGAGATGACGCGGGCCCAGTACGCCCGGTCGCTGGCGGCGCAACTGCAATCGAAGGCCGGCGACCAATGGAGTTTCTTCCAGGCCAAACGACTCCGGTCCACGCTCCAACGCAACACGATTGATCTGCTCCAGGCCACGGCGGAGGTGCGTCCGCTGGAACGGCAACCCGATTGGCCGGCACTGGAGTATTTGCGGCGCGGCGAAGTCCCGGCGCTGCCGCCGGGGCCGGCGCTTGACCCCCGGATCCAGGCCGCCATCGAGGCCGTGGCGCGGTTGGAGCCGGACACCACGGTGGCCGGGCTGCTCCGGCAGATACCGGACCAGTTGTTGGACGACGCGCTGCGGGCGGCGCGCGAGCGGGCGCAGGCGTTCGAGGCGTTGACGGGGCCGCTCAACAAGGAAATCGAGGCGCTGGAGGAAAAGGCGCCGGTTCGCCGGGACTTTATTGCCGCCCGGCTGCGCTACACGGCGGCGCGGTACGATGCCGAGGCGCGGTTGAATCAGGCCATCGCCAACCTGTATGAGTTGCAGGTCCGGAAAAGCAATCTCACGGCCACCCGGCACCACACGCGGAGCCAGCGGTTTTTTTACGGGATGCTGGCGGCGCAGGCCGGGGTGATTATCGCAACGTTCGCGATGGCGGCCCGGCAACGGAATCTGTTGTGGATCATCGCCGCGGCGGCCGGGTTGGTGGCAGTGGCGTTCGCCGTCTATGTTTACCTGTATGTGTAACCGATGTCCCGGACTCCTTCTCTTCCCTACCTTCTGCAGTTGCCCGCCGGCTACGAGCGGCAGCCCCGCAGGCGCTGGCCATTGTTGCTGTTCCTGCACGCTTCGGAGGAGCGGGGCACCGATCGGGAATTGCTCAAGAAACACGGGCCGCTCAAGCTGATTGTGCGCGGACAGCAATTTCCGTTCATGGTCCTGGCGCCGCAGTGCCCGGCAAACCGGTCCTGGAACAGCCGCGCGTTGCTGGCGTTGGTGGATGCCGTCTGCGCCCACAACCGGGTGGATGAGCGGCGACTCTATGTCACCGGCATCAGCATGGGCGGGTACGGCACGTGGGCGCTGGCGCTGGCGCAACCGGACCGATTCGCGGCGATCGTGCCGATCTGCGGCGGCGGCCGGCCGTTGTTGGCCAAGAAGATTGTCCACCTGCCCGTCTGGGCGTTCCATGGCGCCAAGGATGACGTGGTGCCGCTGGCCGAGTCGGAACGAATGATCCACGCGTTGAAGAACGCCGGGGCCAAACACGTCAAATTCACGGTGTACCCGGAGGCCGGTCACGATGCGTGGACGGAAACCTATGAGAACCCGGCGGTGTTCCACTGGTTATTGAAACAAAGGAAACGATGAAACACATCATACTTGGTCTGATCCTGACGTTGACGGCGACACTGGCGGGGGCCGATTCCACCAACACGTTCACCATCGCCACCTACAACGTCGAAAACTGGAACTCCATCGAGCGCAACCGCAAACCCGACCAACCCAAACCGGCCAAGGAGAAGGAGGGCGTGTGGGCGGCGCTCGCGGCCGTCAAGCCGGATGTGCTGGGCCTGCAGGAAATGGGCACCACCAACGACCTCGCCGAGTTCGTGGCCGGCCTGCGCGCGCGCGGACTCGATTATCCCTACGCCGAGTGGGTGCAAGGCCTGGATACGAACCGGCATGTCGCGTTGCTCTCGCGGTTCCCGATCACGCACCGGTTTTCGGCGACCAACGACACCTACCAGCTCGACCATCACCCCGCCCGCGTCTCTCGCGGCATCCTCGACGTGCAGGTGCAGGTCAATCCGACGTATTCATTCCGGGTCATCGTGCTGCACTTGAAATCCCGGCGCGCCGTGGAGGGCGCCGACCAGGCGGCGATGCGCCTCGAAGAGGCCAAACTCGCCCGCCGGCACATTGACCGCATTTTGGCCGACAATCCCCGGCAGAACCTCATTGTGCTGGGCGACTTCAACGACACGCCCGACGCCGCGCCGGTGCAGACGATTGCCGGGACCAGTTCGACGACGCCGTTGTATGTCCTACCGGCGAAGACCGCCAAAGGCTATCAGGGCACCCATTTCTGGATGGCCAAAAAGGAATGGAGCCGGATTGACTACCTGATGGTCAGTCCCGGCATGTCCAACGAGTACATGACCGGCACCGCGACGATTTACGAAGGCACCGGCGCGTGGGAAGGCAGCGACCACCGCCCCGTTGTCGGGACGTTTTACGCCACCGACCGCGATCCGCAACCGTGACCGGCTGGTGATCTGTCAAAGCTGATTGCAAGGGTGGTCGGAGGGACGCGCTTCCGCGCGTCCGGTGCCGATCTGCGGCCACGCAGAAGCGTGGCCCTCCCAATCAAGTTTGACAGAGCACTAGTCTTGACCGCGGAGGCGGAACTCGCGGGCGGCGTGTTCGTACCACAACTCGCTCGGCAAGCGTTGGCCGAACTGCGCAAGGAACTGCCGGTTCTGGTTCTGTTCCTCCAACCATTCCTCGGTGTGAATGGCGTGCAGATCCGACCAACTGGCGCGCGGGAATTGCAGGCCGTCCCAGTCAATGCTGTCGTAAGGCGGCACCCAACCGAGCGGCGTGCGGATCGCCTCGGCCTGGCCGCGGCAACGGGCGAGCGCCCACAACAAAATGCGCAGGTTCTCGCCAAAACCGGGCCAGATGAACCGGCCCTCGTCGTCGCGGCGGAACCAGTTCACGCGAAAGACCTTGGGCCGGTGGGGGATTTTTTTGCCCATCTCGAGCCAGTGGCGGAAGTAGTCGGCCATGTTGTAGCCGCAGAACGGCAACATCGCCATCGGGTCGTGCCGGACCTCGCCGATCTTGCCGAACTGCGCGGCAGTGCGCTCGGAGGACATCGTGGCGCCGACATAGACGGCGTGTTGCCAGTCGAAGCACTGGTAAATTAACGGCGCCAGCCGGGCGCGCCGGGTGCCGAAGAAAATCGCCGTGAGCGGCACCCCTTGCGGGTCCTGCCAGTGGGGGGAAATGGACGGGCACTGGCGGGCGGGCGCGGTGAACCGGCTGTTGGGGTGCGCCGCGTCCACTTTCTTGCCCTGTTCGTCGGTCTTGCCGGGATACCACGGTTGGCCCTTCCAATCCAGCGCCTGCGCCGGGGGGGCGTCATCGCCTTGTTCCCACCAGACGGTGCCGTTGGGCAAGAGCGCGGTGTTGGTAAAAATGGTGTTGCGCTGGATGGTCTTCACCGCGTTGGGATTGGATTTCGAGTTCGTGCCGGGGGCGACGCCAAAGAAACCGGTTTCGGGGTTGATCGCCCATAATCGGCCATCGGGACCGATGCGCATCCAGGCGATGTCGTCGCCGACGGTCCAGACTTTGTAGCCTTTCCTGGCGAGGTCGGGCGGCGGGACGAGCATGGCGAGGTTGGTTTTGCCGCAGGCACTCGGAAACGCGCCGGCGATGTAGTCCACCTGCCCGTCGGGATGTTCCACGCCCAGAATCAGCATGTGCTCGGCGAGCCAGCCTTCCTGCCGGGCGTGGTAGCTGGCAATGCGCAGGGCAAGACATTTTTTGCCGAGCAAGACGTTGCCGCCATAGCCGGAGCCGACGCTCCAAATGGTGTTGTCCTCGGGGAAATGGAGGATGAGGCGTTTATTGATATCGAGGTCGGCCTTGCTGTGGAGGCATTTGGTGAACACCCCGTTGGTGCCGAGCACGTCGAGCACGGCGGTGCCGACACGCGTCATGATGAGCATGTTGAGCACGACGTAGATGCTGTCGGTCAGTTCCACGCCGATTTTGCTGAACGGCGAGCCGACCGGCCCCATCGAGAAGGGGATCACATACATCGTCCGGCCCTTCATCGCGCCGGTGAAGTATTGCCGGGCCTGGTCGTAGGCTTTTTCGGGCGGCATCCAGTTGTTGGTCGTGCCGGCGTCTTCCTCGCGGGCGGAGCAGATGTAGGTCAACCCTTCGGTGCGCGCCACATCGTTGACGGCGGTCCGGTGGTACAAACAGCCCGGCAACAGTTTCTGGTTGAGTTCGATGACCTCGCCGGACTTGATGGCCTCGGCGGTGAGCTGCTGCCGCTGTCCATCGGTGCCGTCAATCCAGACAATCTTGTCCGGCTGGCACATCGCGGCCATCTCTTTGATCCAGTGATCCAGTTCTTTGTGTCGGTTCATAGTGGCTGTTCCCTGATTTTGCGGCGGCACATTAGCAGGTGAGCCGGCCGATTTCCACAAAGATTGCTCGGTCACTTGATTTTTTCGTGAAACGAATTAGCATGTACGCCCGTGGGCATCCTGCGAAACATCTGGGTCGCGCTCGGCCTGTGTGTCACGGCCGCGGCCGCGTCACCGGTCGGAATTGATGAGCGCCTGGGACAAATGGTACCGTTGGAAACCGTGTTCAGGGACGAGGCGGGCAAGCCGGTGCCGTTGCGGGCGGTGGTGACGAAGCCGACGTTGCTGTTGCTGGTGTATTACGAGTGCCCGTCCATCTGTAATCCGTTGATGAATTCATTGGTCGAGACGTTGAATCGGACGGATTTGGTGCCGCTGCGGGATTTTCAGGTGGTAACGGTGTCGTTCGATGAAACGGAAACCGCCCCGCTCGCGGCCCGCAAAAAGGAAAATTATCTCAAGGCGTTCCAGCGCCCGTTCCCGCCCGAAGCGTGGCACTTTTTGACCGGCGAGAAAAAGTCCATTGACGCGCTCACCGACGCGGTTGGGTTCCGGTTCCAACGAACCGGGAAGGACTTCAACCATGCCGGGGCGATCATCGTGTTGTCGCCGGAAGGCAAGATTGTCCGGTATCTGCACGGGATTTCGTTCATGCCGTTCGACATCAAGATGTCGTTGATTGAGGCGTCAAAAGGCAAGACGATGCCGGCGGTCAACCGGATGCTGGCCTTCTGCTACTCGTATGATCCCGAAGGCCGGAAGTACACGTTCAATCTCCTGAAGGTGGCCGGGATTTCCATGGTCACCTTTATCGGGTTGTTCGTCGCGTGGCTCGTCGTCACCACGAAGAGGCAGAAGGCGTGAGCTACCTCGAACCCCAGGGCCGGTACCGTGGACTTGCCGGCTGGATTTTCTCCACCGACCACAAACGCATCGGGGTCCTGTATTTGTGGAGCATTCTGTCGTTTTTCAGCGTCGGCGTGCTCTTTGGCGTGCTGATGCGTTTGAAGATGCTCTGGCCGGGCGAGCACCTGTACAGTCCGCAGATGTACAACGCGCTGTTCACGCTGCACGGCGTCATCCAGATTTTTCTGTTCATCATTCCCGGCATCCCGGCGGTGTTCGGCAACTTTTTCCTGCCGCTGCAAATCGGCGCGAAAGACGTGGCGTTCCCGCGCCTGAATCTGTTGTCGTGGTGGTTTTACATCGCCGGCGCGGCGCTGGCCTTGACGTCGTTGTTCCTGGCCGGCGGGCCGCCGGATACCGGGTGGAGTTTCTACGTGCCGTACAGCGTGCGCACGACCACCAACGTCGTCATGCCGGTCTTCGCGGCGTTCGTGCTCGGGTTTTCTTCGATCCTGACCGGGCTGAATTTCATCACCACGATCCACCGGCTGCGCGCGCCGGGGATGTCGTGGTTCAAGATGCCGCTGTTTGTGTGGTCGTTGTACGCGACGGCGTGGATTCAGATTTTGGCGACGCCGATTCTCGGCATCACGCTGTTGCTGATCATGGGCGAACGGCTGTTGAACCTCGGCTTGTTCGATCCCGGCCGCGGTGGCGATCCGTTGTTGTACCAGCACCTCTTTTGGATCTACTCGCACCCGGCCGTGTACATCATGATCCTGCCGGCGATGGGCGTGATCTCGGAAATCATCCCAACATTCAGCCGGAAAAACATTTACGGCTACAAAGCCATTGCGTTTTCGAGCATGGCCATCGCGTTTGTCGGTTATCTGGTCTGGGCGCATCACATGTTCACGTCCGGCATGAGCGATTTTGCCCGGGCGCTGTTTTCGTTGCTGACGTTTCTGGTGGCGATTCCCAGCGGCGTGAAGGTGTTCAACTGGGTCGCCACGATGTACAAAGGTTCGATCAAGGTCGAGCCGCCGATGCTCTTCGCGATGACGTTCATTTTCCTGTTCAGCATCGGCGGGCTGACCGGGTTGATGCAGGGGGCGCTGGGCACGAACATCAACGTCCACGAAACCTACTACGTGGTCGGCCATTTCCATTACACGATGTTCGGCGGGACCGGCATGGGATTGTTTGCGGCGCTGCTGTACTGGTTTCCCAAGATGACCGGCAAGATGTACAACAAACGCGCCATCGTCGTCGCCTGGGCGTGCATCTTTGTCGGATTCAACCTGCTTTACTTCACGATGATGGTGATGGGCTGGCTCGGCATGCCGCGCCGCTACTACGCTTACCTGCCGCAATACCAGCCGTTCCACATCGTCGCGACCATTGGCTCGTGGTTTTTGGCAGCCGGCATCTTCATGTTCCTGTACGCATTCCTCCGCGCGCTCCGCAAAGGCACACCAGCCGGCGCGAACCCGTGGGGCGGCACGACGCTCGAATGGACCACCGCTTCGCCGCCGCCGCTGGAGAACTTCCACGAAATCCCGACCGTCACGCGCGGGCCGTATGACCATACCGGGAGGGCCGACGCTTGAGCACTGCCGCCGCGACCCTGTCCATCGAGCACGCGCACGTTGACCCCAAAGGCTCGCGCATCGGGATGTGGCTGTTTCTGTTCACGGAACTGCTGCTGTTCGGCGGCTTGTTTCTTCTGTACGCGGTGTACCGGGCCAAGTTCCCGGCCGATTTCCACTACGCCGCGAAAAACCTCGATCTCACCATCGCCGCGTTCAACACCGTGTTGCTGCTCACGAGCAGCCTGACGATGGTGCTTGGCGTCGGCCTGCTCGAACGACGGCAACGCAAGGCCTCGGTGTTGTTCATCGTGCTGACGATCCTGATGGGCGCAGTCTTTCTCGTGAACAAATACGTCGAGTGGTCGCACAAGATTCATCTCCACCTCTATCCCGGCTCCGCCGAACTCGCCGACCGCACGATGGGCGAAAACATTTTCTACGGCCTGTACTACGCCATGACCGGCCTGCACGGCATCCACGTCATCGCCGGCATGATCATCCTCGGGTTCATGGTGGCCATGTTGCGCCGGCCGCCCCAACGCACCGTGGCGGTGCCGGTCGAGACGCTGCCCGGCATGGCCGACAAGAACGTCACCGGCGCAACGGTCACGTTGAGCTACGCCGAGGACGAGGAACTCGACACGCGCCGGTTGTCCCGATTGGAGAATGCCGGCTTGTACTGGCATTTGGTGGACCTGATCTGGATTTTCCTGTTCCCGCTCTTCTACCTGATCTCATGACTCACCGAAAACGACAGCAACCCCTCACCCTGCCCCTCTCCCGTACACGACACGGAAGAGGGAATCCGGTTTCCTCTCCCCCGTTCGTCGGGGGAGAGGATCAAGGTGAGGGGGAAGCCGTCTCTGCCCATGAACGCTGAGAAACATCCGCCAATTCCGCTCGGCACGTACGTGTTGGTCTGGCTCGCGTTGCTGGTGTTGACCGCCGCGACGATCACCGCGGCCGGGCTGCATTTCGGCAATTTCAGCGTGCTGGCCGCCATCGCCATCGCGACGATCAAGGGCGGGCTGGTGCTGATGTATTTCATGCACCTCAAATACGAGGAACGCGTGTTCAAACTGATGCTCGGCCTCGCGCTGTTCACGCTGACGGTGATCATGGTGCTGACGTTCGTGGACGTGGCGTGGCGGTGACAACGATGAACCGACCTTTTGCCAACACGACCGTTGAGGTGGATTTCGTTTTCTGGTTCATTTCCGGCATCTCGGTGGTGCTCCTGCTGCTGGTGACCGGGTTGATGGTGTACTTCGCCGTCCGCTACCGCCGGCAACGCAACCCGCAAGCCGCCGAGGTCAAAGAACATCCCGCGCTCGAAATCACCTGGACGGTCATCCCGACGCTGATTGTGCTGGCGATGTTCTGGTATGGCTACCGGGCGTTCATCCTGATGCGCGCCGTGCCGGGCGACGCGCTCGTCATCAAGACCACCGGCAAAATGTGGCAGTGGGACTTCGAATATCCCAACGGCAAGAAAACCACCGAGGTCATGTACGTCCCGTCCGGCAAGGCCATCAAAGTCGAATTGCACTCCACCGACGTTGTCCACGGCTTTTACGTGCCGGCCTTCCGCGTCAAGGAAGACGCCGTGCCCGGCAAGAAGAACTATCTGTGGTTCAAACCGCAGGGCTGGGGCCCGGCAGAAATCTTCTGCTCGCAATACTGCGGCCTCCGTCACGCCTACATGATCGGCCACGTCGAGGTGATGGACCCGGCGCTGTTCGACGCGTGGTACAACAGCACCAACGCCGTCCCGCCGGCCACGGTGGACACCGCCGCGCCCGGCTACGCCGCGTTGCAACGGCTCGGCTGCATCTCCTGTCACCGGCTCGACGAAGGCCGGCTGGTCGGCCCCGGCTTGCGCGGCTTGTACGGACGCAAAGTGATCGTCACCGAAAACGGCGTCGAGAAATCTGTCACCGCCGACGAAGCCTATTTGCGCAGTTCGTTGCTCGAACCGAACAAACAACTCACCGCCGGCTACCCCGGCATCATGCCGCGTCTCCAAGCCATGACCGACGCCGACGTGCAAACGATTGTGGAGTATCTGAAAACGCTGAAATGAGTCTGTTGATCACATCCACGCCCCCTCACCTTGATCCTCTCCCCCAAACGACGGGGGAGAGGAGACCGGATTTGATCCCCTCTCCCGTGTCGTGTACGGGAGAGGGTCAGGGTGAGGGTTCGGTTGTTTCCGTACTTGCCACCTTCACCAAATGGCGCATCGCGTTTTTCAATGCCGTTTCCGCCGCCGCCGGCTGCGTCCTAGCTGGTCGCTTCGATATTTGGCCGGTGCTCGGCGTGTTTCTACTGGCGTGCGGCGGCGCGGCGCTCAACCAGATTCAAGAACGCAACCTCGATGCGAAGATGGACCGCACCCGGCGCCGTCCGCTCCCCGCCGGCAAGCTCAGCCCGCCGGCCGCATGGAGCATTACCGGGACGCTCATCGTGGCCGGGCTCATGTGTCTTGCCCTGACGCATCAGCCGGTCGCGGTGCTGCTCGGTGTGCTCGCGCTCGTGAGCTACAACCTGATTTACACACCGCTCAAACGGGTCACCTACTACGCGCCGATGATTGGCGCAGTCGTCGGCGCATTCCCACCGGCCATTGGTTGGGTCAGCGTGGGCGGGCCGGTATTCAGCCCGGCATTGCTTGGTGTCGTGATGTTTTTCGTGCTGTGGCAAGTGCCGCATTTCTGGCTGCTGCTGCTCGGCGCAACGGAAGACTACCGGCGCGGCGGATTTGCCGTGCCGGCCATTGACCTGCGCCGGGTGACGTTCATTTGGATTCTCGGCACGGCGACGCTGGCGGTGATGCTGCCGTTGTTCGGCGTGGTGCGCAGCCCGGTGGCGTTTGTCGTGTTGCTTGCGGCGGCTGGCTGGCTCGGCTGGCGCGCGGGACGCGATCTTCTGGGTGGGACAAGCTCCCAGCTTGTCCATCGTCGTGGACGGACAACCAAGATGGTTGTCCCACTGGACACACAACTCCGCCCGGCGTTCGCGGCGATCAATGGGTTTGCGCTGACGACATTGGCGCTCATCATTTTGGATCGGATTTTGTGATGGATCTCCTGCATCGAATGATCCTGCCGCCGGAGCTGAATCACCTCAAGGTGATGGCGCCGGTGACGGTCTTCATTCAGTTCCTGTTCATCGCGTTTGTGGGAATTGCGCTGGTGAGCACGGTCGCGTCGCTGGCCTGCCGGAAGTTGAACGGCAAGCTGTCGCAGAACTTGGCGCTGGTCATTCCGGCGCGGTTTGGCATCTGGCTCACGCTCGGCGTGTTGCCGCTCGGCGTGCTGGTGTTTCTGGTGGGGCAGACGTTGTACGGGACAAAATACGATTTTGCCGGGGCGCTGGCGTTGATTGCGCCGCTGGCCGTGGTCGGGTTGTTTGCGCTCTTTGCCTACCGGCAGAATTTCAATCTCGTGGTTGGCGGGTTTGGTGTGCTGGCGACACTGGCGTTTGCGATGCCGTTTGTGCATCTGTTCGATCTGCTGGCCCGCCCGGAGATGTGGCCGTACATCCACCCGCTGGTGCCGGACATTTACAACATGCAGGCGCTCTGCCGGCTGCTGATTTTCATTGCCGGCAGCCTGTTGGTGACCGGCGGCGCGTTGTTGTTCATCTATTTCGTCTGGCCGGAACGCAAACTGCCGGCGGATGATCCGTGGCTGCGGAACATCGCGCTCGGCCTGACGCTGGCGGGGGCGGTGGCGTTGCCGGCGTTGGTGGTGTGGGACGCGGCGATTCTGCCGTTCGGTGCGCGCTCGACCGGCAATCTGCGGTTTGTGTTTTTCCTCATCGCGTTGTCGTGGGCGGTTGGTTCGGTGGCGCTCGGCATGTTGTTGAACCAGAGCCGGCGGCGGGTGTTGCTGGTGGCGCTGCTGGCGTTCGTGACGCTCGGCGGCGAACTCACCCGGCAACTCGTCGTGCGCGACACGGCCATCGGCGACAAGCTCGCGTTGCAGCGGCTGGACGCCGAGGCGTATCTGGCCACGTTGCGCGAGAAACAGGAAGCCCGGTACGCCGCCAACGCGCCGGTTGACCCGGCGATGGGCGGCAAGGTTTATGCCGAGAAATGCGCGTCGTGTCATGCCTTCGACGTGAAAGTGGTCGGCCCGCCGCACCGTGAAGTGTTGCCAAAATACAAGGACGACGTGAAGAAGCTCGTGGAGTTTATCCTAAACCCGGTGAAGGTTGACCCTGCATACCCGGCCATGCCGAAGCTTGGTCTGACGCGGCGCGAGGCGCAGGCGGTCGCGGGTTACATGTTCGACAAGTACGGGGAGCAACGGAAATGATGCCGGCGTTGAACAAGAAACTGCTCTACGTCGTATTTACCGGCTGGTGCGTCACGGCGGCGGTGGTGGCGGTAGCGGTCGGCGTTCATCACCGCAACCGGCAGGCGCGGCTGGAACAACCGATTCATTTTTCGCACAACATCCACGTCGTCAAAGCCGGCCTGGCCTGTGCCCATTGTCACACCACAGCCGACAAATCGCCCCGAGCGGGCGTGCCGGCATTGTCGGTCTGCATGGAGTGCCACAACAAGGTCAAGACCGACAGCCCCGAAATCAAAATCCTGACCGAACACTGGAACAAGAAAGAGCCGGTCGAGTGGAACAAGATTCACGAAGTCCCGTGGCACGTCCGCTTCACGCACAAGCGCCACATCGCGGCCGGCGTGGACTGCGCGGTCTGCCACGGCGAAGTGAAGACGATGACGCAGGTGCATCAGGTCCGGTCGCTCGAAATGGGCTGGTGCGTCCAGTGCCACCGGCAGAACAACGCGCCGACGGATTGTTGGACATGCCATAAATGAACCGACGAGATTTCTTACGAACATTGGGGCTTACCAGCGCCGGCGCGTTGTTGGCGGGGTGCGAACGGCCATCCAAGCTGATTTCCAAGATTGTGCCGACCGACGACAACGTCCTGCCGGGCGAGGCGCTGCTCGTGCGGACGACCTGCACCGAGTGCCCGGCGGCGTGCGGCATGATTGCCAAAGTGCGCGACGGCCACCCGGTGAAGCTCGAAGGCAATCCCGATCATCCGTTCAATCGCGGCGCGCTTTGCGCGCGCGGTCAGGCGTCGCTCTCCCGGCTCTACCTGCCGAACCGGCTGCGGACGCCGCTGATGAAAGCCGCCGACGGCAAGTTCGTGCCGGTCGAGTGGGAAACGGCCATCGCCCGGATCAACGCCGAGTTGACCGGCAACAGGAAACACCTGTTCCTGTCCAGCCGGACGAGCGGCGCGCTCGCGGAAATTGTGGACCGGTTCTGCGACAAGCGCAGCGTCGAGCGGTTGCCGGAGTACGAGCTTTATTCGCATTCCGCGACGCGCAAAGCCAACGAGATCGTCTTCGGCCGGCCGGTCGTGCCGGCGTACAACGTCAAGGATGCCGACCTGCTGATCAGCGTCGGCGCGGATTTGGTTGAGACATTTCTGAATCCGGTCCAGTTCGCGCAAGACCTCGTCGCCAACGAGCATCTCCGCTGGATTCACCTCGAACCGCATTTCTCTCTGACCGGTAACTTCGCCGACGAACGCTGGACGATTCGTCCCGGCAGCGAAGCGTACTTACTGGCATTTCTGGCCGGCGAGTTGAACGTCACCGCCGAACAAGCGGAGCGCGAGACGGGCGTGAAGGTTGCCGGGCTGGTCGCCGCGTTGAAAAAGGCGAAAGCGCCATTACTCATCGTCGGCGGCGTCAGCAACGACTTGCTCAGCGCCGTATTGGCCGCGCTCATTCAGGCCAAGTACAACATGCCCATTGATCTCGCCAACGGCTTGGACTTCCGGCGCGTCGGCTCGCTCAACGATCTGGCGCGGTCGGAAGCAAAACTGGCCGGTGCGGGTGTGTTGTTTGTGTACAACGCCGATCCGACCGCGTACCGGCCGTCGTTTGTTGCAGCGATGGGGAAAGCCAGTTTCCGCGTCGGCCTCGGCGACACGCTGACCGAGACGATGCAGGCGTGCGACATCGTGTTGCCGTTGTCGCACTCGCTGGAGTCGTGGGACGAGCAGGAGACTGCCGGCGTGCGCGGCGTGGTCCAGCCGGCCATCAAACCATTGCACGGCACGCGGTCGGCCGGCGACATTTTGCTGGCGCTGGCCGGCGAGACGAGGTCGTACCAGCAATACCTCGACGCCCGGTGGGGCGAGGAAACGAAGCGGCTCGTCGAGACTGGATTCACGTTGATTGACAAGGAAACGAGGCCGCCGGTCGTGCAGACGGCGGCGGTGGAGAAGTTCCTCGCGACGGCGGCGCTCAAGCCGGTGGCGAAAGAGCGCGTGATGGTGGTCGTGCCGTCGTTGCGGACGTTTGACGGGCGCAGCGATGTGTTGCCGGTGCTCTCGGAGATACCGGACACGCTGGCGGCAATCAGCTTCGGCGAGTTCGTGATGGTCGCGCCCGATCTCGGCGCGAACGACAACGACGTGGTCCGGATCGAAGCCGCCGGGCTGAGACTGGAGTTGCCGGCGCGGGTGCAGCCCGCGTTGCCGGCGGGCGTGATGGTGGTGCAGCAGCCATTCCTGCGCGGCACGGCGGTGCCGGTGACGGACATTGGGGAAGTGCAGACGGTATTGCCGGTGCAATCGGTGTCGGTCACGCAGAAAAAGGGCAATCTGCCGATTTTGTCAGGTTCGATGAACGCGGCCGGGCGCGGGATTCAGCCGGAGCATGACCACGAACACCCGCCTTCGCCAAACGACGGGCTACGGCGGGCAGGCGCGCACGAGAAAGGACACGCTGCAGCGACGTTGTACAAGCCGCACGAACACAAGCCGTACCGGTGGGCGATGGCGATTGACCTCGACCGGTGCACGGGCTGCGCGGCGTGCGTGGCGGCGTGTTACGTGGAGAACAACATCGCCTTGGTCGGCCCGGACGAGCACGCGGCGGGGCGCGAGATGTCGTGGATCCGGCTTGAGCCGTTCACGCGGGAGGATGGCAAGCTCGATTTGATTCCGATGATGTGCCAGCAGTGTGATGCCGCGCCGTGCGAAGCGGTCTGCCCGGTCTATGCGACGTACCACAACCCGGAAGGCTTGAACGCGCAGGTGTACAACCGCTGCGTCGGCACGCGCTACTGCGCGAACAACTGCCCCTACAAGGTCCGGCGCTTCAACTGGATTGATCATCCGCTGGAGAACCCGCAGCAGTTGATGCTGAACCCGGATGTGTCGAAGCGGCCGAAGGGCGTGATGGAGAAATGCACGTTCTGCGTGCAGCGGATCACGACGGCGAAGGACAAGGCAAAGGATGCCGGGCGGCTCGTGCGCGACGGCGAGATCGTGCCGGCCTGCGCGCAGACCTGCCCGGCGCAGGCGATTGTGTTCGGCAACATCCTCGATAAAGGCTCGAAGGTGTACGCGCAGTCGCAAGACAAGCGCGCCTACCGGGCATTGGAGGAATTGGGCACGCAGCCGGCGGTGTATTATTTGAAGGCGAAGTAGAAGACCCGGCCGAATCTGTCAACGTCCGTACTTGGCCGGTTTTTCCCTGACTACTGCCACATCCGATTTCGAGGCAAGGGCGAATTCGACCGACTCCGGCTGCTTGATCTGTTCCGAGGCGTCGAATAGTTCGAGAGAAACCAGCCGCCCGGCCTTGTCGTAGTCCAGCACCAACCCGTCGCGCACCTCGTCGCTCACCGCGACCTTGCCGTCGCTGAGGATGATGGACAACGTATCCGTTTCCTTGTCGTAGATGACCTTCATGTCTGTTTCCAGTACTTGGCGACTTTGTTTGTCAGGTACGCACTGATGACAGCATAGCCTGTCGGCTCTTCTTTGACAATCACCCGCAACAGCAAGCGTCCACCGCTGCCCACCTTCGACTGATACACTTGCCGGCCTTTCTTGGCCGGTAACACCTGGCCAGGAGCTCGCACAACGGCTTCGACCGCCGCGGCCGTGATGCCCCGGCGGTTCATTTCGAATCGCGCATGGCCACAAATCTGGATCGGCTTCATCGGCACGAGGTATCATAAACGGCGCTCCCGGTTGCTGTCGAGGCTTGTCGACGAGGCGCCGGCTGGCTACACTCCGCTCCATGCCAGAAACGTTCGCACAATATCTGGAGAAGTGGCTGAAACAGTCCACGGCGCAGGGGCTGAACAATCCGCTTGTGAAAATGCCGGTCAAGCGGTTCCGGCAACTTGCTCAAACTGAATTCGACTCCATCGCCAACGGCGGGACGTTCATCATTGGCACGATGAGTGATCCCATCTCCCGTAATCTGTACAAGAATTTCCAAACGCGAATCCGCGAACGAGGGGAACATTCCGCGTTCATTTGCACGGGGTCAGTGAAGATGACGATTGCCGGTAGTGTTGGGCAGCAACCCCGCGAGGCGCTCTTTCCAATCTGTTTGAAGCGCGCAACTTTGCAAACCAACGGAAACAACGTGAAGGTGTCGGTTTCGGACGAAGAAGAATGGCAATTTAATCCGGTGTTGAAGGCGCATCTGCGTGAGCGCGGAATTCAAGCCCCATCCGAAATATCCGGTGATCCACAGCCGGTCATCAATCGTATCAAGGCGCAATTGGGAAACCACACGGCGATCACCGTCAATTCTGACAAGTACGTTGGCTTGTTTAGCAGCCAGCAAATGGTGGTTCAGGAACGCCTCACTGAACCGCCATTGCGGCAAGCTCTCGCCCGCAATGCCGTTGTTCAGGCGAAGATCAGCGGCAGCAAAGTGGGAGCGGTCGATTTGGGTGAAATCACCGATGACGGCCTCGAAGAGCTTGGTTTGGTTCTGCCGTGCGATGACAGCCAGCTTCGGGTCATTCAGCTTTCCGATGCGGGATGCTGCTTACAGGTGGAAGGCCCGCCGGGAACGGGCAAGTCGCAAACAATTGCCAACATCATCAGCAACGCGCTTTATCATGGGCGCACCGCCCTTCTGGTGTGCGACAAGAAGGCGGCAATCATCCAGGTCGAGGAACGGCTTTCAAATTCCGGACTCAGGCCGGCACTTCTCAATCTGCATGACGAAGACTTGGACAAGCGTGAGTTTCTCAAACAGGCAACGGAAAGATTCCCCAGAGCACAGGCGCCGGCCGCATATCCGTTTGACCAACTGCGCGAGA
>Ga0078972_1008558_pt1 | contig 21261 bp, 13 predicted proteins | sample YelNatPaOPGAMG01_FD_67568 | JGI IMG/M metagenome (GOLD analysis project Ga0078972, IMG submission 67568) | Hot spring thermophilic microbial communities from Obsidian Pool, Yellowstone National Park, USA - OP-RAMG-01 (SPADES assembly) (version 2) | ecosystem: Environmental > Aquatic > Thermal...
TTCACGATAGAACCCACAGAACAACCAGTATTTCCGAGAGAAAGTACAAGCAATGGAACTTGGAGATAGGCTGCAGCATCCTGGACGCATTCCCGAATGCCAATACCCGTCCATCCGGCAATCTGGGATCCCCTGATCCATGGAAACGCGTTTCGGAAAAGCGAAAATCTATTTGATAGGATTTGCGCGCGCGCGCGCGCATCATATCGCGCGCCATCATTTAACGATGCTCCGCTCTGAGCGCCTTGCTGCACACGAGCTGTCGTTCCGCACCAAATGCTCTATACCCATGGATAACTGGAGCAGCGATTATGAGTCGGATACAACAGTGGGCCTACAAAACATAGCCTTCCGAGTACTGAGTGTTCTGGGTATTGGGCTGTGGTTGCACTGCAAGGGACGTCGTCGGCGACGGCTCAGACGTGCTGCAAGCAACTCGCAAGGCCGCGAACAGGTAGCCGTAAGCTCCCACGCCGCTCAATCATTTCCAAAATACGTTTCCGGGCAACAGATGGTTTCGAAAAGTTCCAGTGTCAAGCGTCAGGAAGGCACGCAGGGCTGTGACGAAGACGATAGCAGAATCGAAGGGGCGACGTCGCCTTGGTCACACGAAGCGTGGCAACGGCTGCAGCTTGCCTGTCAGCGCGCCCAACAGCAGTGCATCTCGCTCGAGGACGAGCTGAAACGCGTTCTTCGCGAGCGAGAGGAACTCCAAGAGGCCCTCTCCATGGCACGCGGCGCTCTGCAGCCCTGTGAGCAGAGCACGGGCTGCGCTGCACATGCAGCGCCTCTGCTTGCATCGTTACCGCCGCCGCGCAAGGCAGTGGACCAAAAGCCCAGCAAACCAGAGGCTCAACGAATGGCGGGTGCTACTGTAAACCTCGACGACGCTACGCAGCCGTGGCTAGAGCATACGACTCCGGTGCCGTCGGACCAGTCGAGTCCGTTCCAACAGGACGAGGCGGCGTCCGGAGCCCATTCGCCTGCTGCTCGTTCTGGACCTGTGCTTCCGGACACGCTTGGTGGACTCAGGCTCGACCCTGTCGAAGTCGCTGCCGCCATGGCGCTCCGCCAGCGTGGATTTGGTGGAGGCCTGCTCAACGAGGCCTCCATCGATGACGTTCGACGACGACTGGGTTTTGGTGGTAGTGCTCACTCGTGCAAAAACGCTGCACAAGCACCGACGCATGCTATGGACGCCTTCACGTACTATGGAGATTAAAGCGCAGGGCTCATGTGCGCTCCACGAAGAGCATTCGCGGGCTTCCAGTGTGGAATCGTCCCAGTCGCCGTCCATGACACTTCACCACCGACTGAACGCTGCGATCCGCGCACTATCCATCGAAAATTTCGACTGCATCCTTGAACTGCAAACTGTCCCCGAAAATACCAGCTCCTTTACAGTTATGGTTCCGAGCAACTGGTCAGCGGCTGCACCGAGTCGCCCTGCTAGGCACCGCATGCACGCGGAAGCAGATGCCGAGGATCAACGGTCTATCAGGCACCTTTGGCCGGTCGCCGGCCACGGGTGTATGCGGTTTCCCCACTACACCCGAAATGCCGAACGAGAACTGCTTCCCCAGCGCCACGGCACGTTGCAAGCGACTCAGCGTTCCCGCGTTTCTGGTTCCAGACCGCAGGGACTTGCCTCTTGGCGTCGTGCTCGCTCCCGCTGCAATAGCTGCCTCCCGATGACTTCGTTGTTCGCAGCAGTGGAAATAGTCTCCTCAGTGAACTCTAATGATCGCGACAGGCCAAACCGATCAAGCAGACGTCCCCAGAGACGGAAATACGTTCCCAGCGCCGAAATCACTAAAGAGCATGGATAGAAATAATTGAAAGCCTTACCAAATAGAGGAACAATATGCATAGAACCCATGAGCGTTTCAAACGCGGTAACTGGAACAGTCGACGAGTCTTGTCCCGAATGCCGCATCAGCTGCGGGTATTGATACAGGAGCAGCCTCGCGACAGCTTCTCGATTCTCGTGCAATAAGAAAATCAGGTGGTAGCAAAGAGGAAGCAGGAAACGACTCATGAGCATCGCATTCAGACAAAGCATTTGACCATCGACGTATCCTGGTACCAGTTCATACCAACGGTAGATCTGCAGGTGGAACACAGCAAAGTACACCAGCGAGGTCAGCGTGCAGACAAGGCTGAGTGCCATGGCTTGTACGCCCAACGGCGACAGCGGTAGACTATGAAGTGCCCGAGCGAAGGGAGAGAAGCTGCGCGGCGGCGTCAGCAGCACAGTCCAGATGGTCAGCTCGCTGAGACACACCGCACTTGCAACGATAAACAACACGACCGCCTGCACGCGGAGACAGAACGGCTCGCCATACGCTCGCCAGCGCAAGGCCAGAGACCGTTGCATGCCGTCGATCCAACGTTTGGTACCTACAGCGGCATTCACGGAACGTTCGCATTCGGAGATATAGATCCGCTGGGGCGAGCCAGCTCCAGCACCAGTAGCATACTTCGTCAGATGGGGCATGCTCGTCGCATCACCATTCGAAAGCGCTCGGTCGTGAACAATCCTCATGCTCCGTTCCGGAGACAAGTCTTCACCGGCGTCGTGAAACGAGCCCATACGACTAGCGGTTGCTCCAGGTGATTCCCCTGCCCTGCAAGCGTGCACCAGTGTAGACGGCATCCGGTCCACGTCGCTGGTCGATACGGATCCCGTGGAAAGCACTCCGGCACATGCTGAGCTCGCTGCAGCGCTCGAGCTACATCCCGCCGATCGCCACTGAAGCAAATCCTGCAGAAAGAGCGCTCGTTGCGAGATCCGTTGCCACAGGTACTCGATACGCCGGTACTCGAGCACTGCGCGACGCACCTCGACAAAGAGCGTCCCCAGGGATGCCGATTCCGCCATTCGGGTCGCTCGTGGGGTGGCCGAACTCCATGTTTTTTGTGGCTGCTGGCCTATCTCTAGATCCGATGAATGCAGCGGTACCAAATTCAACAGCGTCTCTATACGAGAACAGAGCTCCTGTCGATAAGCGCGTGTCGCGGAGCGTGCATGTCCAGGCATATGTGATTGCTCCTGTGACTGCAAGGTCTGGTCATCGGTGCAGCCAATGCCTAGCACCGCTGCTTGCAGGCGGAGTCGACTCAAGCTCTGGAGTGTTTCAAGGTGCCGCGCATGAAGCTCAGCGATGCGGATCGCGTAGGCTCGGAGGCGACGTCGCGGATCGCTTCGTTCCCAGAGGGTGCGCGGTAGCTCTACGAGTCCGAAACCCAGAAAGATCATCAAGAGAAAGAGACCGAATGCATTATTCAAACCGATAATCGTGGCACGCCAGGTCTCCAGTTGCAGGCCGTGATGCCGCGGAGAGCGCACCGCTGCAGCTAGGGCACTCAGCACGACAGCGAGCACAGCCAGGGCGATAAGCTGCGGGCGAAGCGCTTTGCGGACACGCTCTCGGAGCGGGAGGTGTTCCAGAGAAATGTTCGACTGAACTAGAGGCAGCAGAATCCAGCCAAGCACCAGTGAGGTCCAGTAGAGCGCCTGCCAGGTGGCCAGCAGCGCTGCCGGACTCAAGCTCGGTGGAGCACAGTTCCGCAGGTGCAGGGAGAGGTCCTCGCCACTTCGTTTGTTGAGGTACTCACAGCGACGGAAAAGCGTTTCCGCGAGATCAGCAGGTAACAGGATCAGTGCAAGAAACGAGAGAAACCACGCTAAGCCTACCGTCGTGTAAACGTACCACGGTGTACCAAGGCCAGGCAGCCGTGTCGGGTAACGGACCAGCAGGTACAGCGTCAAAAAAAGCACTGCTGGTGCTTCTGCGATGTAAAACAAGCTCGTACTCAGCCACGGCTGCATTCTGGACGAAAACGGGGCAGCAGTGCACAGAGCGGCACCCGCTGAACCGGGGTTAGAGGTGAGCGCTCCAGCCTTGCGGCTGCGAAGCTTTTTGGGTCCTGCTTCAAATGGAAGCGCCTAAACTTCTCAGTCTGTGGCAGGTAGAGGCTCACAGTAGTCCAGTGTATCCAGATGAAAGTGCAGCGATAGGTGTAACACCTAAAGGGTGCTTCTGAAAGGAAGCAAAGTTCGTATACAGACGTCGCTTCTAGGCATGGAGCACCCCATCGAACGAGTGATTTGCGGGGTTGTTCCCGGGCGCTCAAGGCCGCGCCTCTCCGCGATACGACCGAGGATACCGAGGTGCGACGGAGCGGGTGTCGACGCTGGTGTAGGATTGGGTTCAGGAAATTTTATCAGATATTGTTTAGGAGTATGTGTCTATTGTGATGTGCTTGATGATACTTGCATCCGGTGTTGCTACGGGGGAGTGGTTCGCGGCGGTGTCGCCGCTGGCGAATGCTGAGCTACCCGGTGCCTATTTCAGCTGCTGTTCAAGAGCATGCGTCAATCGTGGCGTGCTTCATTGTCTATGTATCGGGCGTAGCTGCGGGTTCAGTGTTGACGCTGAGGAGCGCGACGATCCCCAGCGTTTATCAGCTGCAACAGAAGAGACTGTGAGTGTTGCGTCGTGCTTTGCGGCACGTGTATCCGGTGCACCGCGAGAGGCCAGCGGCGTCGCACGCTCAGGTACGTGGTTTTCCGAGACACCACCTCCCTTTAAGTCGTGGTGCAAGCAGCAGCGCTCGGTGTTGAGAGCGCCTTGCCGCCTCTGCGATACTCAGTACAGGGCTCTGGTGAGTAGCGAGCGCTCAGCATCCTCGCAGTGCCCAGCTCAAACGCAACCAAGACAACTACTCCGCCCGAAAAGTCGTATCCGGTACGACTGCACATGAACGCCCATCTCTATATCAGAAACGAAAGGAAACGTCCATCATCGCAGTAGGAAGTGGAGCAGTCAGGCGCAGCTGTCAGCTTCACGAAAGCCCGTCAAAGCGCAGCAGCAGCAGCAGCAGTAGCAGCGCCAGACAGAGAAGCGTTCAGCACCGGTCAATCAAGTACTGCTTCCCGTCTCTAAAGCGTCATGCAACAGACTAACATGCTCCCGAAAGCTGCGTACAACTTCCTGCACGGACACCAAAGACCTAAACGAGTCTATTGAGTACGTCGCTTGGAAAGAGCGCTTTGAAATGTCGTTACCAGGTGTTGCCAGACTGGCCGCTGGGCAGGTTATCGCCGACGAGTCGTAACCCGTGTCCACGAGGTGTTCATTCGTTCGTTCGTTCGCTCGCTCGTTCGTTCGTTCGTTCTCTGAAGGAATGGATCGGAGCGAATTACATGCTAGCAGCTGTGCCTGGGAAATAACATACGCCCTCTCTAGTTTACACACAGGTGGCAAAGTCGTTCCGTGGCCCATCGAGCGCCACAGTCAAGAGGGCACCACAGCGACGCCGGAGCAGCAGCGACACAGCCGCGTTCCCGAGTTTCACTCGTGGGTAGGGTTACTCACCCAGAAAGCCAATCGAGCGCTTGGATGCATTCTAACTGCCGATCCGTGCGATGAAAGCGACGTCGACCGGACTGCGTCAGCAGAAGAGGGCGCTGGGGAAGCGCCTCCCTGCTGTGCTTCTCTACTGCCAGTCGTTGCGCTCCGGACGCTACCGCGGACTAGGGACCAGCTTCAGGACACTACTCGTGCCGCTGGTTATATTGATGATGTCTTTGAAGACGATGACGACGATGATCTGGATGATGAGGCACTTACCGCAATGGCGTGTTCACCAGACGGCGATCAGGCTGTACTCGCAACCCGATCGGGTTACGCGTACCTCTTTCGTGAACTCTGTCGGTACCACGATCTCGCGGAAACGCACGTAGCGGCACGCAAGACCCCGGGAACTCGAAGCGAGCCACCGCGGATCGAGGAACCGTTCTGGACCTGGCTGCCGTTTGGTACGGATACCCAGGTGGTCGTAGCGTGCGAGTTCGATGCAACTGGTCAGTATTTGGCCGTTGCGAGCGCTGTTGGGGAAGTGCGACTCTATTATCTACCTACGAGGACAGTAGTCCAACGTTTCCGTTGCACCAAGGGGCACGGCATGGTGACTTGCTTACGTTTATTACGAGGTCACGAGGCCACAGATACGTCGATCGGGACGCGGTTAACCGCAATGCCAACGGACTCGGAGAAGGAGCAGCGAAACACTGAAGCAGTGCACGGCGCAGGGGCACCAGACGAACATGCGGTGACAGCCGCAGACGTCAGCGCTACAGCGTCGTTGCCGACGGTTCCCGGCAGCATGACAGTCGACCGCTCGCAAGTCGATGTAGCCGGGGATCATCCGCAGGCTTTGCTTTCGTCGTCTCGTTCGCCGTTCAAAGGAAAGAAATCCACTGCCGCTGCCTCCGAGCAGGTGCGGCAACGCGAGACCTGCGTTCCGCCGTCGCCCCCGAGGCCTTCGCTGCTGCTGGGTTGCGAGGACGGTACCATATGGGCACTGCCGGGATCACCGGGAGCGCGTCCTCGCTCCGTACACGAACACACGAGTGCGGTGCTGCACCTGCAGGTGCTCGGCGGCGACCAGCACGTGCATCCTTCACATCGTCGGGTCATCAGCGCAGGTCTGGATACGTATCTGCTCGAGTGGGATGAACGATTCGGACGACCGCACGGCGCCGTACCCGTAGGAGAGGCGATCACCGCGCTTCTACCGATTCACAGGGGAGTGCACCTTGGCGGCTGGTTGATCGCCACCATGAGTGGTGTCGTGTACCTGCTGCCGTTCAGCGGCGCTGATACACCAGACGCGCACGCACGACATCAACAAGTTGCGAATCGAACCGCACGTTTGGTGCCGTTGTTGCGCATGGAAAGCGGGTCTGTTCAGTTGATCGACTCGTCACCGCAAACCCAACCAGGTACGACGTTCCCGTCGAAATCGTCAGACGAGACGTCATCTACCGACACGGTAACGGTGCTCGGTTTCATGCCCTGGCCACGATCGCATGAAACATCCGGGGGCCTGGCGCAGCCTGCCGGAATAGAGCGGGTGCTCATCACGACCTCCGATCAATGCCTGCACTTGATCGAGCTCAGCGTGCACCACGACCGCCACGGCAACCGAGTCTGCCGTGCACATGTCGTCGCTTCGGTGATGACCAATTTGGATGAAGTGTACAGCCTCGCCCCGCTGCGCCTGCGTTCAGCGGGCTCACGGGCACCAGCACTGGCGTTTGCAACCAACGCCCATGCCATAGCCGTAGCCAGAATCATCGGCGTCGATCGTGTCGAGACACTGTGTTTCCAGCGCATGCTCAGGGGTCACTGCGACGCAGTGCTGGGCCTGTGTGTGCCTCCAGCACTGCCACCGACGTCCAAGGTGGGTCCACTTGCGTATGCACCGGATGCGACACTAGTATCCGTTTCGAAGGATACCACAGTGCGCCTCTGGGATGTCGATCGGGGTGTGTGCTGCGGTGTTGGACGCGGGCACACTGCAGCCCTCAGCGCTGTTACTTGTGGATGGATCCTGACACGTCATCGCTGGAGCCTCTGGATTGCCTCCGCGGGCGATGATGGTGCGCTGAAACTGTGGACGCCTCCAGGATTACCATCGGTAGCGGATCATGATAATGATCATGCCCTAGCTACGCAAGGCATGCGACGGGATGCGCCGCTCGAGTGCTGGTGCACCGTTGCACACGCCCACGATGGCGAGATACACTGCCTGGCAACGGCACCAAATGCCCCGTATCTCGCTTCTGGGTCCCAGGACAAGTCCGTGAAACTGTGGCGCATTAGCAGCGACCCCGATGGTAGCGTTCAGGTTACCGCTTGGCGCATGCTCAGTGGCCATCGGCGGAGCGTTTGGGCTGTTTGCTTCGGGCACAATGAGCCGGTGCTTGCGTCAGCGTCTGCGGATCGCACAATTCGCGTGTGGTCGATAGCCGACGGCCAATGTTTGCGGCAGCTCGAAGCTGGCGGTGCTGCCTTTTCTAGCAGAGCGCCTAACCTTGGTTCATTTCTTTGCTGCAGCTTTTTGGCAGGCGATTCGCGAATCGTCGCCGGAAGTGCGGAAGGCGCCCTCTATCAATGGCACTGGCGTTCTGGTCAACTGCTTGGGGAAATCTATCGATGTCGATCGATGGAAGTGCCGCAGCGGAGCAGCAGCAGCAGCAGCAGCAGCAGCATCCGTAGTAGAACGCACGAGAGCGCCCACCAGGATCGTCTGTGGTCGTTATTGGTGATCGAGCACGACCTTCGAGACACTCATCTCGAAAGCGCAAGCACCGACAGCAACAACTGCAGTCGATGCTCGCTTCTCGTAACCGGAGGCGCTGACGGGAGGATCCGCTGCTGGCGTGACGTGTCTGCCGAGGAGCGAGCGCGGCAGCTCGTGGAACAGGAAGCCAGGCTGCAGATGGACCAGGAGCTGCAAAGAGCGCTTGCCATGGGAAACTTCACCGAGGCACTCCGTGGCGCCATACAACTCGAGCAGCCGCTGCGAGCTTTCCTCATTCTGGAGAAAATGGGGTCAGGAGCGTTTGCGCAGAGCCCGCTGCAGCATATCGCTGCTGTCGAAACGGTTGTACGAGCGTTGCACGAGCCCTCCGAGGTAGGTCGTCTACTCGAGTATGCTCGCGAGTGGTGCGCGCAGCGGCGAACGGCGTTCACGGGTCATTTGCTGCTGCGAGCCGTCTTCCGCGTCCATTATCCACCGTATCGGTTACGTTCGCTGCTGCAGGCAGCTGGTTATAGAGCAGAAGCGATCGACAACCTGAAGCACGCACTCATTGCGTACGCAGAACGCCAGGCTCGCGATCTACTCCGGATCCAGGATGCCTTGCAGTTACTTCCGTATGCGGAAGCACGCTCAGGATTACCGGAGCGGTTCACAGGTGATGGCACGGGGGAGGCATCAGCGGTTCCTGAGCGAGAGCTTGCGCGTGTCCCGGATCCGTACGGATGCGCAACGTAAAGTCTGGGCACGGGCGACGCTTGCCACAGCTGGTATCGTTGGGTGAATGTCAACGCAATGAAGGCTGCAACTTTTGAGGCAGTTCGCACATTTTTCAAGTCTGTTTGCTGTTCTCGACCGTGTTCAGCAAAGGGCATGTATCCAGTGGCGCGTAGAAACGTCGTAAGGATTTTTGCTACATGTAGGATTCGGTTGTGAAGAAAACGACTTTTTGAGACAAGTCAGTCGCTCCAGGGCCAGCCCATGGATGAGTCTGGCGTCTCGTGGTCGCTATACGACCTGACATGTGCCATGAAAACAGCACGTATCATTATGGATCTGCACGACGGTATCCTCGTCAATCCATACCAGTCTATACGACCTCTATGAAATACGAACAGAGACGCCGTAGGATGTGAAGTATCCGGACAATTCATGCGAACAGTCGTGAGGAGACGCAATGGGCCAAGAAACAGGCACGCTTCGACTGTGGATCGTAGCGTGCTGAACAACACGCCATCGATGTCGTACTGGAATGCGACTGGGTTTGACTACAGGGACGGGGATTCGTCTCACGTGATGAGCGTTTATTCGGTGAAAACCCTAGACTTGTGTATGGGTTCTCAGAGCGCGGCAAACCGCTGTTCGTGAAGAAGAGCCAGGCGAGTGTGCAGCTAGCCACGGCAAGGGGAGAGGGCATGGGACGCGCGCCTGGAGCAAGACACGGATATGGTGCGGTTCAGCAAACAGGCAAGGTTGGGGCGCCTCATATGTACCCCAGAAACGAAATTCCTGGGCAATTGGTGAGCGATAACGATGTTCGATTCTTGGATTGACGGCGTCTAGGTGATTCGCTGGACCAGCGTAAACGTTGCCATATGAGCGGCATCGCGCTGACTCGAGCCCCAGTGGTGAAGCATGGTCGCTGTCGACAATGGGATAGGATCCGCATCCAGCACGTCTTTTCGCAGGCCGTGCTGACGATGCGAAGCGGTCTCCAGGTACGTCGCCGCAAGTTACGGGACCGTTGCACCGTTGCTGTGGTGTATCGAACGGTGGCAGTGCTTGTCGCATGACTAGCACCACCGCCACTACTACGATTATTATTACTACCACTACTGGGCGTACTGGTGCGCCATCAGGCAAGCGAAAGCTGGTGCTGTCCCGTTCCTCGCCCAGAGGCTCCGTGCTTTCAAACATGGCAGCGGCATGCGTCGCTTCCTCGTTTTTCATGATTTACAGCAATTGCACGCTGTCATGTACGGGTCATTTCGAGCGCATCCGCTTCACGGGTCGTGCGCAACCCCGACGAGGCGATAACGCTTGCTCGACGACGACGACGACGACGATGACAAGCACAATTTTCACTGCGGCAGCGGAGGCGGCGGCGGCGGCGGCTGATCCTCCTGTTCAGCGCCGGCAACGCTGTTCCCCGAAATCGGGAACTGATCTCCTGTAGTGACGCCGGTGGACCAGCGAGCAGCATCAGCGCCTCCGAACTGCGGTGTCCGAAGCGTACCTGTGAGGTCCTGGGCACCCCACGCGCCTGCAGCAAGATTTTGATATGCAGCGTACGGTGTGGCAGCAGCGACCGCTTCCCCAGCGTATCGCGGAGTATAGCCAGTTTGACCCTGGGCATACAGCGCTGTCGCACTGCCTGTGGCGATAGCGGGCGTCGAGAATGGCCCGGCGTACTGCGTGGTTCCAAAGGCCCCTGCCGCCCCAACAGTCTGCGTCATGCCTCCGGGCAAGTTGCCGTAGATCGCCATTTGGAGTCGCTCTTGTTGATTTCTGCGTTGCTCGTAGGAAAGCAGAAGATAACTCAGATCCTGGTTGAGCGCAATGGAGTGGCTCTCGGCCTCGTCGCGCAGGCAGGGCACCAGAGAGAGAATTTTCTCAATGAGCACGCGAAAGCTGCTCTGAACGATTGCCTCTGGTGGGAGCACGCCCGTGCTCTCCAAGGTGAAATAAAAGGTTCGCTGGCCCTCGGCGTCTGAACCACGACTCAGAGTAATGAGCTGAAATGGATTTTGACCAGCTTCCTCGAGTGCGAACTGCAGTTCGCGCAGGCAGTCGTTGCTGATCTCAATGCGACCCCGCAGATACGCCTCATCTTCAACGATTTCAACATCGCCGGTGACGACATTCGCCTCGACTCGAAGCGCACCCCCGCCCATCTTGACGATGAGGCGCTTCTGTTCACTGGACAGCACCGCGTTTATGCGGCCCAAATCAAGGCGCACACTCGGGTCCATTCGGTACGAGGCTGCGGCAACGGGGGACCACTTGGCGTGCTCCCTGCCGGTTCCTTTCTTAGCGATGCAGCGCACATACAATCGCTGACCCCGACGAAGCTTACAGATAACGATGCCTGCGTCAGCGGAGGTGCGGTCCCTGCTAGAATCCGGCGCCAACTCCCAAGGCTGGTCGGGTCGGTGGATCGGCACCACTGCCCGCACGTATGCAGGTCCATCAAAGTAACGCGGGTCCATCTGCAGATGGCGAGACGTTACGTTCATTTCCTCGAGTTCGCCGTCCGGGGGACAGGTCACGTCGAGAATATACTCAACGCTGCACTTTTCGCAGTTCGTTGCTTCCACAGGGTTCCCCGATAGTGCTGCGATCCGAGACTGCGTGCAGTCGCAGTCACGGTTGTAGTTGAAATACTCCGCCGTGTCCGAACGCAGCGGAACCAGACCAAGACGGTGAGCTACGAACTCATCGTGCAGCGGACTATCGTTGACATATATGGTGACCAGATCGATGCTCATAGTTGGCACAGAAGCGATCATGGCGCGACGCAGCGCATTCGCAACGGAGATATCGGTATCGGAGAGCGTAAAGTCACACTCGGTTGCGGCCAAACGCGTCAAGCGCAGTTTAGGAAAGCGCTGCAGAGACGCCGACTCCGTAGACTCGGTACGCCCCGGTGCAAGGGCGCCATTCCCGGCACTGACACCGTTCATCGTCTGGGATGGAGTGAGGTTTCCCCACTATTCCGCTGAAGAAGAGTCGAAGACGATCCGCACGCGCGACGAAGTCGTCAGCGTCTTGCAGGAGTGCTATACGGGCGAGCGCGTTCGGGCTTCGAAGCCTCCACCACGACAACACGACCACCACCACCACCACCATCACCCCCGTGAGCACTGCAGTTGGAGGCGTGCGAGGCATCCGCGCGACGACGCCGATTCGATCTGTGGGCGGACTGGCGTATCCCCCGGCGAAGCGCACAATGATGTCGCGAGAACGACGCCAGTTCTGCACGCAGCATGGTTACAGGGATACCGCGGATACCCAGAAACGTTCCTTCGCCGTCTCTCCGTGGATACTGAAAAAACGGATCGTCTTGGTGCATCACTTGTTCGAGTCACCACTGGAATACGGCTGAATTGTACAGCTGGTCAGTACACACGCACGCAAACACGCAACGTTGTTCGATACGTGATGATCCATGCATGCAGATTCCTCATTAGACGCGTTCGATACGTGATGATCCATGCATGCAGATTCCTCATTAGACGCGTTCGATACGTGATGATCCGTGCATGCAGATTCCTCATTAGACGCGTTCGAATGCACGCAGAAGCCTGGACACGTATGCGCGCGTACAGCACAGCATGCAGCGATAGAGCGTCGATCCTGCCGCAGCGGCCGCGCATTCCCATCATCGATGCCTGCGCAAAGCTATCTCCATGTCGTGTACGGTTGATAACTGAGCACTTCCGAAATCTCAAGCTGTCAGGGCTCTGATCCCGTACATGGGTGAGACCGCGACGCGACGCAAGAAATCCTCGTGAACAGGCGGTTTTCGCTGACGGTCATCATAGGATTCCGGATATCAACTCGAACGAGGCACGGAGCGTCTTCGCCTTCATTCGATGTATCCTGGGCATGCAGGTCTCCCGGAAAATAACCAGGGTCGCAACAGCCATTACAGATCAGTCCATTGTGGAAGCGAACGCATAGGCATTGCTCCTTGCATCGGATCTGTTAGGATTCGCGCGGGAACTGTCAGGGCCGTGCGCTACTTCTCCATCGAATTGCAGTCGTTTTTGCGCATAACTCCGGAGCGACTGGGGATTTCTTAGTTCATCATCCAGCAAAATGAAGCGAATACAGTTTCTTCTTTCTCCGTTATGTGTTGAGCAGCCTGCCCGAGCTCATGCGGCGCACAGAATCCGCGCGGGGCACTTCTGGACCTCCCCCGAAGGCCCTGAGCAGTGGCAAGCATGATGCTCGTCGGCGTCTCCAGGTACAAGTTGGTGTCGTGCGATAGCTTCGCCATTTCGGAGAGCGTTTTTTGGACGCTGGCATGGACAGAGACGACATCAGACCGAGGCAAGGCGGATTTCCATTTGTACGATCTGTAACGGGACAATGTACCTCGGAAGTGTATTGGCTAAGGATTTCGCTTCTTTCCTGATGAAAAGCCATTGTTTACCTCGAAAAAGTATGCGCTGGTAGCGCGGACGCAATACTAGCGCATCCAGCAAAGGGTCGAGAAACCATTTGAGAGGCGCTTCATTCACATACCTCCTGAAATGAAGCAAAGGCCGAGTCGTCTCGGTACCTGCAATAGCGCCAAAGCGCTGCAGCACAACCGCAACACACGCCGCGGCCGAGGCGGCGACTATACCAGCAGCATTCCGAAACCCATCCTATGGGTTTGCGGTCAGGTCATAACCCATTTTCAAGTGAGTTCCTCAACCGGCTGTCTGCGCCATGCGTATGAGTGCCATGCATTTCGCAGCGAATGCTTCCAGGTGCAGAATGGCCTTGCTGCCCATGCACGCCCGATATTCGTACTCCGCAGCCCAGAAACACAACTGCTGGCCTAGCGCAACGGGCACTCGTTCCAATAGCCTTCGTAGAACCATGGAAAGAATAATGTCGACTGGGATGCAGTGCGTCAACAGATCGTAGTACAAGGCCCGGACTCGTAATAAACTCGGCGGCGTTTGCTCCTTGCGGATCTGGTCAGCGATTTCATCACAAATGCTTCGCCAGTCCGGCTCTGGGAGCGCCGAGCCCTTCCGTCCCGCCTTGCTGGTCCAGTAGGAAGCCTCTAGTGACAGCAGGGCTGAGCGAAGGTTGCCATCACTTGCCCGAATGGCGTGATCAAGAAGCGCTTCGGGCGGCGATTCCGCGGAATGCACCATACGCTGCCATACCTGCCTCAGCACCGTTCGCAACTCAGTTTCAGAGGGTGCGCGCACCCGAATCCCCAGACAGCGCGAACGAAGAGGTTCTAACACTCGTGTTGCCGAGTCGGCAATCAGCACAAGACGACACGTTTGCGCATACTTTTCCATCGTACGCCTTAGAGCCTGTTGTGCCTCCCGTGTGAGGCGATCGACGTCGTGCAGAACCACTACCTTGTACGGAAGCCGTTTGGAAGCTGTTTCCGTTGAAGTACCACCTTCCACCATGGCCTCCTGTTCCGCAGAACTCAGCAGCGGCCTGCTGCCCGCGATTTCTTTAATCACGGCCTGTACAAGGAGGCGGTCACTATATCCGACGTCACTGGGATTCAGCTCGATATGGTAGGCGGAGCTCACAGTGGTGTACTCCAGGGAGCGCGGAGGATCACCGACGCGCACAAGCCGGTGCTCTACGTGACTGTGATCGACTGCGATACCGTAAAGTTCCCGAAGTAGGAGACGAACTCGAGTACGCTTTCCCGACCCTGCTGGTCCGTAGAAGAGCAGGTGAGGCAGGTGTGCTGGCGACTCGGACAGGCGCCGAAGCCGTTCGTTTAACTCCTTGTGCACGACACAGGCCTCGAAAGTGGTTGGTCGACAACGATCAACCCAGAGAAGCCCGGCATACTCTGCGTGGTGTTCGTCTACGTCAACATTCTCCATCTCACGCGCCTCGTTCGCCTTCAAGCTAGGTAAGCGAGATGGAGCGCAGTATCGATGATGCTGCTGAAGCGCGCGCGCACGCGTGCCCTTGTGGTGATGGACCAGATCTCGCCGCAGCCTGCGGGAAACTCCCGCCTGCGATGTTGCCTATTTGTCACGATTTGACGCACGGGAAATGCTACCCGAGGCAACCATAACCTCAGGTTTCCAACTCTGCCTCCACTTTCATGTATAGCCAAGATGGAACGGTTGCGCTCTCGCCAAGACACGATTCAGCCCGCAGCGAAGCGAGACCGTGATTCCGTTGATAGCTGATCCTCTGCTTTTTTATACCAGTATCGTGTTCAGTAGCTGGTTTCTACTGAACCCTGTCGACTATGAAATCAATCCGCCTGGAATAAACCCAGAAAATCTCGTGCAGCGCGAGTTTTTGCCATCGTGAATGTGACGCGCCAAATAGCGCGTGCCTCGCAAAAAGAACTGAGCGCTGCGTTCCGCGCGTTGCGGATCAACGCGCACGATAACGCAGTACGCGTTTCCTTCATGTAGACACGGAGCGCCAGCCCTCGAGCGGGCCGCTCCCGACGTTCATTCTGCAGTGAGAGGAATGCCACATTCTAAAAGTGCCCTGCAAAGCAGTCCAAGTCCAGAACTGCATCAAATGCTCGATGGTTTCCGTCGATGAGTCACCACTGCAGATCCCAAATCAATACGCCTCACAGCCCGTAGCGCATACCTTTAAACAGCAAGCACCTCCACCACGTTGCACTGCACCCTCGATACGCTCATCGATATGAGACGCCCACCAGGCTCGATGCATCAACGATGCAGGCGCGTGAAGTCGTCAACGAAGGAACGATCAGCGCACCCGATACCGCCTGTAACTCCTGAGCAGCGCCCGCCGTGCTGCAGATGCGCGAATCACAGGCGCCGTGGCCCAATCGGCCGTTCGTCTGCGAAGCAATGGCGGATTGCCGAAAGACTGCCGCATCGTCGCTCATTTGGGGGAACAATTGGTGGCAGCGCGTACGAGTGAAGACAACACACGGGTATCTGCTGAGCGCTTGAAACTCGCTTTATTCGAACTTATGGAGTCAGAGCTTCCTTGTATAGTGGTTGGTGGCGGTGTTGCTGGTCTTGGAGCGGCTTGGGCGCTTCACGATGCTGGACACCGCGTGTGCGTGCTGGAGGCGGATCCGACGCACCTCGGAGGGCACGCCTACACCATAGAAGTGCCTGTCTCGGGCTCCAGCCAAATACCTATAGATGTTGGCTTCATTGTGTATAACACTGAAGCGTACCCGAACTTGGTCGCCTGGTTCGACGCGCTGGGCGTAGAGACGGAGCCTTCGGACATGTCGTTCTCCGTGTCAGTACCTCGCGGAGCAACCGGCGGCGCTCGTCTGGAGTGGTCGAGTGATAGTCTCTGGACTTTATTCGGCGATAGGCGCAACGTGTTATGTCTGCAGTTTTACGGCATGTTGCGGGATCTGCTGCGATTCAATAAGGAGGCTATTGCGCTTCTGGAGACACTACCGCTAGAGCTCACGCTCGAACAGTTCCTGGCACAGGGACGTTATTCTGACGCGTTCAGGGACTGGTACCTGACGCCAATGGTTGCTGCCGTATGGTCGAGCTCCCCCAGTGAAGTGCTGCATTTTCCTGCGCGATCCATCCTGGCATTCTTCCGGAACCATGGATTCCTCCGGATCTTTGGGCGTCCACAATGGCGCACCGTTCGCGGCCGCAGTCAGGCCTACACCAGCCGAGTGATGCAGGCCTTAACCAGTCCATCACAGGCCAATGGTGTGGTATCTGAAGTTCGACTGGGCGCGCGCGTGACCCGCGTGCTTGAACGAAAACAGGATAAGGCTGTCGTCGTCGTCGAGCTAGAGGATGGTCAAGTTGTGCGCGGCTCTAGAGTAATCTTCGCCACGCACGCTGACGAAACATTGCGACTGCTCGCAGAATGGGCGACACCGGAGGAACGCGCCTTTCTATCCGCCTTCGAATACGTCGAAAACGAGATTGTCATCCACCGCGACGCGCGCTTCATGCCCCAACGACGTAGTCTGTGGAGCTCGTGGAACTTTGTCCCACAGGAGGACGGCCGCGCACAAGTGGAGGCAGCGTCAACATGCAAGGTCCAGGTCACGTACTTGCTCAATCGTTTACAGAATCTGCCGAAAGACGTGCCGCCTCTGTTCGAGACACTCAACCCAGCATTTCCGCCCGAAGAGGAGCTGGTACTCGCTCGTCTGCGTCTTGCGCATCCGATGCTGACGCGGGAAGCGGTTCTTGCCCAGACTCAGTATCGCGAATCGCTTCTGCGAGACGGTTGCAAACGAGATATTTATTTCGCAGGGGCGTACTGCGGCTACGGCTTCCACGAGGACGCCCTGACATCCGGCCTGGAAGTGGCACAGTGCATCACAGAGCTGCCGATGCGATCGCTGCTAAAGCAAACCGCGTCGCCGGCTGACAACAAGCACCGGCGAGCGTTGAACAATCACCAGGGTGCATTACCCCCGGCACGTGTATCTCTCTCCGGCACCGTTGGTCGAGCAGTTCACGCAAACGTGCTCAGCTATCTCCAACGCTCAATACGTTACGGTTCACTCATTGTGGTCCTGCCTGACGGTACAGAGCATGTTTGTGGCACGCTCAAAGTTAGCGCATCGGATAACCCGCACCTTCACCGTTTACTGGTTACATACGGGCTGAACGAGTCGCCCGTGCGCGTGCATATCCGACGATATGACTTTTTTTGGCGCGTTGTCTCCGGTGCCGATATCGGGTTCGCCGAGGCCTTCATCGCCGGCGACTGTGATGTCGGCGGCTGGACGTCGCGACACGGCGCTGTGTACACCTGCGCTGGCACCGAGCTAGTGCGTCTGTTCAAGTTGTTTATCCTGAATCGGGACGAGGGAGCGCTTTCTCCCGCCAAACTCGGTCTCGCAGCGCGCCTAGGCATGTGGTATAACGCAGCCCTGCACCTTGTATGGCGACGGAATACCCTCCGAGGCAGTCAGAAGAACATTGAATCACATTATGATTTAAGCAATGACTTGTTTGCTACATTTCTAGGCGATCTCTGGGTATACTCTTGCGCGCTGTGGGCGCGTCCCGATATGGATTTGGACGAAGCCCAGCGAGCCAAACTGCAGCGCATCATCGAGAAACTCCGCCTCGATACCGCGGAGTCTGTGCTGGAGATTGGTTGCGGCTGGGGTGCGCTCGCGATAGAGATTGCCCGCCAGTATCCCAGGGTGCGTGTGCTGGGCATTACGCTCTCCAGAGAACAGCTGCGGCACGCGCAGGCGTGGGCGGCTCGCGTTGGTGTCGCTGATCGTGTCACTTTCCGTCTGGAGGATTATCGAACGCTGACCCGAATGCCAAAAGAGGAAGTGGCGCGTGGCGACGCCGCACAAGCTGGGCGCCCGGTGGATTCGCGTAATGGCCTGATGAAGACGGCAGCCGTCGGGGGCCACGGACGCCACGACCTCACCTTCGACCGGATAGTCAGCATCGAGATGCTTGAAGCGGTAGGGCATGAATTCCTCGGGGACTTTTTCGCCGCATGTGATCGCCTCTTGTCACCGAGTGGACTTGTTGTGGTGCAAGTCATTACAACGCCGGAAGTGCGTTACGAAAGCTACCGCAAGTCATCGGACTTTATCAACAAGCATATCTTCCCCGGCAGCTGTTGCCCTTCGTTCCATGCGCTGGTTCATGCCTGTGCAGTGGCTGCACCAGCGCTCAGCGTAGTCGATGTCGAGAGCATTGGTGTTCACTACGCACCAACGCTGGCGTCTTGGCAGCAGCGTTTCATGGAAAACCTTGGTCGAGTTCGCCAGCTAGGATTCTCTGAGGCATTTATACGCAAGTTTCTCTACTATTTGAGTTACTGCGAGGCGGGCTTTGCGACTCGGACGTTAGATGATCTGCAAATCGTCTTTTCGCGCCCTGGAAACGTACTGAGCCTGGGGGGCGAGCCCCGAGTCTCCACCGTAGCCAGGTACCGAGAGCGCGGCGCGCTCGACAGCTCAACGAGCTAGTGTGCCGGTGTCGTTCGCAACACTCTGTCCGACGAGGTCCAGCGCAGTGACCCATGCGTGAGCCGCGAGACGCTGTGTAGCACGCCGGTACGCATGGCGGGAGTCAGGCGTTCGGACTTGCGCACATGTCAAGTGCAGTCTCCGCGATACGCGTAATGCAGTCCTGGGGATGCACGCGTGCTCACGGTATGGAGGGCTGGTCTGACTGCAGCGCGCCCTGACAGTCTTGTTCCGCAGCACAGTACCTGAACTCGGATGGGAGGCTGCAACTTGGCGCTCTCTCACTCCTTTGATGAGATAGCGTATCCGCAAGCCAATGTATCGTTTTCGTGAACAACTCGATTCTGGAGGCTACGGCAGCCGGGCATGCGCATACGAAGGAATCGTGTGCAGCTTGGGGCGCTTTTGGCTCGATCGCTGGCACCGCAGCGCAGTGTCGAGCGCGGTACCGCCTGCATGCATTCGTACACACGTACGCTGTACATACTTGGAATGAAAATGCAATATTTCCCGAAAGTGTTTACATGTGCGACGCGGGCACCTCATGTGGGCGAGCGCGCCGTCCCCGCGGTCGACGCATTACGAGTCGCACAGGCCGCAACAGAACACGCACCAGCGCCCGCAACAAGTTGACCAGATATATGCCTGGCTGCGCAATAGCAACGATAAGCGCAATGAGCCGCGCTAGCAATGTTTGCGTGCCCTGCGGATGCGGATAGAACGGAAATCCCCGAAAGTACAGTTTTGCGGCCTCGTAATGAATAGCAACCATCGCCTGCAGGGTTATCAGCGGATATACGAGCAGGCAGAGGACCATGTTCATTGCGGTCAACTCAACCCGATGTAGTTTCAAACTAGCACCGAAAAACTTTTGGAATCCGCTTGGGGATGCGGATGCATCTCCGTTCGCTGTCGGTTGCCGCTGCAGGAGCTCAACGAAGACTCGCAGCTGCCGGCACCCTGGCTGAGAGAATAACCATCTGTACTCGATGCCCTCCATCGCAATAAACGGTGAAACATGGAATTCCTTCGGATGCACGACACTGATCACAAAGCACGGCGAGGAGGGCGTGCCCCCGTTCAGCGACGCACCGCTATCGACTCGCGACATGGGTCGCGGGCACCATCGCCAAGCCGAGGCGGAAGAAGTGCCCGTGGAGGCCGCCGCCGCCACCTCCTGCGAAGAGGCCCCTTCGACTGCCGCTGCCGTTGTTGTCACCGAGGAGCACGCGTGCCGCTTCTCGTTGCCAGCGAGTTTGTGATAACGATCGCCATCGGTTGCCGGCTGGATACAATCCTCGTTTTCGTCGTCTGGTGGCATCTGGGCTGCATCGTTGAGACTATTCGTCCGCGAAAACGGTGGCCATGCAACTGAAGAATATTCTCTCGCACGAAGCACATATGCATGCTGTTCAAACCATGGGATATTATTCACCTCAGCCACAATGTATTCGACATTTTTCCCGTCTTCGTCGAGAATATAATAGAAGGATACCGGGTTGAAGGCGATGCCGAGGTAAGTGAGGTGCGTCAGCAAACAAACCCGTCCTTTGGGGGCACTTTCAAGGCGCAGTTCACGCTGCACATAGCGCCGCACAGCAACAGCGAGTAGTTCCGCTTCAGAACCAGCTCCAAGTGCTGACTTTTCAGGGCCCAGCTCTCGCAGGTGGTGCTTGCTGCGAAACCATGCCACTGCTGGCAACCAGCGCCTTGCACTAAAAAGCGGCCACCAAGGAAACCGCCAACGCTCCCTCGCCAACTCGTCCAAGTCCAAATAAACCATAAAAAGTGCATAGGAGAACTGGTACGCAGCCGGGTAGCGCCGTGAGTGCGTGACGCTCCCACAGTAGAGCGCGGAACGCATCGCAGCGCGCCCGGCAACGACCGACGATCGAGTCGCCCGCCAAAACGCTGTCAACGTGGATTTACTGCAGTACCAAAACACTTGGAAGAAAGAACGAAGCACGTACGTACGCACGTAAACAAAATAGCCCTTGGCTTCGTACCAACGCGTATCACTGCAGAAGCGCCCCGGCAGACATGCGCTGAGAGGCATCCGGCATCTACGGTGTACCGCCGCCGCTGCGAGTACGCCGGGCAGCAGCAGCAGCAGCAGCAGCAGCAGCCGCGCCATCCGCAGGGCAGCGTACGGAGCGGCAGGCACTGGTGCGATCGCTGTCCAATGATGGGCAGTTTCTCGAAGACGAAACGTTCACGTGGACCATGTATCCCAGATTGTGGGGTAGATATTCGCGCTGGGGAAAGCATCCACGAATCTGTACGCTGCCTTCAAGTTCGATTACTTACTCTTGCTCTAGGATATTCTGGTGGTTTTGTACGTAATATCGAGCGTCGAGTGCCTGCTCTGAGTATCCACGAATCTGTACTCTGCCTTCAAGTTCGATTACTTAGTTTTGCTCTAGGATATTCTGGTGGTTTTGTACGTAATATCGAGCGTCGAGTGCCTGCTCTGAGTATCCGCCGGAGCGGTTATATATCGCTGGTGCAGA
>Ga0078972_1008559_pt1 | contig 21261 bp, 19 predicted proteins | sample YelNatPaOPGAMG01_FD_67568 | JGI IMG/M metagenome (GOLD analysis project Ga0078972, IMG submission 67568) | Hot spring thermophilic microbial communities from Obsidian Pool, Yellowstone National Park, USA - OP-RAMG-01 (SPADES assembly) (version 2) | ecosystem: Environmental > Aquatic > Thermal...
TCTGAATGCATTGTGTAGATTTAACGCCACCATTATATGCTATTGTAACACCATTTGCTTCATCTGGAATAGTGGTCACATTCACTAAAACAACACCGTTCTCTGCTCTAATATTAATGATGTCGCTTAAAGTCCTATTGATTACCCAGGCTCCAAACCCTCTGAGAGGCCACCATGCACCATCACGATACATCACTTTACCAACGTAGACTTCGTACTCAAAATAACTGCTAAGTAACGTGAAGTTAGTTAATGCCGGTGCAATGAACAATTTACTATTAGTTTTATACGGTATACCAATCTCCCAGTGCCATACAAGCACAGTATCGTTCTCGTAGACCCTGATGATCATTCCCTCCGTCTCTATTACTGGTTCATCCCTGGTTAAAATAAAGTAGAAAGGCTTCGAGTATATTGTGGAGCCTCTACGAGTTAATGCTACTTTCCCTTCAAAAAACCCACTCAGGTTCCCGGAGTTCTCTACAAGTGCTTTTACTTCGACATTGTTGTTAAAGGATATCACATCCACTACCTTGAAGATCTCTAATGGCTCAATAACAATGTTTAGATCACTTAGTTCCTCGACGTTAATTACTCTTATGGTAACGTAGTCTCCGTTCTTGAGGCGAGTAGAGTTAGATAATACTAAAACCTCGAGAGCGCCTTTACCAATGGAGTTGTTGAACAGTAAGTAAATAAATAATAAAATCAACGTAAGCACTGTTACAATAGCTAGTGCTCTCTCCCCTGTTAAACCATTGCTCATAGAGCGAAACCGCCTTTGTACCTTTCACCAATGCTCTTCAAGTATAGTAAGACCACTATGAACGTAAATATTTGAAGTATGCTTGCCTCCGCAGCCACTCTTCCAAGTAATCCCCACCAGCGAATATCCGAGTACAATTTAACTGCGAGGAGATCTATGGCGCCACCCGTTATGAACAGTGGTAGTAGGTAGTTGTTTAGACACCATACAAAAGTCAATACAAAACCACTGAATATACCGGGACCGATGAGGGGGAGAACAACCCTTGTTACAACCTGGTAGGGTTTAGCTCCAAGCGTTCTCGCGACATCCTCGTATATTGGGTCAAGTGTTCTGAGAGAAGCGAATAAGGGAAGTAGCATCATTGGGTAACTTGTTGAAGCTAATCCAAGCAATGTCCCTACGAATGAACCATATAGCTTATAGTACCTGATGTATATAGTAGCTAATCCCACTCCAGCTACCACGTCGGGCGTAAACATTGGTGCAACTAAGAGTGCTGTAAGTATCCTCTTATACTTGAATTCATACCTCGCAAGTATGAACGCCGCTGGGAACGCGATGGTGAAATCTATTAGTGAAACCAGTAGGCCCACTATGAGGCTGTTGACGAGCGCTCTCCAGTAAGCTGACGGGATCTCACTGTAGAACTTTGACCCCACGAACTCTATGCCCCAGTATGTTCTATAAGTGAACGACCTATAGAGTATGAATATGAATGGAGATAGAATAAAGAATACTAATAGAACAATGTAAAGGTACTTTATCAGCATCTGAACATAGTTACGATGCACACTATCACCCCGCAACTCTAGTAATCTTAAACGTGAGGTAGGTTGAAACTATGGTCATCAACATCAACACTGTAGCTAGAGTTGCCGCTAACCCATAATTGTGAAGCTGCAGAGTTAAGTAAACTATTTTCACGGTCATAACATCACTTGCTTCCACGCCTCCTAGAAGGAGGGGTATTAGGAAACCCCCGAGATTCCATCCAAAGCACGCGATGAACCCTGCTACAGCGCCGGGAGCTGAAAGTGGTAATATGACTTTGTAGAAAGCTCTAAGCGGACTAGCCCCAAGAGTGTATGCTGCTTCCTCCATCGCGGGGTCTATCTCGCTCAGAGATGAAGCTGTATAGAGAACCATGAATGGGAGCGTGAATATGGAGAAACCAAGTATAACCGCGTAAGGCGTGTACAATACTTGCCTATATGATAAACCAGTAATGTTGAAGAATAAATCAAATGGGCCTCCAGGTAGAAACATGTTCCATAATCCGTACGACACGTATATGTCACCGAAATATGGGAATATCAATGAAGCTCTCAGAATATTTCGGAACAGTACTTTTCTTCGAACCAGCAGGTAAGCTAAAGGATAACCCAAGATGAAATCCAAGACGGCTGCTGATAGTGGAAATATAATGGTGTTCCTAATAGTTGACGCATAGTCCCTTACAACAACAATGTAATTTTGAGGACCCACGTATTCTGGTTGCCCAAGTATGAATGATTCTCCACGAGTAAAACTCATCAATATAATGTTTACTAAGGGTATAAGCCAGAAAAGTACTAGGTAAACAATAGTTGGTATTATCAGCAGTATATATGAAGTCTTCAAAAGTTTCTCCAAAACAAAACCACCACTCCCTAGGGCGTTAATTTATTCTAGAAAAATAGTAAAAAATAGTTTTCATCACTACCCGATTCCAGCTAGGCGATTATATTCATTAGACCACTCCTCTGTGTGGGCCTCAATGTAGCTGTAGTCAGGTATAATGTACCATTCCTTCATTTTGTCTAGTGGGTACGGGTATATGTTCGCATACATTGGTTTTATCCAATCAGGTAGTAGTTCGAAGTTAGTGTCATTTAACAAGTTCTGGTGCAACATTAAGAAGTCCTCCTTGGACTCTCTATATTGCGGGTAATCTAGAGCAAACCAGAAATCAACGCTCATAAGGAAATCAATGAATATTTGTGCGAGAACTGGGTGTTGAGCATTCTTAGGTATCCACGCAATTCCAGGCGTGAACACGCTTCCCTGTGGTTGAGCTACTCTGGAAATCGGGTAGCCTTTAACAGCTTCCACAGGGGCTAAATACCACCACCACGCAACAACCCATGCTTCACCTCTCTCAAGTAGCTCCATGATCTCTGCTTCAGATACAGTGTATCTCAACGTGTTCTGGTGTATTTTCTCAGCAGCGAACTTTATTACCTCCTCCATATCACTGGGATTCTTATAGTCTTTACCCATTGCTAGAGCAAGGTTCACTAAGAAGTTCGCGAAGTGAACAGTCCCCGGTGTAGGTAGTAATACATGCCCCTTCAATCTCGGGTCAGCTAGGTCCCTATAATCCTTTACCCAGCCTGCTTTCTCAGTATTCACTAATAGGCCCGCGGTATCGATAGCTTGAAATATTACGCCGTAGGGTTGATACTGGAGGAAGAATGAGTTAATGTACTCCAAGTTCCTCATGAGCGGGTTACCTAAATATACGGCTGGCGCAATTGCACCCGCTTTCAACGCCCTAAAGAAATACGGGGCCTCAATAGCTACTACATCGTATGGTGATGCTGCCCCAGTTGAAATAGACATTAATACCGTTGAAGCTATTACTTCGGGCTCCTGGGTTCCAACCCATGAAACCTCTATCTCTACACCATACTTCTTCTTAACGTAGTCCTTAAACGCTGGTACATGATAGGTCTCAACGAGTCCTCCATACGTCCAGTCAGCTATTGTTATTTTTCCTTCTTTCTTTATCTCATTAACTAGCTCACTATAGGTCATCCACTTATTAAGTATTGGGACATAGTACAATTTTTCTGCTTCAGTAGGTGTAGGAGTAGTCGGCGCACTCGGAGTAGGCTTTATCCACCCATACACAGCTATAATACTCACAACAACTAATAGTACGATTAGGATAGCTTCTATTCTCGAAAGAGCCTTCATAATCTCCCCGGTTTTAAATTCTCTGGGATAGCTAAAAAACTTTAGTCGCTGAGTTAATTAGAGATGACATATCACACTTAGAGCTAAGGAAAATGCTGTTAAATATATCATGCTTCGCTTCGCCACAATCTATATGGTCCTTATTACTTTACTTATATGTCTTGGATAATCTGGGTTGAATCCAAGTATTAGCGCTCTATATATTGAGAAATAGTAGAATGGTAGAATGAAAGCTGAGCTTAGTATATGAGTGTTCTTCTTTAAGTCTAACTTGTAATCAGCATTATCAATACTCGAGAAATGTAGTATGTTGAATCCTTGATCACTTAGTTCGTTGACCAACTTGGTAACATATGGGAATGAAGCGTCATGCGGAGATGAGAGCACTATTACTTGTACTCTATCCCTTTTTTCGAGGAGCGCGATGGGGCCATGCCTAAACTCCAGTGCATGCATCGCGTAGGAGTAAGTGTAAGATATCTCTGTGAACTTTAACGCAGCCTCGAGTGCAATGGGGTATAAATCACGCGGAGCAAGTATAACGAATAGTTCTCTGTTGATCGTTGATTCAGCTAGTGAACGGATTTTATCCTTATTTCTAACTACGCTCTCAATAGCTGCAAATAGTTCCCTCAGCTCCTCTTTAATATTAGTGCCTCTATATACACCAATCCTGTCTAGTATTACCAATGAACTTATAATACCCATTAGAGTTAACGCTATAAAAGACTTAGTCATATAGGTGCTTTTCTCATAGCAATCCCTAAACACTACTGCGTAATCAACGTTCTTCTCGAGAAAACTCCCCTCACTACAAGTAAACCCCATTGTTTTGAGATGTAGTTTCCTAGCTTTTTCAACGATTGACACGATTTCCCCGGTTTCACCAGACCTTGAGAATAATACAATTAACCCTTTTCGCCTGGAACTCTGCTTAAATCCACCATTTTCCATTAAGAACAATGCCTCCGATCCAGGCGAAGCCAATGCTTTAATAGTACTCAGCTCTGTTAGAAACGGGTAAACGCTCTTAAGGGCTGCATAGTAGCTACTCCCACAGCCGACATACAGTATGCTATCAGGCATGTTCTCTGATAACGCAGTTTCGGTAACTCTCTCTATCTCGTTATACTTGCGAATCAATGATTCAATGATTTTTGGTGTTTCTTCAACTTCTCTCATTAGATTTAAGTCAACATTTTCAAAGCTACTATTGTTATTCATATTATCACACTATGAATTCTTTTCCACAATTTCATTAAATATACTTTACGACTTGCAAGAAGAGATTACTCATTAGTTTTCGACACTCCATCGAAGAAGATTTAAAGAACCTTACTTACCTAGTACCTTAAAGTTCTCCAAATAGCTTTTCCTCACCTATAGTGATGAATTATGTACTAACCGGTAATAGCAGTCCATTCATGAAGTAAAAATTGCTTTAGTTATAGGGGTTTAATATAGTTAAAATATTTCTTAACATATTCTTGGTTTTTCTCAATACCCCCGGGGATGTTAGCGCTGACCCATATCTCGGGTTTTAATCCTTTTCCAAGTAATTTCTCAACTGTTCTAATATTGAGAAGCTGCAGTATAAAGGAATTAATGATCGTTGATACTGGAGCTACCTTTGCTCCAAGGGATTCCAGCTCATATACAGCATCTCCTTCCGGAACCTTATTGTCAATCACAACATCGACGACCTCGTATAGTTTTACACCCATAGGATTCTCTGGTGGCACTTTTTTCGAGTACTCAATTGATGTTAACCCTATAACGCTTAATCCGATTTTTCTCGCAGTAGTAGCCATTTCGACGGGGACAGCGTTTTTTCCCGAATTAGATACTATTATCATAGTAGAACCTGCTTTTGGTTGAATGGACTTTAATAATATATCAGCGTACCCAGAGGCACGTTCAAGCATAGTACTTTTTAATGCACCGTTAAGTCCTGAAATAGATAAATCCAATATAGGGTAGACGCGCACAAGTCCTCCCGCCCTGTAAAACATCTCGACGGCCATCATCATGGAGTGTCCTGTCCCGAAAACATATATGAAACAATCATTTTCAATTGCTTGAGCCATAAGATCGGATGCTCTCTCGATGTTATCTTGCTCCTCTGTAATAAAGCGGTTAATTATGTATAGAATCTTGCTCATGAACAGTTCATATGTTTTTAAAGTCATATGATTACACCAGTTAAATGATATGTTGAAGACAATATTAAAATACCATTGTAATTGTGAAAATAAGGAACGCGTTCGTTTATGTTTTTGGCAATATGTGTAGAGCTAACTGACAGCGAGCTTGTTTTCGCATTGAAAAAATACATAGTATGAACTAAAACTTATAAAACATCTTCTTCAAATACTATAATTGAGATATAGTGCAGGTTACATTGGATGGCTAAGGTAAACCTTGTAAATTTAACTAAAAGATATAGAAAAGTCATTGCAGTAAATAAGCTCACTTTGGAGGTAAAAGACAAAGAGTTTCTTGTTTTACTTGGTCCAAGCGGATGCGGAAAAACCACTACTTTGAGGATGATCGCTGGGTTGGAAAAACCAGATGAGGGAGAGATCTATATCGATGATAAATTAGTAAATGATCTTCCTCCTCGTGACCGAAACGTAGCAATGGTTTTCCAATCATATGCATTGTACCCTCACATGAATGTATATGATAACATTGCTTTTCCATTAAAAATGAGAAAGTTACCGAAGGCGGAAATAGATAAGAGAGTTAAACAAGTCTCCGAGCTACTTAGAATAAGGCATCTTCTGGATCGTTATCCCACTCAGCTTAGTGGAGGAGAACGTCAAAGAGTAGCTATCGCGAGAGCTATTATTAGAGAAGCTGAAGTATTCTTGATGGATGAGCCATTAAGTAACTTAGATGCAAAGTTGAGAGTTTACATGAGAGCTGAGCTGAAGAGACTTCAAAGAGAACTAGGTATAACGACTATATATGTTACTCATGATCAAGTAGAAGCGATGACCATGGCTGATCGAATAGCTATAATGAATAATGGCATATTGCAACAAATCGATACACCGGATAACATATACAATAACCCTAAAAATATGTTTGTCGCTGGTTTTATTGGGAGTCCGCCAATGAATTTTATTGATGTAACATTTGTTGAAAAAAATGGAGATTACCTCCTTGACTCTGGATTATTCATATTAAAGCTACCTTGTGACTTAGGAGAATTGATAAAGAATAAAGCTACTAGTATTGAATTAGTTCTAGGTATTAGACCTGAAGACATGTTTGTTTTAAGTGGAGAAAATAAAGAGGTAAACGTTATTAAAGGAGAAGTTTACGTTGTGGAGCCACTAGGTTCTGAGACTATTTTGGACGTAAAAGTAGGCAACAATATAATTAAAGTGCGGACTCCTGGAAAAAGCATACCGAAAACTGGTGATATCGTTACATTAAAAATTGATATGAATAAAATACATTTATTTGATAAAGAAACGGGTTCAGCAATATTATAGTTTTACTATTATCGGCCTTATTATTATCGAACTGCTCCCATAGTTAATCCTTTTATGATATGATTCCTGAACAGTATCACTATGATTATAGGTGGAAGAATCGCAGCAGTTGTTACGGCAGCTAATTCTCCATATTGAACACCGAAAGATCTAATGAACAATCCTGCACCCACAGTTATTGGTGTGGCTCTAACAGACGATAATATTAGTGCCATTAAATACTCATTCCAGGAAAACACGAAGTTTATGAATGAAACAGCAATGATCCCTGGAGTAAGTAGGGGTATTACTATATATCTCATCAAATCTAATGTTCTGCATCCATCAATTATAGCCGCTTCCTCAATTTCTCTTGGAATTTCATCTATCAGGCTTACAAGTATCGGAAATATTATGGGCAGATTCATCAAAGTATGCGCAATAGCTATTCCTAGGATCGTGTCTCTTAATCCTAGCATCGTGAACATGATGTAGAACGGGATAGTAAATAATATTGGCGGAAAGAATCTTAGAGCGATTACTTGAATCGTGAACCCTTGCCCTCCAACATTATACCTTGAAACCGCATATGCGGAAAATACACATATACCTAGGCTCAGTAAAGTCGATAGAGATGATATAAGTATCGAATTCACGAAGTACTTGTCAAATTGATATCCACCAGTTGCAAATGCCTTTAAGAAGTGATCTAGAACCGGTCTAAATATAAATTTTGGCGGAAGGCTCACAATATCAATATCGCTTTTAAACGCCAACATGATCGTGTTAATTAGTGGAAATAAGAATATAAGTAATACTATTACTAGAGCCATATATATTGTCAACGACGATATAACGTCCTTCGTTTTCTTGCTCATTTAGTCCACCTCCTTCTAGTATAAACTATGACCAGAGATAATGGAACAATTAATATGAAGAATCCAATTAGGGAAGCAGCAGCGCCAAGTCCAAAGTTTCCTTTGACGAAAACCAATTCGTAAACCTTGATGCTATAGGATGTAGTAAGCGATCCAGGTCCGCCTCCAGTCAATGTGTAGATAATGTCGAATGTTTTAAACGCGTCTGCAAATCTGATAACAGCTAGAACCCCTAGTAGAGGCTTAAGATAAGGCAACACTATGTATCTATATATGGCGCGAGATGATGCTCCATCTATTAATGCTGCCTCAATATATTCCCGTGGAAGAGATCTTAGATCAGTATATACCATGAGGAATATGAATGGTGCCCAGTTAACTGTATCAAGGTAAATTAGTGTTGGAAACACCCAGTCTTTGCTAAGAGGTAGAATATACATATTAAGGAACCTCGAGAACAAATTAATAAAATATGTTGCAGTTCCTATCTCTGCATTAAACAACAATCTTCCAACAACACCGAACATAGCACTTGAAGTTAACATAGGTATAAGAAGCAATGTTAAGAATATGCTCTTGCCTTTAAAATCTCTATTAAACAATATAGCTAATCCAAGGCCAACTAATAATTGAACAATAACAGCCACTATCGCAAACTTAAAGCTAAATAGTATTGAGTTCAATAAGTTTACGGTTGGACCTAGTGCCTCTATGAAGTTTTCGATCCCACAGAAAACTGGATTATCAATATTCGTAAATGTAACTTTATTGAAAGCGAGGTACCATAAATAAATAGTTGGGAAAATGACAAATGCGGTTAGGAATATCGTTAACGGAAGCACTAATATATGCTTTGTCTGTAGCTTCATGTAATTCACCTACCGAATAGCCTTTAGCATTTCATCAACAAACCTCTTTGTAATTCTTCTTACATTAACTATCATATTACCCACTACAACAGCATATGCTCCTAGCTCAAGAGCTTTTCTAGCTAACTCTGGTGTGTCATAGTGCCCCTCAGCTATAACCGGAACACTTAATTCTTTTGCGAGTTTAGCAACTAAGTCGAGATCGGGTTTCGGTCTATTCAGCGTATACGAGGTATATCCTGACAAAGTAGTGGATACAAGGTCTGCGCCAGCTTCAGCTGCTTCAACTCCTTCCTCGAATGTAGATATATCAGCTAGAACTGGTACATCTAGTTCTTTTCTGATTTTTCCGATTAATTCTCGAACAGATAAATTACCGGGTCTAGGTCTCTTTGTGGCATCTAAAGCTACTATATCTGCTCCAGCTTCAACTATTTCCCTTGCAGACTCAAACGTTGGAGTGATCCTAACCTCGTATCCTGGAACATCTATTTTATATAGACCTATTATTGGGACATTAACTACTCTTCTTATGGCTGCTATATCCAGAGGGCCGTCAGCTCTAATACCTTTTGCGCCACCATTAACAACCGCAATTGCAAATGCCGCAGCTACAGCTGGTCCCTGTGCTGGGTTAAGTATATCTCTATGACCCCGCTCGTCTGTCACCTGAATTGATACTATTAAACCATTTTTAAGAGATTTTATCTTCTCAGTGTTCACCAGGGTTCACCCCTAATATATAATGAAATACTAAAACAGCGGCTCCCAGCACGCCAGAAAAATCACCAAGTTTGCTTATAGTAACTTTTACATATTTAGCTGTTACTCCGAAGGAAAACTTCTTCATGTATTTTACTGCCGGCACTAATAAGAGATCATCTAAATTAGTTAGACCCCCCGTAAGAACTATAATATCGGGAGACAGGAAAGCCGCTATTGTTGCTAATCCCGCCCCAAGATAAAAAGACATTTTTTCTACTGCTTTGAGGGCTACTTCATCGCCGGCTAACGCAGCTTCCCGTATGAGTTCTGGGGTTAGATTTTCTAATTTACCACGAGTTTTTTCGTGAAGAATTCCTCTCGGATTTTTTCTTAGTTCCTCTTGCGCATATCTTATAAGTGCTTTACTAGAAACATAGGACTCTAACCTTCCATAATATCCCGGAAGCTCAAGTTCATCAGCATTAATGATCATGTGTCCAAGTTCCCCTGATGCACCATATCTTGGCCTATGTAATTTTCTATCAATTATTATCCCTGAACCTACACCGCTCCCAAGAGTTAGGCAAACCATGTCTTTAAATTCACCGTGTCCTCCAAAATACAGCTCTGCGAGAGCTGCTACTTTTCCATCATTATCAACTACTACCGGGAAATTAAATTTTTCTTCAAGAATGTTCTTAAGAGGTGTACCGATCCATCCGGGGATTTTATCTTCTAAGCCTGCAATAATAGTGCCCGTACTAAAGTCTACTTGCCCCGTTACACCCACACCTATACCCTCAAGTGATCCATTTAACGAAGCTGATTTATCCAGTAAATTACGTATAATTTCCAGTACTTGAGAAACAACCTCATTACCGGATTTACCCGTAGGGACGTCTAATTTAAAACGAATAGAACCATCTAATCCAACAATTCCAGCTTTGATTCTAGAACCTCCTACGTCGATACCTATTGCATAGGATTTCCTAAGCATTTTCAACACGCAACATGTAAAGTTTTGACACTTATTTGATTCTATATTTAAAAAGATTAAAGAATTAAAAATAAAAACATTTTTATTTGTAGTAACCAGCAGCAGCCATGATATTGTATACTTTATTATTTATATTTTGGAGTGCTGTGACAGGGTCTTCTGTGCCTGCAAGAACAGCCGATATATCCTCGGACATAGCAACTAATATGTCTATTGCCTCAGGAATCGCAGGTAAAGTGTAACCATATTTATCTATTATCTCGAGATCAATTAGCCAATCAGGGTGCCCTAATTGCGCAGCTTCTTGTAGAACTGGTTTTACTAATGGAACTCCTCCATGTTCCACATAAGCTTTTTGCATCTCATAACTAGACATTATGAGTAAGAATTTTTTAGCTTCTTCCGGATGCTGTGAGTATTTTGATACACATAAGCCAACGGGGTTCACATATGTAGTAATATTCAATGATCCGTCAGGGTTCCTGGCACCGGGTGTATGAGTCATCCAGAATTTACCGGCGTAAGCTGTTTGTTTGGGATCGTTCAGTCCAGACCATGCAATTGAGAAATGAATTGCAAATGCTATTAAACCTGCCTTCAACCCATTATCGACACCCATGTAATCCCAGTCATATACATCTGGTGGAAATACTTCTAATTTTCGAAGAGTATCGTATATTTGTATAGCTTTTCTCCACGGCTCGCTAGTGAAGTCAGGTTGGTACGTACCAGGCTTAAACCATCTTCCACCAAATGACCATGCTATATCCATTAAGTGCCATGGAGTATCCATCATGCCTCTTTTGCCATACACAGCTGTCCCGTATTTAGTGGGACTATTTGGATTGTATTTTTGTGTAAAGAAGATAGCGGTGGCGATATAATCATCCCAATCCCACTCCTCAGGTGGTTTCGGAGTAAGCTCTTTTCCTAGATATTGTTTGGAGAGTTGTTTAAATAATTCTATTTTTACAGGATCCTTTAATAAATCGTCTATTAGATCTTTTCTATAGAATAAGGCGTGATTATTCAAACCAAGCGTGGGAACACAGTAGAGATGGCCATTTACTGTTAAACCATCTAAATGTACCTCTAAATATCCTAGTTTTAATAGTTCATCTTTTATGTCGTCAATGGGAATTAAGTGAGGAGCGTAGTGTGCAACGTTATAAATACCCGCAGTTATTATATCAAACTCCGTAGATTTAGCGGCTAGAACTGTGTCTTGTTTGACCCAGAATTCCTCACGACTAAATGTTACCATCTCAATCTTGATCCCTGTTTCATTAGCTTTTTCTCTATTGTACCACTCTAGCACAGGAGCCCAAGCCTCGCTTTCGGGTCCAGGCCAGTAAATCATCCTAATAGTGACCATTTTTTCAGTTGGTTTTGGTGCAGTATATGTAGTATATAAATAGAGTCCCGCGATCACGGCAACAATTACAGCGATAATTATGATAATTGCCTGTGTTTGTGTAATAGCTTTTTTAATGGACATCGTAGCACCTCATTATATATTTTATGTTCTAGTTATATATAAACATTATTGTATTGTTGGGTATAAGTTGTATTTTTATTTGAGAAATATCATTTTATCATTATATGAATTTCACACTTATTTTACACATATTTATTGATTTAAACACTATAACTCCTTGAGCAGTAAGCATTAGAGAATACTTAATATCTGAATAATTATTTTTGTCTTAATCCGAGTCATAAAATGAAAAATGACTGTACAACATAGACGCAAACAGTACAATTTTATTGAAGAATGCTTGTACGTGAATTGCGTTATTAATTAAATAACTATTAATTATGCAAAACATTTTTAACGAGTCCAAAGAAAAGCCAAAAACATGCAAGTTATTTTTCAAAAATTACATTGCCGCTAACTATGGTCTTTAAAACATTTAGTTTATCATCCACTATAACGACATCTGCAATATAACCAGTCTCTATGTCGCCTATTCTATGCAATCCTATACTTTCAGCTGGCGTTTTAGAAGCCATCAATACTATGTCTTTGAATCCGTAACCAAGTTTACTTACGTTTTTAACGGCTTTATCCATGGTTAAAGTACTCCCCGCTAATCCACCAGTGTCCGCGAGTCTGCAGATACCTTGCTTAACAATGACTTTTAATCCACCTAATTCATATTCACCATCCGGCATATCTGCTGCTGCTATTGAATCCGTTATCAATACTACTCTTCTCGGTGAAGCATAGTCAATAACCATTTTCACAACCGCTGGGTGAAGGTGAACGAAGTCAACTATAATCTCCAAGTAAACACTGGGTGATTGCAACAGAGCCAGTACTATGCCTGGTTCTCTGTGCTGAAATCTCGTCATACCATTAAACAAGTGAGTAGCCTTAGATACACCTATTTCAATGCTTCTTAAACCTTCTTCATATGAGGCATGTGTATGCCCAGCACTAACAACTATACCCATGCTTCTAGCGAAAGTGATAAATTCACCTGCACCTTCCAATTCGGGAGCTATAGTCACTTGTTTAATGGTGTTACCTGAAGCTTCCACTAGTTTTTTAAACTCCTCTATGTTCGGAGGATGAATGTAAGCCTTATTTTGAGCTCCAGCAGCTTCAGGATTCAGGTAGGGGCCCTCGAGGTGTATTCCTAGTATTCTCGCACCATTATTGCTCCTCCATTCACTCATAGCTTCTCTAACGGCTCCACATGCTTCAGCTAGCTCTTCAAATGGAGCAGTAACCGTGGTAGGTAAAAACCCTGTGACCCCGTGCCGGGAGTAATTTTTCGCCATTTCAAGGATTTTACTAGGTTCTCTATTAACAGTTGCATCTAAGCCTTTGATACCGTGTGTATGTGTATCTATGAAACCAGGCATAACTATGAGGCCCTCAGCGTTTATCACCGTGCTTGAGAGCCCCGTGAAAGGTTCTCTGTCAACTTCTACTATTACGCCGTTCTCAATTAGAATGTAAGCGTCCTCAATAACTCTGGTTGAGGAAACGACTCTACCATGTCTTATAACTAAGCTCATTAAAGTCTCCTCCAGCACTTAATATGTCCCATGTGGGAAATATTAATGTTTTCAATTAATAATATACTGTAGCTTTTCGCTGAGCATTTACAACGGGTGAGGTCTTTGATAGAGCATCGAATACTTGAACTAAGAGATGCTCTTACCGTGTACTACGATCTATATAACTATGTAATAGTGAATGCCACTAGTGCACCATCATCTTTCTCTTCTATCTCCGTAATCCTTGTTCTTAAACCCTTGTTTTCCAGTATTATTCTTAAATCGTCGAAGTAGTCGTAGAAACCACATGTTCTGCAAAAAGACCCAGTGAAATCTACTTGGAAACAATGCTTCCCTATTCTTACTATTTTAGCGTTAGCTTCAGGTGATCTATACTTATTATACTCTTCCACCGCATCCTCAATTAACTCCTTTAACCTATCGGTGATCCCAGTATTCACTCCGCTCACGTAGCAACCCCTCTTTTTCACATAGCATATGTTGTTCTTTAATCTTAATTAATGCATTATCTCAAGCTTCGCTCCACATGATTCAATCCTATGTTCACTGTACACGATTTTTCTAATAATCGTGGTCGACTCTCTCAGTTATTATTGAGCTTGTTCAAAGGAGTGAAGAGTGAACTTGGTATCGGGGGAAGAAAAATTATTGATTATGCTATGGGGATTCTATTACTCTACTCTATCTTTAACATCGAACTTTATTCTACCATACTCCTTAGTGACCCCCGTTATGAGTAGCTTATGTTCGCCTTGATCTAGTCTTTTACCATCAATTCTCACTGTTACCGTGGTGTTCAGTGAGAACTCCACAGGGTTTGACTCAGAGACATCTTTATTTGAAATAATTTTAGAATCCGTGATCAAAACTACTTTATCTACTGGTATAGGGTTATCGTCAACACTTATCTCCAATGGTTTAACGATTGTTGCATCTGCGAGAATGTTCTTCAACGCGAATTCGAAGCCGTTATCAGTGTTCTTCAAGCTTTTCTTAACATATAGTCTCCGTAGAATCATGGGTGGTACAGACAATTTTATACACCACTTATATCTTATTCAAGCAATTAATATATAGATTTAACATTACAAATTTTTATTAAATCTCCTAATTAAATAATTCTCGGTGGTAACTTGAAGCCTCCTAGAATAGATTATGAAGACCTCCTAGACGTCCTCTATGAGACAATAGATGTTGACAAGTACCTTATAGCACACTACATAGTTGAAGTACCCGCTGGGTTCCCACCCGACATGGTTGCAAGAGCCTTCGCCGCCGAGCAAACCACGGGTACATGGATTAGGACACCCGCTGAGACAACTGAGATGAGGAAAAAGCTTGGAGGAAAAGTCCTTGGTTTATATGAGATGCCGGATTATGAGACTGAAACACCTAAAGAGGGTTTTAGAAGATTCTTCATATCTATAGGTTTCCCATGGGTTAACTTCGAGAATGATTTATCCACAATGTTCTCAGCTATTACAGGCAACATAATGGCTTTTGGGAGAATAAAACTCGTAGATATATGGATGCCTCCCAGTTTCCTCAAGATGTTTAAGGGTCCAAAATTCGGAGTAGACGGGTTAAGGAGTTTAATGAGTATCCCTGATAGACCACTAATTGTTGCAATGATTAAACCATGTATATATTACCCAGCTGATACAGGAGCTAAGTTAGCTTACGAAGCCTGGGTTGGAGGCGTAGACGTGATTAAAGACGATGAGTTACTGGCAAATCAAAGCTTCAACAGTGTTGAGGAGAGAGTTGTTAAATTCATGGAAATGCTTGATAAAGCCGCACAGGAAACCGGTGAGAGGAAACTATACACTGTTAACATAACTAGTGATCCCCCGAAATTGTTTGAACTAGCTGAGAGAGTTAAACAACTCGGAGGAAACGCTTTAATGGTCAACGCTTACTCAGTTGGTTTAGGGGCATTTAAACAACTAGCAGAAGACCCGAGCATAAATCTACCCATATTAGCTCACACACCGGACTACGTAGCCATGTCATATGTATCACCTATCTCAGGTATTTCATCAATCCTAGTCTGCGGTAAACTCGTTAGATTAGCTGGAGCAGACATGGTCATATATCCTGGACCCTATGGGAAAGTCCCAACATTCACTAAGGAGAAGTATATTAGGGTTGCAAAGTACTTGAGGGCCCCTATGAGCGGGTTGAAGCAGACTCTTCCATGCCCATCAGGTGGTAACACTGTGCTCGAGGTACCAAAGCTCATAAGTGATTTAGGAGTAGACATAGGAATAGCTGCTGGTGGAGCAGTACACGCGCATCCATTGGGAAGTAGAGCTGGAGCTAAAGCATTGAGACAAGCAATAGAAGCGGCATTGAAGAATATTCCCATCGAAGAGTACGCTAAGGAAGCAGCTGAGCTAAGAGCTGCTTTAGAAGCATATAAGAAAGGTGCTCTCGCAGTAATGCTTGGATTATAGTGTTTTTTTATTTACTCGTTGCAAGACCCCCGTGGTGTCTTCAATTGACTTTTCTAATAGCTTTAGATATTGGAACAAGCTCGGTTAAAAGCATTCTACTAAGAGTCGAGAATGCTGAGATAGTGGGTAAATCCATTCAGCCTCTGAGAGTAATTTACCCTAAGACGGGTTGGGCTGAACAAGACCCGTATGAGCTCTTCGAGAGAATCACAGTCACCATAAATAACCTACTTAATTCAACGAGAGTTAACCCAAGCGAGGTTATTGGTGTCTCAATGGATGCCCAAATGCTAGGAGTAGTTCCAGTTAGCAGAGATGGAGAAGCACTATATAATATATTGACATGGCTCGATGTTAGATCAGCTGGTGAACCACGCGAACTATTCACAGGTTTCCCGAAGGTCAGCGGGTATAATTTACTCAAGCTCATTAAATTCCTGAGAATTACTGGTGGAGCACCGAGTAGGACGGGGAAAGATCCTTTATCTAAAATCATCTGGTTAAAGAAGAATATGCCGGAAATTTATGAGAAAACCTGGAAATTCCTGAACGTTAATGGCTTCATCGCCTACAAGTTAACTGGTAACCCCGTTATAAACGCTGATGAGGCTCATTTAACGTGGCTAGCTGATATCAGGAGAGGTAAACTAGAGTGGAGTAACTCCATACTAAAGGACCTAGGGTTAAATATTGAGAAACTACCAGTTATTAAAGCACCAGCTGAGGTAGCTGGGAACATTAGAGGAGATATAGCAAAAGAGCTAGGGTTAAGTGAAAACGTTAAAGTCGTGGTTGGATCCGGTGATGTAGCTGCTACAGCCATTGGATCAGGTGCAGTTGAGGACTATGAGACACACTTGTACCTGGGTACTAGTGACTGGTTAGCGTCACATCTACCATTCAGAAAACTAGATATATTTCACGCTATTGGAACAATTGTTAGCGCTATACCGGGCAAATACCTTTTGATCGCTGAGCAAGAGTGCGGTTGCGTAGCATTAGATTACATCATAAACTTACTCTACGGTGAGAGGGATAAGAAAATCTACGATGAAGTAGACAGAAACATAGGGAGCGTTGACCCTGCCTCCAATAAGGTTTTCTTCCTCCCATGGATGTTCGGGGAGAGAGTACCTATAGATGACCCCTACGTGAGGGGTGTTCTATACAATGTAAGCTTAAGTGACACAAGGTACCAGATACTTGAAGCCATAATGGAGGGAATAGCTTTAAACATTAAGTGGGCTCAAGTATTCTTCGAGAAACTACTGGGGAGAAGTATTCAGAGAATAAACATCGTTGGTGGAGGAGCACTGTGGAACTCTCTATGCCAAATTATAGCTGATGCAACAGGAGCAGAGGTCTGGAGAATGAATACTCTGCAGGAGGCATCAGCAGTGGGAGCTGCTGTAATTGGCGTTAAAGCATTGAATCTAGGGGGATTCGAGTACGTGAAGAGAATAGCTAAACCATTGACAGTGTTTAAACCAAGAGAGAACCTAATAGGAGTTTTCGACAAGAAACTTAAGTTAATCATAGAGCTATATAAAGCCAACAAAAAATACTTTAGAGAATTAAATAAGCCGAGTGAAGAACACTAACTGGGCTTAGAGAACCTCTTGAGGAAAAGCTTTTTCTGAAACTCAACTACTTCCTCTGGGAGACTGTGAACTCTACCCATTAATTTAGCGAGAACATATACCTGTGCAGATCGCTCGACTACCGTTAAGACTTCTAAAGCTTCATCGATGCTTCTCCCACACGCTACAACTCCGTGGTTAGCGAGTATAACAGCTGCTCTATTCTCTAATGCTTTAACAGCGTTCTCAGCTAACTCCTCGCTTCCGAATGGAGCGTAATCAGCCACTCTTACTTCGCCCCCAGTGTACATTATCATTTCCTCTGTGACAGGAGGTAACGGCTCTCTCGCCACGGCTAGAACACTAGTGTATAAAGCGTGTGCGTGAATAACTGCTCCAATGTGTCTATAACTCCTATATATAGCTAAGTGTAAAGGCATCTCAACCGTGGGGCTACGTTCACCCTCAATAATATCTCCATCAATGGAGACAACGAGGATGTCATCTGGGCTCATCTCGGATTTAACTACTCCGCTTGGAGTAATTAGAACATGGTTCTCCTCGACTCTTATGCTGGCATTACCCGATCTACCGTAATTAAGGCCTCTTTCCTCCATGTACTTCATTACTTCAACTATTTTCTTCTTTAAATCCTCATACAAATAGACAACCCTTAATAATGTAATGCAGTAATAATATTTAAACTGATATACACGTGGTCCCCTATGGGTTACTTATCTAGTTTCCAGCAGAGAATACTTGAATGCATCATCTCCTTGAGTAAAGAGTGCGAGAGACCCGTTAAAAGCAATGAGGTTGCATCCTTGCTAAAAGTTCATCCCGGGAGCGTGAGGAACGCTGTGTCAACTCTGAGAATACTTGGTTTAGTTGAATCAAAGAAGGGTCCTTTTGGTGGCTATGTGCCAACTGGGAAAGCTTTGAGAGTTTACAGTGCGAGAGATGCTCTTAGTACCGCACTTGTAACTAGTGATGGGAGCCCTTCTAGGATTTCGTCCACGATCACCGTTTGTTTAACCGATAGGAGCATTACTCTCGAGATAAGAGACTTCAGGAATAAACTCTTCTTGAAGAAAGGTAGGAAAGTAGTAGTTCAACTAGGTAAGTACATTGTGGAAGGCGTTATCACGGATTCCGATAGAGTTGGAAGAAGAGTTGTGGTTTTAGTGAAGAGAATTGTGAGAGCTAGACCCCCAATCAGGGCCTCATCTAAAACGAAGATAAGTGATTTACTGTCATTAATGCTCGAGAAGAAAGCTGAGTGCGCTCTTGTACTGGAAAATAAGAGAGCAGTAGGGTATGTGAATATGCGTCGTTTATTGAGAGCGATAATGGAAACATGGAATCCCGATCTACCAGTAAAATCCATTGCGAGTAAACTGCCTTCATCGATGAAAGCGTTGAGGTTCCTGAGAATGGGGTATTGTCATTTCAAATAATTATATACCTTGCAAGGTAAGCTTTATTAATGGTGGTAAATTGGATTTAAAACCCTCTGTTCTAACCGAGGATGAAATCAAGAGTCTACTGACAACTATTGATGAATCCTTAATTAGAGAAGCAAAGAAGACTTGTTTAACTGGTCTCGAGGATACTGTTCTAGTTAGAGGTGAACCAGGGGGCTCAATTGTATATGATTTAAAGGGACGTAGAATAATAGATATGACTTCTCAAGCATGGACTCTAAACGTGGGGTACTCGCACCCAGACGTAGTGTACGCGGCTGCATTACAATCAAGTATGCTCAACCACGTGAGATACGGTTTCCCAACTATACCTAGATTAAAGTTAATGCTGAAGCTAAAGGAGATCTATGGTTATGAGAGAGTTGCTTTAAACACTCAGGGAGGAGGCTGGGCTATTGAAGTAGCTTTAAAGCTCGCGATGATCAATAAGCCAGGTGCTGATACTTTTCTCGTAGCCTGGAGGAGTTATCATGGAAACAGCTTAGCTTTAACAGCTGCATCTCACCCTCTACCAGGTTTAATAAGGTACAAAGGATTCGGCGAAGAGAGATTCATCAGGTATCCTTACCCCTACTGCTATAGATGCCCATTCAAAATGAAGTACCCTGAGTGCAGTTTAGATCCCTGTTTAACCTTCGTTGAGAAAACAATTAAATACGCTACGAGAGGCGTCAACTCCGTTGCAGCCATCCTCATTGAACCCATTCAAGGACCCGGAGGAGTTATACCAGCTCCAAGAGACTACCTTAAAGAGCTAATAGAGCTCGGTGAGAAGTACAATATATTCATCGTATTCGATGAAGCTCAAACAGCTAATGGAAGAGTTGGAGCATGGAGCGTCGCTCATTTATATGGCTTGAAACCACACATGATGACTCTAACTAAGGGTTTAGGAGGAGGCTTCCCAATTGGAGCTACTCTCGCTAAAGGCGAATTCAAGGGACTAAGTTACCCTGAAGAACACACCACGTTCGGCGGGAACCCGGTACCATACGCTGCCGCTCTCATTAACCTCATTGTAATAGAGAAACTGAACCTCGTTGAGAGAGCTAGGATCATGGGAGAATACGCGTTAAAGAGATTAAATGAGATGAAGGAGAAATTCGAGATCATCGGTGACGTAAGAGGCTACGGGTTATACTTGGGCTTAGACCTAGTGAAAAACAGGGAAACCAAGGAACCAGCACTCGAAGAAGCCGAGGAAGTAGTTAAGAGAGCCCTCGACAAAGGAGCACTATATGCTTTAGACATGCCAGACATAATGGGAGAAGAAGTATCAATGAGGAACGTTATCAAGATCAGACCACCCCTAGTAATAAAGAAAGAAGAACTAGATGAAGCACTCAATATCCTGGAAGAATCACTCATGGAGATCAGTAGAGAGTACGATTACAAGTTCTCGAAAGCGTAACACGATAGACCTTAGATCAGTGAAACTCATTCAAAGTCAATGCTCTTTTTCCTCGTTTACTAACTCCATGTGCTAAAACTACTTAAATAAAAATATTTTAATTAAGGTTTACCTCTCTTGACTACTACTATTATTAATGCAATTATAATTAATGATGCCGCTAATAATATTACCGTGGTTTGAGATAAAGCAGTGGATGCCGTGCTCTGCGTAGTTGATAATGAAGGAATTACTGTAGTTGAAGGTGAACTCGCTGGAGTAGTATTCACCGTGATTGGTAATTGAGTAGTAGTTGATGAAGCAGTGGAACCAATCGTTGTGGATTCCACATGAGTTACAGGTATCGATGTTGAGGTGGATGCAGTTGATGTAGTAAACGTAGTCCCTGTGATCGTCGTCGGTACGGGTTCTCCTCTCAGCGCTCTCTCAAGTAAACTGAGCACACTCCTATATCTATCTCTAGCTCCACTACTCCAAGCCGTCATTAGTGCTTGGTATACTTCTGATTTAGTTAGGTATGGGTTTATGTATACTGCGTATTCTTGTGTGAATTCTACGTTGCTTCCTGTTACTGGGTCTTTGAATCTCAGTGGTTTAGATAACTCGAGAGTCAAGTAGTCAAACCAATCCCTAGAAATCCTC
>Ga0078972_1008562_pt1 | contig 21244 bp, 17 predicted proteins | sample YelNatPaOPGAMG01_FD_67568 | JGI IMG/M metagenome (GOLD analysis project Ga0078972, IMG submission 67568) | Hot spring thermophilic microbial communities from Obsidian Pool, Yellowstone National Park, USA - OP-RAMG-01 (SPADES assembly) (version 2) | ecosystem: Environmental > Aquatic > Thermal...
TTTATGGCAGAGTGTTTCCATAGGGTATCCTGTTTAAGAGGCTTATTGTTTGGCGACTACAGCATCTTACCAGATACCCTATGCCTTTTACAGCATTTATCATGCATAATCCGGGTTAGGCGTTGACACAAAATTGACACAAAACCCCCTCCAAACCAAAAAGGCTGACAACCTCAGATTGCCAACCTCTTGTAATCCTTCCTAATTTGTGGTGGAGATGAGGGGATTTGAACCCCTGACCTCCTGCATGCGAAGCAGGCGCTCTTCCAGCTGAGCTACATCCCCACTGGCCTTTAATTATGGCGGCGAAATCCTTGATGTCAAGGGGCTAGAATTTGGACCTCACATATTAAGGATGAACAAACGGGCATATACCAAGGCCGGCGCGGCAAACAGGAGACTGTCCAGGCGGTCGAGCAGGCCGCCGTGGCCCGGCAGCAGGGAACCGGCGTCCTTAACCTGGGCTCTGCGCTTCAACATGGACTCAAACAAATCCCCTGACAGACCGATGCCTCCCAGTACCAGCGACAGGACGGCCAGATTAAAGAGGATTCCCCTCGGCAGCAGCAAAAATCCCGCCACCACCCCTACCACCAGGTTGGCCGCCAAGCCCCCAAAGGTCCCCACCCAGGTCTTGCCGGGGCTCACCTGGGGATAGAATTTTGTTTGCCCCCAGGTTTTACCGGTATAGTAAGCCGCGGTGTCCCCGCTGCAAATCACGAACAACAGCCACAGAATCCACCATTCTCCCTGGGGCAGGTAGCGCAGCCAGATAAAATGTCCCAGGAGCAACGGGATATAGAGCAGGCCCAGAGTATTGACCGACAGGTCCCAGACCAGTTCCTGAATATGCTCATAACTCATCAGGTAAAAAAGAAAATGGGCAAACAGGCAGCAAATCAGGACAAAAAGCGGGATTGCCAGCCCCTGGTCGGTGTTCACCAGGCAGAAGCTCAAAAGCAGCAGGGAACCGAGGGTGATGATCTTGATCTTACGGGCCGGGTCCACCCCCTGCTGGAATAATCCCAAGAATTCCCATTGGGCCAGACCGTTGATGACCAGGAGAGCCAGCACCAGGCCCACCCGCATCCCTTTCAGAATTACCAGGACGATAAGGGGGATAAGCACGAGCGCAGTGAGCCAGCGTTTCAGGTCCATGTCCGGTCATCCCTATGACTTGCGATTTTTCTGCAATCCCCACCATAACAGGGCGCCGCTGAGAAGTGCAATCCCCAGGGCCCCTACCTGGGTGGCGGGCATATGGAAAATTATTTCCGGACCTCGCGGGTCGAGCGCGGTGGGAGCCCGGAAGAATTCCACGGTAAACCTGACCAGTCCCGCCAACAAGAAGTAGGTCAGCAATATCTGTCCATCAAAACGTTTGCGCTTCCTCAGCCAGAAGACCACCCCAAAGATCCCCAGGGACAAGAGGGCTTCATATAATTGGGCCGGGTGCAGGTAGTCCAGCACCGGGCACAGAGTTTCAGGGTTAGTAAACCGCACCGCCCAGGGGAGGTCGCTGGGCTTGCCGAAGCAACATCCCGCCATGAAGCAGCCGATACGCCCGAGAGTCACCCCGAGGGGCATGCCCACCGCCAAGGCATCAAAGGTGGGCCGCCAGGGCAGGCCATGGCGGCGCATGTAGAAAAACGCGGTGATCAGGGCGGCAATGAGACCGCCGTGAAAAACCAAACCTCCTTCCCAGATGGCGAAGATTTTCAGGGGATTCTGCAGGAAGGGGCCCGGGTCCACGATAACAAAGAGCAGGCGGGAACCGATAATTGCGGCCAGGATGATATAAAAGCACAGGTCGTAAAAGTGACCCTCGGGCAGTCCCAGGCGCTTGGCCTCCTGCCCGGCCACCAGGATGGCGGCCAGAAACCCAAGGGCCAAAAACAGGCCGTAGGTATACAGGTGGATCGGCCCGATCTTATACAGGATGGGATACATCTTGACTCTGTTCCTCTTTAAAAATAAACCACAACAGGAGGCCGGCGCCTACACAGACCAGGCTGTCCGCCACGTTGAAAGCCGGCCAGTGCAATTGGCCCACGTGAAAATCCAGGAAGTCCACGACCTCCCCCAGCCGCAGCCGGTCGATGAGGTTGCCCACCGCGCCGGTAAAGATCAGGCTGTAGCCCACCGCGGCCAGGTCCTGGTGGGCCGGCAGCCGCCACCACAGGAAGGCCACCACAGCCATAACCAGGGAGGTGGTGGCAATAAAAAAGAGCCAGGCGAATTTGATGGAGGCCTCGGCAAACAGGCCGAAGGCCGCGCCCCGGTTATAGGTGAGCACCAGATTGAAAAAGCCCTTGATGACAGGTAGCTGCTCCCCGACGGCCAACTCCCGCACCACCAGGATCTTGGTGGTCTGGTCCAGAATCACGCCTGCCAGCAGGATCACAAGAAAGATAATCAGTTTTCGGGACATGCAACTACCCCTCCAATACCTGCAAGCAGCGGCGGCAGATCTTGGGGTGCTGTCGGTTCTCCCCCACGCTGGTTTGGGTAAACCAGCAACGCACACATTTTTCACCGGCCGCCTTGGCCACCTGCACCAGCAGCCCCGGAACCTCCTGGGCCTCCAGAGGTTTGCTGAGAAGGCCGGGCTGGCCGGTGATGACCAGGTCAGCCACCTGGGCCAGGACTTTGAGGTTTTCGGCGTTGTGGGACAATTTCTCTAAAAGCCCGGCGTCCGAAGCCCCCAACGTCACCCTGGCCTCCTGGGCCGTGGACAGGACCTTGCCTTTGCGGGCCTCCTCCAGACCCCGGTTGATTGCATCCCGAACTTTCAGCAAAAACTCGTATTTTCCCAGCAGGGCCTCATCCGGAAGGCCCGGCTGCACCTCCGGGAAGGAGGCCAGATGGACGCTTTCCGTCTGGTGGACGCCGGGCAGGTAGCCCCAGACCTCCTCCGCGGTAAAGGAAAGGATGGGGGCCATGAGCCGGGTAAGATCGACCAGAAGCTCGTATAAGGTGCTCTGGGCGCTTCGCCGGGCCGGTGAGTCCGCCCGGGAAATATAGAGCCGGTCTTTCAATATGTCCAGGTAAATGGCGGACATCTCCACCGCGCAGAACTGGTGCAGGCGGTGAAACACCAGGTGGAACTCGTAATCCTGATACGCCCGCTTCACCCGCTGGATAAGCTGGGCCATCCAGGAAAGGGCCAAGCGGTCCAGTTCCTCCCGTTCCCCATAGGGAACCAGGTCTTTTTCCGGTTCAAAGTCGAAAAGGTTCCCCAGCATGAAGCGGGCGGTGTTGCGGAAGCGCCGGTAGGCATCGCCCAACTGCTTCAAGATGCTGCCGGACAGGCGCACATCGTCGCGGTAATCCTCCGCGGTCACCCAGAGACGCAGAATTTCGGCGCCATACTGGGCCATGACTTCCTGGGGGGCGATGACGTTTCCCAGGGACTTGGACATCTTGCGCCCTTCCCCGTCCACCACAAAGCCATGGGTCAGGACCGCCCGGTAGGGGGCCTCGCCCCGGGTGCCCACCGCGGCCAGCAAACTGCTGTGAAACCAGCCCCGGTGCTGGTCCGATCCCTCCAGGTAAAGGTCCGCGGGCAGGCCCAACTCCGGATCGGGTTCCAGCACCGCGGCAAAGCTGACACCGGAGTCGAACCACACGTCCAGGATGTCGGTTTCCTTGGCGAAATCCTCCCCGCCGCACTCCGGACACCGGGTGTTCGGGGGCAGGATTTCCGCCGGAGGACTGGCAAACCAGAAGTCCGCGCCCTCTCGACGAACCCGGGCAATGATGGTGTCGAGAATTTCCTGGTTCAACAGGACCCGGCCGCACCCCCGACAATGGAAAGCCACTATGGGCACGCCCCAGGCCCGTTGTCGGGAGATGCACCAGTCAGGGCGCTGCTCCACCATCTGGTGGATGCGCTCCCGGCCCCAGCGGGGGATCCAAGTTACCCGGTCGATGGCGGCCAGGGCCTTTTCCCGGAGATCGTTTTCTTTCATGGAGATGAACCACTGCTCCGTGGCCCGAAAGATGATGGGCCTTTTGCAGCGCCAGCAGTGAGGATAGCTGTGCTGCGCTTCCTCGGTCAAAAGGAGAGCGCCCTTTTGGCGCAGAAGCTCAATTATCGCCGGGTTGGCCTCCCAGACCTCCAGCCCCTGGAATTCCGGCACCTCAGGCGTAAAGCGGCCGTCATCGTCCACCGGAGAATAGGGGGCGAGGTTGTACCGCCGCCCGCTGTCGTAGTCCTCCTGGCCGTGGCCCGGCGCGATGTGTACCAGCCCCGTGCCCGCGGTCACGGTAACGTAATCGGCTAAAATGACCTGGGAGGTCCGGTCGAGCCAGGGATGCCGGCAAATCGCGCCTTCCAGGCTCCGGCCTGGCACCCGCAGCACCTCCTTTCCTCTGAGGCCCCAGGCCGACAGGAGATTTTCCGCCAGTTCGGCTGCCACCACCAGCCTCTGGCCATCCACCTCCAGAACCGAGTATTCCAGGTCAGGGTGCACCGCGATGGCCAGGTTGGCGGGCAGAGTCCAGGGGGTGGTGGTCCAGATAACCAGGAAAACCGGAATCCCGGTCCCCAACTCCGGAAGTCCGGGGGGCGGGCTTACCAGAGAAAATCTTACATAGATGGAGGGGGTGCGGTGGTCCTCGTACTCTACTTCAGCCTCGGCCAGGGCGGTGCGGCAGGTGGAGCACCAGTGGATGGGCTTCTTGCTCCGGTAAATGGCGCCCCTCAGAAAAAACTTGCCGTATTCGGAGATGATGGTGGCCACATACTGGGGCTTCATGGTGAGATACGGGTGCTCCCAGTCCCCCAACACCCCCAGGCGCTTGAACTCCTCCCGCTGGATGTCCACGAACTTTTCGGCGTAAGCCCGGCAGCGGGCCCGGACCTCTATCTGGGGCAGGAGCTTGCCCTGGGCCTTCAATTCCTTATCCACCTGGTGTTCAATGGGCAGCCCGTGACAGTCCCAGCCGGGGATGTAGGGGCAGCTGAACCCCATCATCTGGCGGGACTTGACGATGATGTCCTTCAAGATCTTGTTCAGGGCATGGCCCAGGTGGATGTGGCCGTTGGCGTAGGGGGGGCCGTCATGAAGGACAAAGCGGGGCCGGCCTTGGGCTTGCCGGCGGATAAGTCCATACAGATCCATGGCCTGCCAGCGCTGGAGCATCTCCGGCTCCCGCTGGGGCAGGGACGCCTTCATGGGGAAATCGGTTCGGGGGAGGTTCAGAGTCGCTTTGTAGTCCATCGAGAGGCCTCCGCAGACATAAACAATTAAATTTATCCCATCATGCCAAAAATGCAACCAGGACCGCAATTCTGCCTGACCCCGCCCGGTCGGCAAAGAGCCCTGCTCTTGACCGGTTGCGCCCCATCCGATAAGATGAGGCATGCGCTTTGCGGTCAAAGCCTTTCTCCTGTCCGCCTTGGTGTTTCCCGGTCTTGGCCAGCTTTACAAACAAGACCGGAAGAAAGGGGTGCTGCTCCTGGTGGCGGCCAACCTTCTTTTGGCCTTGCTGCTTTTGGTCGGGGTCATGACCCTGTCCCAGGAATACCTGAACTCTTTTTATCCCCAGGCCCTTACCGCCGGCAATCTCAGGGTGCTGTTGAAGCGGGTTGCCGCCAGGCCCTTGTTTTATGTGCCGGCGGCCATATTTTTCGCCGTTTGGGGTTTTGCCGCGGCCGATGCCGCGCTGGCTCCGAATCCCGGCGCCAAGGACACCATATGACCACCAACGACCTGTTCTGGGTTTTCCTGATCATCATCGCCATGCAGCCCCTTCTGCGGCAAAAGGCCCTGGAATTTGCCCGCCGGCGCTGCCTGGTGCGCCTGGAAAAACAGCGCGCCTCCCGGGTGATCATTATGGTCCACCGCCAGGAAACCATGGCTTTACTGGGGTTTCCCATTTTCCGGTATATCGATATCAACGATTCGGAGGAGGTTATCCGCGCCATCCACCTCACTGACCCGGACGTGCCCCTCGACCTCATTCTCCACACGCCGGGAGGGTTGGTGCTGGCGTCACTGCAAATCGCCCGGGCCATGAGCAAACGCCCGGGCAAGGTCACCGTGTTTGTGCCCCATTACGCCATGAGCGGTGGCACTCTTATCGCCTTGGCAGCCGACGAGATTGTCATGAGCGAGCACGCGGTCCTGGGGCCGGTCGATCCTCAGATCGGCCAGATGCCCGCCGGCTCCCTGTTGCGGGCCGTGGCCAAAAAGCCCATAACCCACCTGGACGATAACACCCTGGTCCTGGCCGACCAGGCGGAGATGGCCATCGTGGAAGTCAGAAACAGCATTCGCGAACTGCTTTCGAACAAATTCCCCCCTGACAAGGCCGAAGAACTGGCCACCATCCTCACCGAGGGGCGATGGACCCATGACTTCCCCATCACCTTCGAGGTCGCCCGGGCCATGGGTCTGCCCGTTTCTACCGAGATGCCCAAGGAAGTTATTGAACTAATGGGCTATTTCCCTCAGCCCACCCGGGTCACCCCGTCGGTGGAATACCTCCCCATCCCCCGGCACAGTAAGCCGTCCTGAGGAAGTGGTCATGGTTCGACAGGAATTACGGTTTGGAAAATTTATGAATACCAGGCTTTTGAAACGGACAGCTTCCTAGTGACAGCTGACCGTTGCCCAGGGAGATGCCATGCGTCAATACTTGCTTGATGAAATCAGCCGATCCGATTACCAGGGGCTCAAGGATTATCTGGATGAACACGCCCAGGCCTCGGGCCTTCAGGATATCTGGTGGGTGGACTTGCCGACTGATCTGCTGAGCCCAGAGCAGTTCAAGCACCACGACTGCCAGCCGTTTCGATTCGCCATTGAATTGGGGGACAATTACCTCCGCATCGAATTTCTCATCCGCAGCCGCAACACCATGCGCTGTTCTTGCATCGACTATGCCACCCGCCAGCAGCGGGATTTCATCATGGCCTTCGCTGATCGCCTGGTGGAAGATCTGGTCCTGAAAACCTGAACTTTAAGGCAGTCTCCGGCGCGACCGGGTGATGCCACATTTGCTGAAAACCTCCGGGGGGGCTGAAAGACGGCAGGGGGGAGTGGGACCCCCCGGGCTGTTCTTTAACCCCCACCGCACCTGTCCCTTTATCCGGGAGATCGAGCATGGGCAACACCAGCGACACCGGCCCCAAGGGGCCGGCCATCACCCCCACTGCCAACAATTATTGCTTTGTCTGCGGCCAGGAAAACCCCCGGGGATTGAAAATCAAAGTGACCTATTTGCCGGCGGAGATGGCGGCCGAAACCCTGGTGGCCCTGCCCAGAGAATACCAGGGCTGGACGGACGTCATCCACGGGGGGATTTTGTCCACCCTGCTGGACGAGATGATGGCCCATGCGGTGTGGCGCTTTGCCGGGCCGGGGTTGACGCTCAGCCTGGAGGTGCGCTTCCACCATCCCCTCAGACCCGGCGAAGCCATCCGGGTGCGGGGCGTGCTTGCCTCAGGCAACGGATGCCGCCGCCTTGCGGAGGCCCTGATCACCCGCGCCAGTGACGACAAGAAGATCGCCAGCGCCAAGAGTCGGTTTTTGCTCCTGGAGGGCCAAAGCGGACAAGACGACCCAGGGGCCTGAAGTCAGGCTATGCTCCAGGTCATCATTATCATGGTGGGGAAAACCCGGCGGACCTTTATCCAGGAAGGGCTGGCCTTTTACGGCAAACGCCTCAGGCCCTTTTTCCACCTTGCCCTGCAAAGCGTGGGAGAGGAAAAGGAGGGGAAAAACCTGAGCGCGGCTATAATCAAGGGCAGGGAAGGAGAGCGCCTGCGGGGGCAGATTCCCTCCAAATCCTACACAGTGGCCCTTGATCCGGCCGGGAGAGAATGTAGCACTGAGGAATTTGCCGCGTGGCTGGCCCGGCGGGAGGAAGACGGCCGCCCCTTGACCTTTCTTATCGGAGGCCACCTGGGGCTGGATGAGGCCACCCTGTCCCAGGTCCACGAGAAATTAGCCCTGTCGCGCCTGACCCTCACCCACGAACTGTCCCGCCTGGTGCTCCTGGAGCAGCTCTACCGGGCCAAGACCATCCTTTTGGGCCATCCGTATCACGTCTGAAGGCAATGGAGGAGGGCCAAGGAAGCAAGGCTCCCTGCCCTCCCCTCCGGACCCCGCGGCCAACCCTCTAAGGGTCGGCCAAAGCCGGGGATTCCCGACTTCGGCCAAAAAATAAACCCCCTGAAGAGATGGGGGGTGGGGTCGTGGGGAGGAGGGGTTAAGGGCCCACCAGCCCTTAGCCCCCTTCACTAAATCGCCTGGACTTCCTTGACCGCGGGCACTTCTTTCATGAGGGCCCGTTCCACCCCCTGTTTCAGGGTCATCTGCGACATGGGACAACCCTGGCAGGCGCCGGTAAGCTGCACTTTGACGATCCCGTCGTCGGTGACGTCGATGAGTTTGATATCGCCGCCGTCCCTTTGCAGGAAAGGGCGGATTTTGGCCAAAGCCTGTTCAACTTCTTGTTTAATCACAAGCATCCTCCAAGAGTGAATTTATAAATAATAATAACTATCGTTTTCCCCCTTGTAAAGGAAAAGGGAGAGATTCCCCGAGCAGCTCAGGGAGCCAACTCATAAGTGACCATGAGGCGGGCCTGGTAAGTGATCTCCCCCACTTCGATGGGGGTCTCCCCGTCTGCGGCGCCCGGCGGGGCTGCCTTGGCGAGAGAGAATTGCCGGGGGCGCAGGGCTTGGGCGGTGCCCAGCTTGAGAACCCGTTTAACTTTCAGACCGGCGGCCTGGGCCAGGGCGTCGGCCAGCCTGCGGGCCCGCTCCAGGGCCTTGACCGCCGCCTGATTTTGGAGGTCCTCCTCCTGGGTATGGCTGAAATACGGTCCGCGCACCTCATTGGCGCCGTTTTTCAAGGCGGTGTCAGCCACCAGACCGATTTTGTCCAGGTCCCGGACTTCCACTTCGAAGCGGTGGGAGGCCCGGTAGCCGACGATCTCATCCTTTCTGACCCTCTCTTTGCCCTGCACCTTCTCGACTGTCCGGAACACGGGAAAAACCTGGTATTGCACCGTCTTCACCTTGTCATCCCGGCCCAGGACCTTTTTCACGGCCGTCAGAAATTTCTCCGATTCCCGGGCGTTCGCCTTGGCGGCTTCCTGCACCTGGGGCGCCTCGGTTATTACGGTGAAGTTGAAGGTGGCCTTGTCAGGCTTTACCTGCACCAGGCCTTCGGATTCCAATTCCACCGTGGTGGCCTGGTCTTTTTCCGCCGCGGTCCCCACCAGGGGAGAAAACGCCAGGATGACGGCCAGGGCCAACATGAAAATTACGCTGCGATTCATGAAATCCCCCTATCAGATCTGTAAGGTTGGGTTCCAACTGCTCGGAAAGTGGAGCCGCAGGACCCAGCCTGCCCCTGAAGGGCCTTCAAAACCTCAAAACTAGACAACCAGCACCGCGGCCCCATTGATTTTCCCGGCCTTTAGGAGCTTAAGGGCCTGGTTGGCTTCGGCCAGGGGGAAAAGCTGGACCTGGGGGCGGATTGGTATGGCGGCCGCCAGCTCCAGGAGTTCCCGGCCGTCTTGGCGGGTGCTGGCCGTCACCGAGCGCAGGGTTTTCTCGAAATAAAGGTGCTGGCGATAATTCAAAGCAGGAATGTCGGACAGGTGAACGCCTGCCAGGGCCAAGGTGCCGCCCCGTTCCAAGACCCGCAGGGCCTCGGGCACCAAGGCCCCGGTGGGCGCAAAGATGATGGCCGCGTCAAGTTTGGTGGGCGGTGGGTCCTGAGCCTGGCCGACCCACAGGGCCCCCAGGTCCCGGGCCAGCCCCTGGTGGCCGGCAGAACGGGTGAAAACCAGGACTTCACAGCCCCAGTAACGAGCCACCTGGATCGCGATATGGGCCGAGGCGCCGAAGCCATAGAGGCCCAGGCGGCCACCGGGTTTGATGCCGGAAAGGCGCAAGGCCCGGTAGCCGATGATACCGGCGCACAGCAGCGGTGCGGCAATTTCCCCCGGGAGGTCAGTGGGCAGGGGATACACAAAGTCAGCCTCCGCCACTACCTGCTCGGCGTATCCTCCATCCCGATGCAAGCCGGTGAACTCAGCCGCTTCACAGAGGTTCTCCTGTCCCCCCAGGCAAAAGCGGCAACTGCCGCAGCTCTTGAAGAGCCATCCCAGGCCCACCCGGTCGCCCGGCCGGAAGCGAATGACCCCGGGCCCCTGGTCCACCACCTGCCCCACCACCTGGTGGCCGGGGATGACGGGGAGGCGCTCCAGGGGGAGTTCTCCTTCCACGGTGTGCAAGTCGGTGTGGCAAACCCCGCAGTGGCTGACCTGGATAACGATTTGTCCCGGACCGGGCAGCGGAGGCGGCAATTCCGTCAGTTTCAGGGGCAAGCCGGCCACGGGGCCGGGGAACTCCAGGAGCATGGCTTTCACGGCGCTGACCTCTCGTCGCGGTAATGACGGCGGCGGACAGAGATCGAAATCCCTGCCCCCCCAAAAACGACAACCCTTATGTTACCATAATTTCAGCCAAACAGAAGGAATTCCGCCTATCTGATCCGGGTCGCACCAGCTTGCGCAATACCCGCCCCTCTCTTATATTATAGTAAGTCCCGCATTCCCGAGGTGATTATGGCTGCCAAACCACCCCCCGTCCGTTTCTCCATCTGGTTTTTTCTTGCCGTTCTCCTGATCCTGGTACTGATCCAGACCTTTTTTGCCCTCCCCCGGTCCTACCCCGTGAGTTACAGCGACTTCCGGCATCTCGTGGAAGTTAAGGGAGTAAATGATCTGGAGATTTCCAGCGAGAATATTACCGGGGTTCTCTTGCCTGCGGGGATTGATTATCTGGCCAAGGAGAACAAGGATCCGGAGCTGCCCAAGCGCCTGGCCAAGGAATTTCCCAAACAGGTGGTTTTTACCACCGTCAGGGTGACGGAGGACAGAGATCTGGTGGCCCTGCTGGACAAGCAGGGCATCAAATACCGGGCTCTTCCTGACCGCGCCTGGCTCACCGCGCTGCTCTCCTGGGTTTTGCCCATGCTGCTTCTGGTGGGTCTGTGGCTGTTTATCTTTCGCCGCATGGGTGCCGGACCGGGGGGGATCATGTCCATCGGCAAGAGCAAGGCCCGGGTCTACGTCGAGGATGAAACCAAGGTCACCTTTGCGGACGTGGCCGGCGTGGAGGAAGCCGAAGAAGAGCTTAAGGAGATCATTGAATTTCTGAAGAATCCCGCCAAGTTCCAGGTCTTGGGGGGCAAAATCCCCAAAGGAGTGCTGCTGGTGGGCCCCCCGGGCACCGGCAAGACCCTGTTGGCCCGGGCCGTAGCCGGAGAAGCCGGGGTGGCGTTTTTGAGCCTGACCGGGTCAGATTTTGTGGAAATGTTCGTGGGCGTAGGCGCGGCCCGGGTGCGGGACCTCTTTCAACAGGCCCAGGAAAAGGCACCTGCCATCATTTTCATAGATGAACTGGACGCCTTGGGCAAAGCCCGGGGTCTCAGCCCGCTGGCCGGCCACGAAGAACGGGAAAACACCTTGAATCAACTGCTGGCGGAGATGGACGGCTTTGACACCAGAAAGGGGGTCATCATCATGGCCGCCACCAACCGTCCCGAGATCCTGGACCCGGCCCTCATCCGCCCGGGCCGCTTCGACCGCCAGATCCTGGTGGACCGGCCCAGCCTCAAAGGCCGGGAAGACATTTTGAAAATTCATACCAGGAATGTCAAACTGGCTCCGGATGTCAACCTGCAAACCCTGGCGGCCCGCACCCCGGGCATGGTGGGCTCCGACCTGGCCAATATCGTCAATGAGGCCGCCCTCCTGGCTGCCCGGAAAAACCGGAGTGCGGTCACCATGAGCGATTTTGAGGAGGCCATCGACCGGGTGGTGGCGGGCCTCGAGAAGCGCAACCGCCTGATGAACCCCCGGGAAAAAGAAATCGTGGCCTATCACGAGACCGGCCACGCCTTGGTGGCCGAGGCTCTGCCCAACGTGGACCCGGTGCACCGGGTGTCCATCATTCCCAGAGGCATCGGCTCCCTGGGATACACCATGCAGCTTCCCACCGAAGACCGCTACCTCATGACCAAAAGCGAACTCGAAGACCGCATGGCGGTGATGCTGGGGGGGCGGGTGGCCGAGGAAGTGCACTTCGGGGAGATCTCCACCGGGGCCCAAAACGACCTCTACCGGGCCACGGACATCGCCCGGTCCATGGTGCGGGAATACGGCATGAGCGAACGCCTGGGACCCCTCACCTTCGAGCGGGAGCGGCGGCCTTTGTTCCTCGAAACCATGCTGCCCCCGACCACCAAGGATTACAGCGAGGCCACGGCCCAGGAGATTGACCAGGAAGTAAGCGCCCTGGTGGAAAAGGCCTATCACCGGGCCAAAGAAATCCTGGAGGGCAAGCGGGATATCCTGGAAAAAGTGGCCAAGGTCCTCCTGGAGAAAGAAGTCCTGGAGGGGGAAGACCTGCGACGGTTGTTGAATGAGAAAGAGAAAGAAAGCCCCTGATTTCCGCTTAGAGCCAGATGAAAGGGGGACGTTTAACTCAAAGGTTAATACTTTGGAATTGAAAACTTTAACCTAACGGTTAATATTACTTGCCAATCCGCACATAACCGCGGAGGCAGAACGGGACAGGCCCGCCGCGGAGGATTGACCAAAGCTTAGGATAGCTTTCCGTGGATCCGCTTCCCTCCCACTCCATCAAGGTTTTCTCGTCCTCAGTAGAGTTACACAGATTTATTCTTCAGAAAGTCGGTCCCGAGTCTCTCGTCATTGTCCCCCATCGGCGGCTGGCCCGGCAGCTCTGGCACAAACAGCGGCTGGCCAGCCTGGCGCAGGGCCGCGCCGCCTGGGAACCCCTGCCTCTGGTGACCCTGCCGGACTGGTGGGCTGATCTCTTTCAAAGTCTCTGGCCTCCTTATGCCCTGGCGCCGCGCTTGGTGCGCCTGGCCCTCTGGCGCCGGGCTATCGCTGCCGGTCCCCCGCTGGAAGGGGCCGCGCCCGACCTGGAGTGGGCCCGGGCCCTGGACGAAGCCCATGAACTGCTCCTGCGCTACGGCCTGCCCCTGGATAACCCTGGCCCCGGCGAACCGGCGCTGGTGCGCTGGCGCCGGGAGATTACCAGGATATACGGGGAGCTTCTCCGGGAGGAAGGCTGGCTGACCCCAGGGCAGCTGCCCGGCTATCTGGCCGCGGCTTTGGAGAAGCAGGACCTCCCGCTCCCGGCCCAGCTGGTCGTGGTGGGCCTGAAGGACCTGGCTCCCCTGGAAAACCGCTGGCTGGAAGCGGTGGCCCGCGGCCTTTCGGTCACGCGGCTTCTGATCCGGGGCAATCCTGACAATCTCAGGCAAGGCGTGGTGCTGCCGGACCGGGATGAGGAAATGGCCTGGGTGGCCTCCCAGTTGCTGGAAAGCCATCGTGAGGGCATCCCTTTGCACCGCCTGGCTGTGACTTCCCCGGTCATGGACCGCTATGCTCCCCGTCTGGCAAAGGTTCTCCGGGAACTGCTGGGTCCGGCGGTGGGTGAGAACGGCTGTGCCTACAATCTCTCCCAGGGTCCCACTCTGGTCCAGACGCCCCTCTGGAAGGCGGCCCTGTTGCCTTTAACCTTTATGGCGCAGGGAGAACGCCGGGAGGACCTGATGGCTCTCCTGCTCTCGCCCTACTACCAGGCCTTGAAGCCGCATCAGGGTTATCTGGCCTCCTGGGACCGACTCTTTCGGGAAAAGCGCGTGATCCAGGGCTGGGAGCACCTAAAGAGCACGGCCGCCGGGAGTTTCACCGGGATCCCGGCCCTGGGCGCGCTCGTGGCCGGGCTTGATGAACTGTGGTCCCACGCGCCGTTGCCGACGGCCGCCGGAAAGGAATGGACGGCTTGGCTCCGGGAGACCTGGAAACGCCTGGGATTCCCTGGCGTTCTGGAAGAGGCCGAGAAAATCCCGTTTGAGCGCACTGCGGCTCTGCTGGCTGATTTCACCCGGGCCTTGGGAGAAGAGGTCTTCCCTGCAGCCGGGGCCCTGTCCTGGCTGAACCAGGCGGCCCAAGACGATACCCTTCCGGGTCCCGGGGTGCAGGAGGCCGGGGTCCAGGTCTTGGGCTGGCTGGAAATGCGGGGCCTGGATTTTGAGCGGGTTTTTTGCCTGGGTATGACCTCCGCCGCGCTTCCCGGAGCACCCCGGCCGCTGCCCCTCCTGAGCCGGGCCGAACGGGAGCAGGTCTTGGGAGGCACCCAGGAGAGCCAGGACCGCTTCGCCCAGGAGCAATTCGACACCCTTCTGGGGACCGCGGCTCACCTGACCCTGACCCGGCCGGCCCAGGAAAACCAGGAGCCCCAGGTCGGCACGCCTCTTTTTCTCCAAGCCTGGGAACAACGCCGGCTGCCTCTGCTGAGCCGGCCGGATGGAGCCTGGATGCGGGTCCCGGCGGTGCAGGCGGCGCTGAGCCGCCCGGAAGGCAGCCTGGCCCCCCGTGAGCTTCAGGGCACCATCAGCCTGGCCCTCCCCGCCGAATTGCTTATCACCCAGGTGGGGAAGGCCCTGGGCTGCCGCTGCCGCTTTGTCCTTGAAGATCTTCTGGGGTTAAGGAGTCTGGCGGAGATCGAATCCGGCCTGGACCCCCGGGAGAGAGGTTCAAAGCTCCACCAGGTCCTGGCCCGCTTTGTGAAGACGGCAGGCTTTAATCTTCCCCCGGAGGAAGAGGCCCTCGCCCTCTTGCGCCAGGCCGCGCGGGATGTCCTTGGCCCTGAAACCGCTGACGTTCACTGGCAGGCGGAATGGCGCCGCTGGTTCGGGGACGAGGACACTCCGGGGCTTCTGACCGCCTGGCTGGCCCGGGAACGGGAGCGCCTGGCCCAGGGCTGGCGGTGGCTGGACGCCGAGGTGGCCTTCGAGGGACTGGCCCGGCCGGGCTGGCCTTTTACCCTGCGGGGACGCCTGGACCGCCTGGACTTTCACCCGGAGCAGGGCGAACTTATAGTCTGGGATTACAAGACCGGGACCCTTCCCAACGGCGCCCAAGTCTTCGACCGGCGCGAAGAATTCCAACTTCCCGGCTATCTCTGGGCGGTGCGGGAGGGCTGCGTCACAGTTGAGGCGGCGGCCGTAAAGGTTCTCTGTGCCGGATTTATCGGGCTTAAATCCACCCGGGAGGATCACCTGCTCCACCAGGATTTTGCCGGGAACAAGGACCGCTGGGCCGAAGTCCTGTCAGCCTGGGAAGAGGATGTGCGCGTTTTGGGAGAACTGCTGACGGCCGGGGATGTCCGCCCCGCGCCCCGCCCCGGCCCCACCCGGCCGGACGAGGGGGCCTGCCGTTATTGCAACCTTGTCCTGGTTTGCGGCATCAGCCGGAAGCCGAGGGATGAAGAAGCGGAGATTTGATGACTGCGCCCCACGACCAGGAAGCCAGGATCCAGGCCCTGGACCCCCGGCAGAGCTTCCATCTGGAGGCCCCGGCCGGGTCAGGCAAAACCGCGGTGCTTCTGGCCCGTTTTCTGACCCTTCTGGGTCGGGTGGACGACTCACCCCGGGAAATCCTGACCCTCACTTTTACCCGGAAGGCTGCCGGAGAGTTTCGTGAGCGGGCCCTGAGGTATTTTTGGGGACAGACAGACCCGGAGGGGAAGCCGCCCCCCCATGAATCCCACCTTTATGAGCTGGCCCGCCAGGCCTTTTGGCACCTGGAGCGGAAAAACCAGGTCCACCAATACCTCCGGGCACCGGAAAGGCTGCCGGTCAACACTTTCCACGGTTTTTGCGCCCAGCTCCTGAAGGCTGCCCCCCACGAGGCCGGAGTGCCTCTGGAATTTCAGCTCCTGGAAGAGGGCCGGGAACAGGAGTGGCTGAAACAGGAGGCCCTGGAGGAGCTGCGCCGCCGGTTGAATGCCCGGTCCGAGACGGACCCGGTCCGGCAAGCCCTGGTCAGGCGGCTGGTGCGTCTGAACAATAACTGGCCAAGGCTCGCTCGAGAGCTCCGGGACCTCCTGTCCCGCCGGGATACCCTGACAGATTTTCTGGCCCTGGCCCAAGGCAGTGTCCGGGAAGAGGATTATGCCGTTCTGATGGAACAGCGTCTGTCCCGGGTGGTGGCCCATATCCTGGGGCCCCTGGCAGCCGGCTTCGGGCGAACGGAAGTGGGCCAGCGCTGGCCGCAATTTCTGGCGGCCCTTGAAAAAGGTGGAACTGCTGGATCAGGCCTCAGCAACCGCCCTCCTGGAGCCTCTGTCCAGGATCTCAGTACCTGGCGGGCCCTGGCGGAAATTCTTCTGACCAACCAAGGCACCCTGAAAAAGAAATTGCCCGCGGGTCTGACCGGGAGCCGGTGGGCGGAGATCCTGCGGGAGCTGCCTCCAGACCTCTGGGGCCGTCTCCAGGAATGCCGGACCATGCCTCTGGAGCTTTTCACCGCGCCGGAAGTGGGCGCGGTCCAGGATTTGATCCTGCTGCTGAACGCGGCCTGGGGGGCTTACGAAGACCTCTGCCGCCAACGCCGGGTCCTGGATTTCATCGCGGTGGAGCAAGCCGCGCTCAGGCTCCTGAACTCCGAAAGCCCCGGCGACCTCCTGCTGCGCCTGGACTGGCAGCTCCGGCACGTGCTGGTGGATGAATTTCAGGACACCAGCGACAACCAGAAAGATCTCTTGTGCCGCCTGCTGGCGGGCTGGTCGGCGGGGGATGGCCGCACCCTCACTGTGGTGGGCGACCCCAAACAGTCCATTTACGGCTGGCGTCAGGCCCGTCTGCACCTTTTCCTGGATTCCCGGGAGGGACTCACCTGCGACCAGGGGCGGACCCTACCGCTGGTGCCCTTGAGCCTCACCACCAACTTCCGGGCCACCCGCGCGCTCCTCGACTGGGTAAATCTGGTTTTTGGCAGGACCGTGATGGCGGATCCGCAGATGAGCGGGGGGCTAAGGTTTGTGGAAGCCCACCCCGGCCCGGACGCGGCCGAGGGCGAAGACCCTTGCCTGGCTCTGTTCGCCGACGACGGCAAAGAGGGTCGCACCCGGGAGGCCCGCTGGCTGGCCCAGCGGGTCACCGAAGTCCTGGCCGACCTGCCCCCGGGGAAGCAGCTGGCCATTCTCCTTTTTTCCCGCACCCACCTGGAAACCTACCTCTCGGCCCTGCAAAAGGCCGGTCTGGTGCCTCGGGTGCGGGAGGGTTTGAAACTCAGGGACAGCCGGGTGGTCCGGCACCTCCATAACCTGACCCGGGCCTTGGTCCGTCCGCACGATGACGTGGCCTGGGCGGCCGCGCTCGCCGGGCCCTGGGCCGATCCCGAGCTTGCCACCCTGGCCGGCTGCGCCCAGGCGGATGGTCTGGTGTGGCCCGAAAAAATCAGTGCCTTTGCTGCTGCACCTGCGGCTTCAGAGAATCTTGTTGATCTGGCGCCGCGGCTTTTGGCGGCCCGGGAACGGGTGGGCCGGGAGGCGCTGGCCGATACCCTGGAGTGGTTCCTCGCGGAATCCGCCGCCTGGAAGAAAATCGCGGCCTGGGAGGGGGCCCTGGGGGTGGCCTGCGCCCGAACCTACCTCAATTTTCTGGCGGATTCCGATGAGGGTCTGCCGGAAGCCACGTTTCAGAAATGTGATTTCGGCCTGGAGGGGGCCTACCAACCCCCGGACCCCCGGGCCGCTGACTCCCCCGTAGAGGTCCTTACCGTCCATGGGGCCAAGGGCCTTGAGTTCCATACGGTCTTTCTGCCCTACCTGGATTGGCAGCCCCTGCGTATGGAGGGAAATCAGCCTCCGCCCTTCCTGCTGGAGGAAATCCCCGGCAGCCGCTCCCACGTCCTGGGTCTGGCTCCGCCTGCGTGGCAGAAGGGCCAAGACTCCTCCTTCCGGCTGGTTAAAAATCTGAAAAGGGACCGGGTCCTGGCCGAAGCCCGGCGGGTCTTTTACGTAGCGGTGACCCGGGCCCAGGCGCGGCTGTTTCTCTCGGGCGTTCTGACCCTTCACCGGGGCGCCTGGACCCCGCCCCGTGGGGACAGCCCCTTATGTTGGCTTTGGCAGCATTATCGTCCCGGCGAAGTGAACGCGGCCGCCACCGCCTGGGAAAACCCGCGCCTCAGGGTGGAGATTTTTCCGGAGACCATCCCGGCCGCCCGCGGTCCGGCCAGGGAGCAGGAGCTTCCGCCGCCCTGGGAATTCAGGCCCGAGCCCCGGCCCTACAGCCTCGCCTTCCCGTCCCAGGCTTCGGACGCAATACCGGCAGAAGCCGACCCAGTACCGGAAAGCCCGGCCGCGGACTTGGACAACCTGGCGGCCCGGGTCCGGGGGGAGGTGACTCACCGGCTCCTGGAGACTTGGGTCCGGGGCGGCCGGCTTCCCGGGGAGTCGGGCGTGGCGGCGGCTCTGGCGGGCGGTGGCCTGCCCCGAAACCTGGCCCGTGACCTGGCCCCGGAGCTTTTGGCCGAAGCAGCCGCCTGCCGCCAGGACCCTTTCCTGAAAAACCTGCTGGCCGCGGCCTCGGTGGCAACTGAATGGGGCCTGGAAGACCACCCCGCCCCCGGGCTTATCCGGCGGGGCCGCCTGGATCTTTTGGCTTTCGATGGGAAAGATTGGTGGCTGGTGGATTTTAAGACCTCCCGGCCGCCCGGGGGGGCGACCTGGGAGGATTTTCTCTTGCAGGAGCAGGAAAAATACCGCCCGCAACTCTTGGCCTACCGGGAGATGACTGCCAAGGCCAAGGGCCTCGCCTCCCCGGAGGCCATCCGCCTGGCCCTTTATTTCACCGCTGGCCGGAAGCTGGTGGAATTATGACCGGCTTGATTTTCCGTGACGCGCCGCACCCGAGGCTGAAGCCTCGGGCCCGATTAAGGTCTCAGGCTCCCGGGCCTCAGGCCCGCCGCCGCCGGCCCCAGAGGACCAAGCCCAGGAGACCGGACCCCAGGAGCACCACCGGGGGAGGCAGCGGCGTCGCATAGGCGCGGACATTATCAAGAGTCGGACCGCAATATGGATGGGTGGATAGTGATTGAAAGGTCAAAATAGTCTTATGATCCAGGGCCGTGAAATAAAAAGTCTGGGTCTGCCAGCCCATGTTATCAAAGGACCAATTCTCAGGTTTATAAAAGGTATAGGTATTGCTGTGGTTTCCGGCCGAAACCTTTACTGATCTATAATTTGTATCAGAAATCTCAAAATTGCCGGCCAAATCGAAGAGTACCTTATACGTTATGCCGGGAGTGGTGGTAAAAGTGGTCGCCAGAGTGCCGTTATCTGGAGTGCCGGTCAAGTCGATGCTCCGGTTACCGTCGGAGGCCTGCCAATAGGTGCCGATATAGTCCACTGTTCCCGAGGTGACCCTCCAGTCAGTAATGGTTGCCTTGTGAGGCTTGACAGTAACGAAACGGCCTATTTTTTTGGCACCATCCTCAAAGCTGCCGTTACTGATCAGGTTAATCAGGTCGGCATGGGCCGACGCGGCCCCTAGAGCCAGCGCCAATACCGCCGGCATTATCTGATAAAGTCTCCTCATGATAATTCTCCTTTCGGAGCGGTTCCCGGAAAAGCTCTTTCCGTCATACAGCCGCATCAGCTTTGTTCAGGTATAAGCCAATGCCTCCCCAAATAGCTTTCCATAGCTTTCCGGCCCTCCGCTCACCTTGGATTTCATTTCCCCGGGAATTTAATTAAAACACAAGATTGATTTACGGACCATATGTGAATCCCTGATTTTTTGAGGAGAAAAACCCTAGGCGAAAATAAGGAGTTTCGGAAAGGCTCTCAATCAGATAATAATAACCATGGTAGGCGCTGTCAACAAATATTACCTGTCTGTTCTGACATGGAGATATGTTCTGTAAACATGAAAAATAATAATCAGATAACCTTTCCCGGTGCCGATTACCGAATTGCTTCATTAAAGCTTCAATTGATTTGCTTTTTTATCAATTAATGTATAAATAATTTAAATACATTTTTAACTATTTTTGAATTCCCCAGCATCCGCCATGGCCTATTACGCCAAACTGTCTGAATCGGCGCGACTGACCGGCACCAGAGGCCGATGCGTCTGGTCTTTTATTCTGGGCGTCCTGTTGCTGACCCTTCCCTCCCCTGCCGGGGCCCAGGAGCGGCAGGAGTCCCAGGGGATAAAGTTTCGCCTCATTCCGGGGGGAAACTACTTTCTGGGAAGCCCCCTGGACGAGGCCGGGCGCTATGCCGGCGAACCCACCCCGTACCGGGTGACCTTGAAACCCTTTTACCTGGCCGAGACAGAGACGACCAATGCCCAGTACGCCCGGTTTCTCAAAGCCACCGGCCACCCTGCCCCCCTGTATTGGCAGGATAAGAACCTAAACGGCCCGAATCAGCCGGTGGTGGGGGTCACCTGGTACGACGCCCAGGCCTTCTGCCGATGGCTCACCCGGGAAACCGGGATCAGGCACCGCCTGCCCACCGAGGCGGAGTGGGAAGCCGCGGCCCGGGGGGGCCTGGTGGGCGAACCCTATCCTTGGGGCCGGCAACTGCCGGATGAGGGGGGGCGCTACCGGGCCAACTATTATCCCAGCGATTTCGGCGACGACGGTTTCTCTCTCACCGCGCCGGTGGGGTCGTTTCCCCCCAACGGCTACGGCCTGTTTGACATGGCCGGGAATGTTTCCGAGTGGTGTGCGGACGTCCAAACCCCGCCCGAAGGCGAAACCCCCTTTGCCGCGCCGGAATACCGGATTCGGAAGGGGGGTTCCTGGCGCTCCCGGGCCCGGGATTTGCGCTGTGCGGCCCGGAAATTCACCCCGCCCCACATGGCTGACGGGTTCATCGGCTTCCGAGTCCTCCGGGAGGCCGGCTCCTCCCAATAGCCTCGATTTTCCCCCGCCGATAATAAAAAAGTTTTCGATATCCCTGGCGTTTTGCCAAACCACCGCACCTCTGGTTCCCGCCCGGGAGTTTAGGTATCCGATAACCGCGATCAGGGGGAGAAATACTCCCACGGCCAAGCAAAGGGGGGGAACCTTAATTTTTTATTAAATTATTTAGTAATATCAAATAGTTCTAATATTTGGCATCTTATTGATATAATTATCATTTTTATCTGTATTTTAAGCTAGTTATTTTACTTGACACATACACATATTCATGTATAGATTAGTTTATGACTAAGTGGAAGCAAATTAACAACTTACCTTGTACAAAAGGAGTTTGGCATGGCTGACGTAGAAAAACTGTCGGTAGACGTAGCGTCGCAGGAGATGCTCAAGAAGGCCCAGGCGGAGGGGGTGGAGACCATCTTTGACCGGGCCGAGAAGATGAAGCCCTGTCCCATCG
>Ga0078972_1007843_pt1 | contig 21243 bp, 19 predicted proteins | sample YelNatPaOPGAMG01_FD_67568 | JGI IMG/M metagenome (GOLD analysis project Ga0078972, IMG submission 67568) | Hot spring thermophilic microbial communities from Obsidian Pool, Yellowstone National Park, USA - OP-RAMG-01 (SPADES assembly) (version 2) | ecosystem: Environmental > Aquatic > Thermal...
TAACCTGGAGCAAAAAGATAAACGGCCTCAAGGCCGAAGAATGCTATGTTTATTTCAACAATGATTACCGGGCCCATGCGGTTTTTAACGCCCTGACTCTGAAAAAACTCCTCGGGCTCTAGGGAAATTTTTGAGCATTTGATTTTACCTGGCAGCTGAAATAAACTTTAGTTTTAAACATAGAAAGGAAGAAGGAGCTTAGCATGAAAAAAACAGGTTCAATTCTTCTGGCCCTGGCCATGTTCTTCTTTGGGATAACTCTGGCTGAAGCTCAAAGCCAGCCGCAGGCTAAACCGCCGGTGCTTTTAACTTCCTGCGGCCAGAGCCCTGGTCCGGCCATCATCAAAGTGGTGCTGCAAAAAATCGGTATTCCTTTTGAATTAATGCCCCTGGCCACGGCGGCTGACCTGCAAAAAAAGAGAGAAGCCGGACAGCCTTTTGGCTCTGTCATCATTGTCATGGGTGCCAGCCTCAAGGGTATGGGGGCAGCCGGCATTTCTATTGACGATGAAATAAAAAGAATAAAGGCCCTCATTCAGGAAGCCAAAAAACAAGGGCTGACCATCATCGGCGCCCATGTTGAAGGGATGAAAAGAAGGGCTCAAGGCGCTTCCGCCGGCGATACCACTGATGAACAGAGCATTGAGGCGGTGGCTCCTGAAGCCAACATCCTGCTGATAAATAAAGAAGGCAATGCCGATGGCCGATTTACCCAGATTGCCAGAAGCAAGCACATTCCGCTGGTGGAAGTAGAAAAGAACCTGGACTTGACCACCGAGCTGAGCAAAATCTTTGGCCTTAATAAATAAACGGTAAGATTAAGGGCCGCCGGGCTAACTGCGGAAAATAAACTTCTGCCTTTGACTTTTAAGCTGAAATTAACTCATAAGAAAAGCAAGTAGCAGGCGCCCGTTTGTTTCGGGCTTATTTAAAAGTTGTATTCTACCCTTTCTGTCTCATAAACCCTGTTTAATCTTTGGAGAAGTGAAGAAAAAGTGGAAAAAACTGTCAGTGAGAAAGTTTTTTCCCGGCCATACCCCAAACCAGAAATTTTTTTATGCAAACAAGCCGGGAATAGCAAAAAATTAATTGAAACAAAAAAGGCCCTGTCTCAGGACAGGGCCTTATCTTCTGCTAACAGACTTGATTAATTTCTCAGGGTTTTAAAGTCCTATTTTTTCTTCAATTCCACCAGCCCAACCTTCTCCAGAGCCTGGAAATATTTTTCCACCTCCAGCAGTGGCAGCGGTTCATACTCAGCTGAAGCCGCGTTTCTGATATCCAGGATGGAACGCTTACCGTCTATAAAATTTCTCAATTCAAACTCCGCGCGGTAAATGGGTAGAGCCACCTGCAGGTTCATCTGTCTCAGCTTCATCATGACCGCCCAGGGGTCAGTATCTCCACCCATAGGCTTTCTTACCGGAACGACCTTGCTCAGTCTGATTTCCTCCGGTGTCAGGCTGAGCTTTTCTGGCTTAACTTTTTTCGCCGCGCAGGCCTGCTGGTAAACCGCTTCCAGCTCTTTCAGACAGGCTTCCTTAAAAACATCCAGGCTTTCGTGTTTGGCTTTTAAAGCAGCCTGGAATTCCTGATTTCCGGGGGCAAAAAATCCGGCTGAACTCAGGGCTTCTTTCTCCCGGCGGAAAGCCTCGTTTATGATGTTAACAGCTTCTTTTCGAGCTACATTAAGGTCTTTCGCCCCAGCTTCCTGGATCATGGCTTCGGCCCGACCTTTTTCTTCGCCAAGTCTCTGCAGCCCTCGGCTGGCCACTTCATTCAACATGGCCTTGGCTTCCTCTGGCCCAGCGTTAGCCAGGAAAAGAGCGGAAGCTACCGTGAGAGTTACCACTCTTTTAAGCTGGGTGGAATCTGATTTATCCGGCAGGTCGCCGCTGGTGTGGTACCACATATCAGGCCAGCAGATGAACATCACCGCCGGGACTCTTACCGAACCATCTACAAAAACAATGTGGTCGCTACCGCCCGAAAAGCGGTCTATGGTGTAGTAAAACGGGTCACGGCTGCCGGCCGGGCTCAAGACCTCATAATACTTCCAGCCTGAATCCTGAGAAATTCTCTGGCTGGCCCCCATCCACTCCACAAAAGAAGCTACCACGTCGTTGAGATAGGTGGGCAGGGAGTAAGGCGTGGTTTCCAGACGGAAGGCGCTCAGGTTTTTCACCAGCGCTTCGCCCACCATATCCTCGTTTATGTTAGCAAAAAATCGCTTAGCAATTTCCGGATGTTTATCAATGTAGGCCCGGGTGCCAGAAATCTCCGGGACAAAAAGAAAGCGGACGGAACGTTTCAGAGCCGGTATCTTACCTTCAGCCATGAGTTTCTTTAAAACCCGGCCGGCTTCCAGAATAGCCACACAGCCGGAAGCATCGTCATTGGCCCCCTGCTTGGCAAAGCCTTCAAACAAGTGGGCAGTCAGCACCAGTTCCTGCTCCGGTTTTTCTTTTCCCCGGATTAAACCAACAGCCATTTCTTCTTTATAAGGAACCATCTGGGTCTTAACCCTGGCTCTGACCACGATTTTGGTCTTTCTTTCCAGAGCCATTTTCAGGTCAAAATAGGTTCTTTCTGAGACCATGAAAGCAAAAGTTGGTTTATCTTTCTCCCCGGCCCTGATGGAATTCCAGCCAATCTGGTCGCGGTCAAACTCCGGATGGCTGGAAGAGCAGCCGATCAGACCAACGGCTCCGTACTTTTCCACGGCCAGGCGACGGGCTACTTCCGGCGCTCCATAAACCAGGGCTATCTTACCGTTCAGGTCTTTACCCTTGTAATGTTCCTCGCTGTAGCCAGGTCCAACATCAACCAGTTCGGCTGTAACGTCGGCTGAAGAGCTGCCTGAACACAGGCTGGCCGGCATTTCTTTGAGGTCAGCAATCTTCTTCTTCGCCGGTTCAACTATCCAGAGTTCAGCTTCCTCAGCATCCCAGGTTTTCTCGCCGCGGACGGGTAAATCCACGATCTCCGCTTCATCAAACCCGTATTCTTTCAATCTCTCCAGGATGAATTTAGTTTCAAAGTAGCCAGTCCGGTATTCTTCTGCCTTGCGGTTGCGGTTTACTCCGGTCAGGTAAACTTCATTCTGCAGGGCTAGCTCACCAGAAGATTCGTTGATAATTTCTTGAAGAATACTTAAGGGAAGAAAGGTTCTGGGCAATTTTTCCTGGGGCTGCGCCAGAAGCCCAGAAAACAAAGCCATCACCAGAACCAGAACCAAAACCATTCTTTTTTTCATACGACACTCCTTTATTGAGGTAGAAAAAGATTTTATCTCTAAAAGCGCATTTTTCAAACCTAAAGTTCAATTTGTTTTTTAAATTTTTTTTCTGATACAATAGCCAAAGGAAAATCAACTGAGGAAGGATAACCCATGATTGCCACTTCAACAGCCATCACGGTAGTCACTGCCCTTCTGGCGATTTGTGTTCTGTGGCTGGTTTACATCATCATTCGTGGGCATACTGAAAGTCTCGTGCGCACCATCATTTTTATAATTGTCCTCGGTATCATACTCGGCTACCTGAAGAATACGCGGCTGGAAAGGCTGAGCTTCAAAGCCATAAAAAATGACCTCTTCCCTCCCAGCCTGCCTCAATACAGCTACGTGGTGCAGGAACAGGATACTCAATATTCCCACCGAATTGTCTACAGGTTCATCATAAAAACAGAGGAAGATACTCCTAACCTGCCGCCGCCACCAGAGTTAAAGCTGGACATGGACCCCAACGGTCGCACGTTTACCTTGAGAGACATAGAGAGCCTGAACCTGGTGCTGGACCAACTGAACCTGCCGCCTGTGACCCATGGAGTCCAGGAACTCTACGCCATAACCGGAAACCAGACCGATGTGGGCCTCTACCGCTGGGATGATTATCAGCTGGGCACACTGATTGTGGAAAGGACTATTTACCAAAATAAAAATTCTCTGCAGAGTTATCACGCCATTGCTTCTATCACCGTAGACCGCCGGAAATACTGATTCTTGCCAGAAGGAGAAAAATAATGACCGCTACCGAGAGCGCTCTTATCATACTTCTGGTGATGGTTGTCACCTATGCCCTGGCCAAGATGTTTAAAATTTCCACGGAATTATCCCTTTTTCTGGCCGCTATAAGCGGAGCCCTGGCCGCGGGCGAAGGAATTCCCTTACGGCATATTGCTGAAGGAGCCATTACCTACCTGGACATCTGCCTTATATTTCTCACGGCCACGCTTTTTATGAACCTACTCAAAGAAGCCGGTGGGGTGGCTTTTGCCGTCAGAAAAATTCTGGTCAGGTTTCATCACCGCAAATTCATCCTGTTTTTCCTCATCGTCATCCTTCTTTTAATTCCGGGAGCCCTGACCGGAGCCGGCAGTGTGACGGTGCTGATTACTGGCTCGCTGGTGGCCGTGGTTCTGAAATACATGGGTCTTTCTGAAGTAAAGGTAGCAGCCATCATTTTTCTGATTGCTGGCCTGAGCGCAGCCGCGCCGCCGGTCAGCCTCTGGGCCATGCTGACGGCAGCCGGCATCAACATGCCTTACGTGGGCTTTTTCCTTCCTCTTTTTATCCCCTGCTTGGTAGCTGCCTTGCTGACCATCTTTTTCCTCGGTCGCCAGGCGCAGCCGGTAGACATTGAGAAAGCCATGGCTGAACTACCCAGGCCTCCGGAAAAGATGAACTGGTGGAGAATTATCCTGCCTTTCCTGGTCTTTCTCGGCCTGATCATAGCCAGCCGCCTTTTCCCTTTCCGTTTCCCCATCCTGGGGCTTCCGCTGGTCTTTGCCCTAACGGCTCTGGTTACCTTCTTCCTTTCCCCAGTCAAGCTTAACCTCTGGAAAATTTCACTGCGGACCAGTGAACAACTGCTGCCGCTCATCGGGACTCTTACCTGCGTGGGCATCCTGGTCCAGATAATGACCTTAACTGGAGTGCGGGGCCTTATTTCTGTTTCGGTGGTCACCTTACCAGTCGCCGCTGTCATCGGTTCACTGGTTCTCACCTTGCCCATTTCTGAAGCTGTTCTTATGTGGGGAGCCGCACCCGTGCTTGGCGTCCCGCTGGTTCTTCTGTTCAACACCCGCGGCCTGAACCCGGTGGTGGCCCTGGCCGGGATGAGTTTAATCTGGCCCCTGGGTGATGCCCTTCCGCCCACGGCTATCATCGGACGTCTGACCATGGAAACCGTGGGGGTTAAGGCTCCGTACCATAAATTCCTCAAAGAATGCCTGGGGCCGGCTCTGCTAATCGCTGGCCTCGGACTTCTGATGGTGGTATTCAGCAAAAAGCTTTCTTTCTTGACCGTATTTTAAGAGGTTAGCCATGAGTTCCATCATAAATTTTCTTTACTACCTGATGGTGGCTTTTTTCTCAGTCTGCTTTCTGGTGAACTTCAGGAAAAGCAAGAAATGGCAGGAAGAGCTTCTCTACCTGCTCACTCTTCTTCCTTTCTTACTCAGAGTTTTCCATCTTAAATGAGGCCCACCATGTCCAAGAGAACTATTGAGAGTTTGGTACGCTGGCGAAAGGTCATCTTCCTTCTTTTATTTTTAATTGCTTTTATATTCTCGGGAGTGAGTTTTTACCGCAGCCGTCATCTGGCTGAACCTGTTGTTCTGGGCGAGGGAGTTTTGAGAGTAATCAGGCTGAGCGAATATTTCCCGGGGATTAAGAATTCAATAAACGATGCCCGGGTTTATCTTCTCAGCCAGAAACCAGAAGGCGGTTCTGTTCTCATCCTAGGTGGTTCTCATGCTGAGGAGCCAGCCGGTCGCCTGGCCGCCTGGCTCCTGGTGGAGAATGCTCTGGTGAAGCGAGGCCGGGTGTTTGTCATCCCCACCGCCAACCCCAGCGCTTCTACTTCAACCCGTCCCGGCGGTGCCTACCCTCCGGACTACTCCATAAAAACACCCTGGGGAGAGCAAAAATTCCGCCAGGGCGACCGCTGGTCTAACCCCCTGGACCAGTGGCCGGACCCGGAAGTTTACATTCACTACCCCAGCAGACAGCAGCTGGCTTACATGGACATCCGCAATCACAACCGCACCTGGCCTGGCCGGCCCGACGGAACCATGACAGAGAAAACCTGCTACGCCATGACCCAGCTTATCATCAAAGAAAAAATTGACCTGGTCATTGACCTGCATGAAGCCGAGCTGCAGTACCCGGTCATCAGCACCATTGTGGCTCACCAGAAAGGACAGGATATAGCGGCCCTGGCTTCTATGATGATCAGCAGCGAGGAAGGGTTTAACATCGGGGTGGAATACTCGCCTCCGGCTCTGCGCGGCTTATCCCACAGAGAAATTGGCGACCATACCCAGGCTATTCCCCTTCTGCTGGAAACGCCTGAACCATTTCTGGATGCGACACGGGGCCGCACCAACCGGGAGTTACTCTTAACCGGCAAGGATGAATTTGTGATGAAGGCCGGAAAGCACGGCCTGCTTTTTGAAAAACTTGATGAAAAGGGCTGGCCGATTGAAGTTCGCGTCGGCCGCCACCTTTCCTCCATCATCCAGATTTTAAAAGTCTGGAGTGAGCTGAACCCCGACCGACCCGTGGAACTGGAAAATGTTCCCCACTACAGAGATTTAGTACAAAAGGGAGTTGGTTTTTACCTTAAAGACCCGTCTAAAGCACCTTCTGACCGTGTCGTTTATGAATAAAATAACAGCAGGCCACAAATAAGGCTGACCCCAGAACATAAAGGACAAAGATTCTTCTGAGCCAGGTTTTTTCCTGCTCTGTTTCTTTCAGGCTTAAAACCTGGCCAGGCCGCGGTAGAGGCTGCGGGTCCCAGGGTAAACCATACCTGTTGACCAGGCCCTGAATGTTCAGCAGATGAATTACTGGCAGGCCCTGGCTGGCCATTTCCTGAATCAGCCCCCGGGTTTCAGCCGGCGGGATTTTCTTCACTCTGGTCAGACCTGGCTTAAGTTCCAGGACGGAGGAATCCAGGCCCAGGCAAACCAGGTTCCCGCCTATGTTGATAAATGCTTTAAGCGGTCCCCGGGCACTCTCCTGAAACAGAGCTGCCTGCTCTCTGACCATTAAACTTAAAGGCCTGGGTTCCAGAATCTTTAGGCCCATTTCCCGGGCTCTGTCTCTGATTTTTCTTTGGATTTTTTCAGGATATTCCCGGCCAGAATTATCCTCACCACCCCAGGAAACAGCTAGCAGCCGGTATCTATCAAGCCCCGCCTCCCGCCAGCAGGCCAGCATCTCCAGGACGGTAAACTCAGGGTGGTTGGCCCCCCACTGCGAGGCACCCACCGAGACTATCAGCATGAGGTCCAGATTAAGGCTGTGCCCGGCGCAGACCGCGGCCAGGAGTAGAGCGGGAAAGGAACCAGAAGCAGCCACAGCCACCGAATCACCCGGCTTTATGCCAGCTTCTTTTAACAGCCGCACCAGCAAAGCCGCCAGGTTGGGGTTGGTGGTCGTGCGCTTGGCTTCCAGGCGCCCAAGAGTCGTGGTCAATTCACTCTGTTCCAGGCCAATTAAACCCGTGTGGTTAGGGTCAAAATGATTTTTTTCCGGCTGAAGACCTTTTCTCTGCTCACAGGCGAAAGTGGCTTTTTCCGCCTGTAACATAAGTTCGGCTGCCTGCCATTCAGCAGAATCAGGCGGAAATTTCCGACCCTGGTTTTTGTTCAATCCCAAATAAACAGCCACCGCCAGCAAACTGATAAGAGCCAGGCCGCTGAGTGTTATCTTTTTAAATTTAGTGTTACGCATTAGCCCAGCAGATGCACGAGAAAAAAAGTCAGGACCGAAACGATGGCCAGAGAAGCCAGGGTGTAAGAGACCCTTTGTCTTTCCAGGTTAGAAGCCAGCAGCCCCGGTATTACCCAGCCAATCACCCGGAGCCCGAGTGGTTCAGAGAACAGGGCCGGCAGCAGCCAGGCCCATAACTGTCCTAAAATGGCTCCGGCCAGAATCATAAAGACAAACCGGCGTCGGCCGAAGATAAGAAAATACCTGAAAGCCAGCCGGTAAAGTCCCAGCACCAAAAAAGCCACCACCAACGTGGCCAGGACCCGGAAAGGCTGGTCGAGGTAGAGGGCAAAATAACCTGGCACAATTAACCCGCCAGGCGAGAGGCCGGTTAGCTCCACATAAATTAAAGCCAGAACCAGGCCGATAAACAGACTGCTATAATTTAAGGGCATGACCTTCTTTCTCCAGGTAATCAATCAATTTTTGACCAAAACCAACGATGTTACCCATCCCGATGATAACCATTTCCTTTTCTAAATTTGCAGTCTTTTCCTCGTTTTCTGCTCTATTTTTAGTTTCTTCTGGCCAGCCGGGCTGGATGTTCTTCAGGTAATTAAAGATTTCTGTCAGGCAATCTTCCGGGCTTCTGGCTTTTAGCCTTTTAACCCGGCTTTTTGACCAGCCCGGGGCGGAGGATAATTTTCTGGAGACCACCGCCGAGCCAGGGCCAGCCAGAAACAGAACCTGAAGCTTAGAGAGAATACTTCCTTTAAGACCAGCCTCAGCCCGCAGATAATCAAGCCATTGCTTGGTCCGGTCGGGTCGGTCAGACCTCAAACTCAAAAGCCCGACCATCTGCCGCCGGGATAAATCAAACTTTTCCCCTGCCAGTTTTAAGGCTTCTACTGTAGAGGCCGGGTCGTTAGCGGCCAGCAAATTTATAAAATAGAAGGGCGGGTTTCCCACCCGGCCAGCCACCTGCCAGATTCTCAGGTGACCGAAATCCGGGCAAACTTTTCTAAAGCCTGCACTTATTCTTTCAAGCGGGATGCGGTAATGCGCCAGAACCTCCAGAGCCAGTCTTAAATTGGGCTCAAATTCAGCATAAGGGACCTGGCTTTTAAGTTCATAAGCCAGCTGGCCCGGGGCTATCGCTTTTATTTCTGCCCCGCTCTTCTCTGACTCCTCCGCCAGAACAGGCCACATCTCTTCCGCGGGGATGAAGACCTGCAGGCCAGGCCTGAAACAGGCACTTAAGTTTAAAGCCACTTCCTCTTTGCTCTGCCCCAGAAATTCAGTGTGGTCAATTCTGATATTACTGAGAACCAGGGTTTCAGGCTGAAGTAATTTATGACTTTCGGCCAGAAGAAACTCAGGCTGAATACTCATCATTTCTGCCACCAGGAAATCTGCTGACTGACTGGCGGCCAGCCGCACCAGTTTTTTCTGCTCCAGGACACTCGGCCGCCCTTTTCTTCTTATTTCTTCTTCGCGACCATCAGGATAGATGATGACTGGCTTTGAGCCCGTGGTTTTGGCCACGACCCGGTAGCCGGCTTCTCTTAAGCCGGCGGCTATGAGCCTGGTGATGCTTGATTTTCCCCTGATGCCAGTGACCGCTATCCGGTGGGGAATTTTCCTCAGAGCCTGCTGATGAAAACCAGCCTCAAGAGATAAATAGACTACCCAGGCCAGAAAAATAATCAGCAGCCAGACCATGAACAAAAGTTAAAACTTCCTCCGAGCCAGCAACGCCTCTATTTCTTCTATTTCTTTGGGCACATCCGCGGTCAGGACTTCGCAGCCATCCTTGGTAATCAGGACCGTGTCTTCTATTCTGACACCCAGATTTTTCTCCGGGAAATAAAGCGCCGGCTCAATAGCCATAACCATGCCCTCTTTTAGCACCAGTTCAGCCGGCTGAACATCATGAACGCAAAGACCTACCAGATGACCGAGCCCGCCTTTCAGGCCCATGGTGTCCAGGCCCTTTTCTTTCATTTTTTTCGCCACATACTCCTGGACATCCCTGGCCGTCACTCCCGGGCGGAAGGCTTCAATACAGGCCTTCTGCACTTCCAGCACTACCCGGTAAACTTTTTTCTGTTCTTCTGTAAAACGACCAGAAACTGGCCAGGTGCGAGTGATGTCCATAGTCAGGTATTCAAGTTCACCGCCAAAATCCATGAGCACCAGCTCCCCGGCTTTCATCTGCCGGGAATTCTTTTCGTAATGAAGGATACAGGTATTCGGACCAGAACCGATAATCGGTGGATAGGCTGGACCCCGGCCACCGTTTTTCAGGACCACCTCCAGGGCCGCGGCCTCCAGCTCATACTCATAAGCCCCTGGCCTGGAAGCCAGCATGGCTTTTTTTATCGCTTCGGCCGAGATTTTGCCGTTTCTCCGAAGGACTTCAATTTCTTCTGGAGATTTTATCAGGCGAAGGGCGTCCAGGTAGGGAGTGATGTCTTTAAGCTGAAAACCCGGGTAATATTTTCTGAACCTTTCTACCCGGAACTGGTCCAGGCTGGGCAAAGCGTTGAAAGGATTCCGGCGCTGGCGGGCAGAAAAGAGCGCCACTTCTGACCTGGCTTCAGAGATGGTGTCTCCGGGCGAAAGCCGGACATAGACCACCGGTTCAGGTCTGGCCGCCACCCGGGCCAGAAATTCTTCAAAATAACTTACCGGGTAGATGGCTTTAAGGCCTAACTTTTCCTTGGCTTCCGGGTCATCCAGGCTGTTGCCGCCCTCGAACATCTTTTCGCGGTCAGTTTTCTGGGGAACAAAAAGAAAACTTTCTCTGGTAGAAGCATTAAGCACCAGGATGGCCCCAGCATCTTCACTGCCGGCCAGATAATAAAAATCATTGTCCTGACGGAAATGACCCGCCCCGGAATTTCCCGGGCTGGCAAAAAGGATGATCAGGCCTTCTTTGACGCTGTCCATCAAAGCCAGCCGCCTTCTTTCCAGCTCTGTTCTGGAGTAAGCAGAACTCAGGCTGAAAAGAAGTAATAACATCAGAAAACCAACGACCAGGGAAGAAAATGTTTTTTTTCTCATTTTTGAGCGTCCTTTATGTTAATCTCTGCCAAATTCTCTTCTTATGAGTTTAGTAAAAACGGCGCCGGCGTGCAATTCATTTCATAAGATAAAATATAAAAAATCAAAGCTGAGAAACAAAAGCCTAAAATTGATGGCCACCACAAAATCAGTTGTAAACGAAGTAAACTGGATTTATCATCAATAGAGAAAAAAAACAGGGTTCAGTTAGTCTTGTCCTATGACCAGAAAGAAATTTGTCGTTCTCCTCACCGGTCAGCCGGGCTGCGGCAAAACGACTCTCATAGAAAGCCTCATCAGAGAATGGGCAGGCCAGATAAAAATGGCCGGGTTTGTGACCCGGGAAATCAGAGAAAAAGGCCAGCGGGTGGGGTTTGAATTAATAAGCCTTAACGGCGAGCGCCGGCTGCTAAGCCATGTCCACCTGAATACCCCCTTTAGAGTAGGAAAATACCGGGTTGACATCAGGGGCTTTGAGGAATTTCTCACCCGTCTTTCTCTTACTCAGCCTGAAAATGAACTCGTAATCCTGGATGAAATAGGGAAAATGGAATGCCTTTCAGAATACTTCCGGGAGCTGGTTCTCAGCCTGATAGAAAAAGGCCCACCTCTGCTGGCTACGGTAGCCCTGGTGGGCACCCCTTATATAGAACGAATTAAATCCAGGCCCGAAGCCGAAATCATCCAGCTGACCCCGGAGAACAGAAACCAGGTCAGAGATAGCCTCAAGGCTCACCTTTCTCAGTTACTCTGGTCAAAAGAATAAACTGGCGAGTTTTTTACCTTGTCTTTAAAAAAAGAAAGAGAGGGGTGCCGCCGTGCACCCCTCTGATTTAATTGAAGGAAGGGGGAATGGAAAGAAGGGCAAAGAAGGGCAAAAAGGAGGCATTTATAAATTTTTGGGTGCGCTCATCTTCCTGGTAATAAAAAAGGGAGGGAGTTTCGGAGTTGGCTTTTTTATGGATGGAAACCTCCCTCCCCAACCCAGCTATTATATCTATATGAAGTATGTTCGCTTTTTTCATCCAGGTTCTCGCTACTTTCCTCATCTTCGCCATCCATTATTATAGTATGCAAACTCTGTGCCAAACTCACCAAGGGGAAGGAGCTCTTTTCTGGGAAAAAATCTTATAAAAAATATTACAAGCGGTGTAAAAATTTTTTACGACTCAAGGTACCTGGGTGAAAAATTCCTGGAACGGGTCAACACCAGACTTCCTGGTTTTACTCCCAGATGGCGGGCCACTACCTCGCACTTAGCCTTAAGCAGAAAGAAAAAAGGACCTCTCTCTTGCTCCAGACATTCAAAGTTCCCCTGGCCCTTAGCCAATATCAGGTCCGCCTCAGATAAGAGCTTTAAGAAACCTGGATGGCAGCTTTTAAGCACCGTGCCCGGAGCCTGACAGCCGGAAGAGACCAGTTCCGCTACCTCTTCCAGTCCGGATAGCCTTGCTTCCTCCAGCGTAGCATCATTGATGATCGGTTTTTCCCGGACAGCATAGATTACTTTCCGCTCAAGCTGTTCAAGAAATAAACGGTCAAAAACCGTTTCTCCAGCATTGTCGCCGAGGAAAATGATTTTTCTGGCCCTCTTCAAGTCTTCTTTAAGCCATTCATAGTGGTCAATTTCCAGTTGACCGGGGTTCAGAAAAGATTCCAGACTGGCCCAGTCAGCCACGGCCCCGGCCCCAAAATCAATCACATTCCCTGCCAGAGAAACTTTAAGAGAAGCTTTTAAAGGGTCAGCCGCTTCGCTGATTTTTTTCTTCAGCTCCGGGTAAAGTTCCCTGGCTTTTTCTATGCTTTCTCTTTTTAAATGGTAGTAGGGGTCCGGGTTCCCGGTCAGACGGTAGAACAGATGATAAAGGTCTTCAGAGATTTCAGGTGGTGTACGGTCAAAATCCGTGGTGGCCAGAAAAGAACAACTCTGCCTCAGAAGGGACTGAGTTTGCCCCTGGTCAAGAGCCAGGAGGCGTGAAGTTCTTAAAGCCTGGCTTAACAGACAGACAAAACACTCTGGGGCTGCTTTCATGGTTTAAAGTCTACAATGAAAGTAAAGGTTTGTTAAGCGGCCAGGGAAAAACTTTCAAAAATATAAACCAGAGGCTATGATTTCACCCGCGCCGCAGAATGTTTTTAAACCTAAGGCTGACCGTTCAGCAGAAGCTTGTCCACCGTTTCGTTTATTAGTTTCAGGTCCAGAGGTTTAACGAAAAATTTATCCACTCCGGCACTGGCCAATTCCTCGGGTCGGATTTGCTCGGCATAAGCAGTGATCAGGATGATTTTCCCCTGATAACCGGCCTGCCTGAACTCCTGAATCATCTGTAAACCATTTTTCTGGGGCAATCTCAGGTCTGTGATAATCAGGTCCACTGGCGTATGTTGGAAACGGGCTAAAGCTTCAGCCGCATCCCGGGCCAGGTAGACATTATAACGAGAGGAAAAAAGCAGAAAGAATGTCTTTCTAATGAACTCGTCGTCATCGACAATTACTATTCTTTTCATAAACCTATCCTGACTTTTTAAGATAAAGCAGGATTTGTGCCAGATTTCTTTAAAAACTACAGATACGAGAAGAAAAAAGGAAGGGGAAAAATGTCAATATTTTTTCCAGATGTTAATTTTTTTTACAAATACTGCCTGCCGCCGGAAATTTTCTGACCGTCTTTTTCAATCCGATGTTTCTACCTTCAAATCATAATCCTTAATCTTTTTATCCAGGGTGGGACGGCTTATTTCCAGAATCTGACAGGCTTTGGTTTTGCTCCCCTTGGTAACTTCCAGAACGTACTGAATGTACCTTTTCTCTACTTCCCACAGGGGCATAAGTTCCCGGGGGATGGGAGACTTTTCCGCCGGCGCCTTTTCTCCGCCCGGTTCAAAGGGCAGATGTTCTTTTAAGATCACATCACCTTTGGCCAGAATTACCGCCCGGGTGAGAGCATTCTCCAGCTCGCGCACATTCCCCTTCCAAGGCTGGTTCATCAAATACTCCATTACCTCGGGCGGCACTTTACGCACATTCTTCTTCAACTCCCGGTTAATTTTTTCCAGCAGGTAGGCAACCAGGTCCGGGATGTCTTCTTTTCTTTCTCGCAGCGGAGGCAGGAAAATTTCCACCACTTTTAACCGGTAATAAAGGTCTTCACGGAATTTGCCCTGAGCCACCAGTTCCTTTAAATCCCGGTTAGTCGCGGCAATGATGCGAGCTTCGGTCTTGAGGATTTTTTCTCCGCCAACCTTCATAAAATCCCGCGTCTCAATGACCCTGAGCAATTTGGATTGCAGGTTAAAGGAAATATCGCCTATCTCATCCAGGAATAGCGTGCCTTTACCGGCAATTTCAAACTTGCCCCTGGTTTCCGTAACCGCATCGGTAAAAGCACCTTTCACGTGGCCAAAAAGCTCTGATTCCAGCAAGGTATCGGAAATGGCTGAGCAATTAATAACAATAAAAGGTTCATCCCGGAAGGGGCTGTTATAATGGATAGCTTTGGCCACCAGTTCTTTGCCCGTGCCGCTTTCTCCCTGGATAAGCACGTTAGTTCTGGTGTTGGCCACAGAACCAATCATCTTGAAGACCTCTCTCATCTGCGGGGAGCGCCCGATGATGTTATCAATCTGGTATTCTTTCTGCTTTTCTTCAATCAGATAACTGACCTTTTCTTCCAGGGCTTTCATCTGCAGGGCTTTCTCTATGGTCAGGTCCAGCTCTAAATAATCAAGAGGCTTGACCAGGTACTCAAAAGCACCGGATTTGATGGCGTCCACCGTGGTTTTCATGTCATCAAAAGCGGTCATGACGATGACAGAAACCTTTTTATTCTCGCTTTTTATCTGTTTGAGAAGGTCCAGACCATTCATATCAGGTAGTTTCACATCCAGCAACATCAACTCCGGCTGGAATTCACGAAACATGGCCAGAGCCTCTTCACCTGTCTCAGCCAGTCTGACCTCAAAACCTTTTTTCTTGAGGTGAGAAACCAGAGTTTTGCTGACCAGAGGGTCATCTTCTACCACTAAAATGTTAGGCATGGCTATTTCTCCTTAACAGATGGTTCCAGGGGGAGAGTGATGAGGAAGCAACTCCCCGGACCTTCTTTTTTTACTACTCTGATGCTTCCTCCATGTTGCTCCAGGATGCGCCTGGCGTTAGCCAGGCCCAGCCCGGCCCCTGAACTCTTGGTAGTAAAGAAGGGCTCAAAGATGTTTTCCCAGTCCTTCTCCGGAATGCCACAACCGTTATCGCTGATGAGAATTTCAAAACCGGGGCGGTCTTTTTGCCGGTTCAACCTCAGAGATATTTCAATCTGCCCCCCTTCTTCTACAGCTTCATAGGCATTACGCAGAATATTTACCAGAACCTGACGGATTTTATCAGCATCAACATAAGCCGGAGGCAGGTCCTTCTCCACCTCCAGCGTTATCCTGATTTTCTTTTCCTCCAGAGAGGGACGCAACATTTTGAGAGAAGCCTGAATGATTTCTTCCATGGAAAAATAATCAGGCTGTAATTTGCTGCTTCTGGTAAAGCTCAGTAATTCTTTGATGAATTTTTCAATCTGTTCAATCCCCTCCTGAGCAATGGCCAGATGTTCTTTTTCTGTTTCGTCTAGCTTTTCGCTTTCCGCCAGTTTCTGAATGTTCAATTTTACCGAGGTTAGAGGGTTACGAATTTCATGGGCAATGGTGGCGGAGAGGCGACCAATAGAAGCCAGCTTCTCCACCTGGACCAGACGCCGGTTGGCTTCTTCGGTCTTCTGTCTGGCCTGAAGTAACTGTTCAGCCATCTCATTAAAGCTTCTGGTTAAATCACCAATTTCATCTTCAGAAATGACTGGAATCCGGTAGGTAAAATCTCCCTTTGAGATTCTCCGGGTTCCTTCCACCAGGTTTCGGATGGGCCGGGTAATGCGCCGGGCCATCAGCAAACTGCTCAAAAGAGTAAGAATCAGGGCCGCCAGCCCAAAGCCAGCCATCACCAGTCTGGTCTTCTGGATGCGCACCTTAACATCTTCCAGCTTTAAGCCTATTTTGACTGAACCCCATTTTATATCCGACCCCCTGATGTAAATCGGGATTTCCACTTCCATAACTTCCTGTTCCCGGCCGTTTTCTACCAGCCGGTAATTATTATAAAAAACATCATCCGGGCCGACCTGGCCGGCACAACTGGTGCGGTTGATTACTTCCAGATTGTTAGCGATGCTTTCGCTCACCACTACCGGACGGCCATCCCGGTCATAAAAAATGATATAGCTCAGGTCATCCCGGATAAGCCCCTGGATGTTCTCGTCAATGTCGGATAATTCCCAGAGCACCAGCCGACGGGCATTCATCTCGGCAATGTACCTGACCATGACCAGCCCGCGACTCTTTTTCTCCGCAATGATGGACTTCACTTCTCGGTTCTGGATGACAAAAAGAAGACTGAAAATCAACAGCACCAGAATGACCGAGGTCCAGAAGGCCAGCTGGGCAGTGATGGAAAAACGAACCTTTTTCAAGCTGATCATCGGTCCAGCCAAACGTTTCTCAGATTAACAAAAAACAAACCAGAAGTCTGGGGCTTTAAGTTCCGCAGATATGGTTGGTAGGCCAGTCTTTCTTTGTAATAAAAAAGCGGCATAGCGGGCACCTCTTTATGCAGGACTTCTTCCATCTGCTGGAAAAGGGTTATTCTACGGTCAAAGCTGGGCATCAAGCGCTGGGCCTCCAGCAAATCATCCAGCCCCGAGTTCCGGTAGTGAAGGTAGGTCTGGTTGAGAAAAGAACCAGAATGGAAAAGCGGATAAAGCAAAAACTCGGGGTCAGGCACATCCATGAACCAGTCAAAATAGACCAGATAGGGAACTTTTTCTTCTCTCAAATAATTTAAGGAGCTGGTCCCCTGTAACTCTAATTTTATTCCAGCGGGCAGCAAGGATTCTTTAAGTTGAGTATAAAGACCGGTCATGATTTCTTTCTGCGGAATCTCAAAATAAAGCTTGACTACCTGAGGACGGGCCGAATTTCCCAGACCAGCGGCCCGAAGAATCTCCAGAGCCCGTCCCAGAGACAGATCCTCCTCTTCTTTTTTTGGCCAAAAACCCGGCAGAAATGGCGGAAGGTAACTGTCCATTTCCTGGGCATAATAAGAAGTTGAGGAGGCCAGAGCAGCCAGGGCTTTTCTGTCCAGAAAAACCCTCAGGGCCTGCCTTACTTCGGGTCGATCAAAGGGCGGAAGATGGTTGCTGAAAAAAAGATAAACGACATGTAGCGAATTGTTTTCCAGAATCTGATACTTATTATTAGAAATCCGGTAAGAAAGATAGGGAACGATGTGAACTTCGTTTCGGAAAAAATCATCAAGCAAAAAATAAGGACTGATTTCCATCGCCTGAAGATATGGTTTCCTCCCATAATAACGTTCATTCCGGGTTAATCTTATACCGATGATATCCAGTCTGGAGTTTCTGAGCCAGTAATCAAACTTAAAGGGACCGCTGCCAACCGGCTTTTCAAAAAAAGAACCTTTTTCTTTTAGCAGAAGGTTTTTAGGCAGGACTTTAGCAAAGCTGGCGGCCAGAAAATAAAAATTGGTAATACCTGGAAATTTCCAGTCTATCTCAATTGTTTTCCGGTCAAGGACTTTGAGGCCGCTGACTTCGCCGGCTTTTCCCTGCCAGAACTCCTCTCCGCCTTCTATTCTGCTGGCCAGAAGATAAAAAAGCGGATTGCTCTTCAAGCGAAAAAGCCGTTCTAAAGAAAACTTGACGTCCTCGGCTGTTACTTCCTGCCCATTATGAAAAAGAGCCCCCTTTCTGATGTAAAATAGAACCCTCTTTCCTCCTTCTGAAATTGTCCAGTAATCAGCCAGCGCCGGGAAAATTTCCAGGTTCTGGTCTAGCCTGACCAGGCCATCATAAATATGCTCAATGACCACCGGATAGCCATGTCCGGCCGGGTCGAAATCTCTGTTGAGGGTTTTGCCAAAAGCTTTGAGGCGGATTTCTCCCCCGCTTTTCGGGGTAACAAGCTCACCACCTGGCAAAAGCAGCCGGCCCGGGCTCAGAAGAAACATAAGAGCCAGCCCTAACTTCAACCCCGTTTTGAGCATAACTTCTGGCCGCAAACTCATCATCTATAAATCATAGCCTAACTTTTAGATAAAATCACTCTCTTTTAAGACCGGGGATAAGCCCCGGAGTTTGGACCTTATGAGCAGTAAAATTTGCTTGCGGGAAAAACAAAAATTCAGCTCGATTTTAATTTTCTGGCCACTTCCGTAACCTGCCTGAAGACGCGGAAAAAGTTTTGACCCCAGATTTTCGCAATTTCTTTTTCTGTGTAGCCACGCTTCAGAAGCTCAACGGTCACGTTAATCATCTCGCTGACATCATTGCAGCCCAGCACGCCTCCGCCACCGTCAAAATCTGTCCCTATGCCCACGTAATCAACTCCCACCAGCTTAACCACATGGTCAATGTGGTCAACCAGGTCCTGAACAGTAGCCAGGTCCGCCGGATATTTTCGGTTTATTTCTTCCATCTCAGCCATTATTTTCTGCCGTAGGCTCTCATCCTGGGTGTTTCTTAAATTTCCGTACTTAGCTCTGAGCTCGGCCAGCGCTTTATCTCGCTCTGGGTTCGGTTTCGGCGTCCTGACGTAAGAGGAAAGAAAGCAGATCTGGACTACTCCCCCTTTCCTGGCCAGTGCTTTGATCATGTCATCAGTTAAATTCCGCGGATTATCACACACCGCTCTGGCACAGGAATGAGAAGCAATGATGGGAGCTTTACTCAAGGAAAGAACATCGTAAAAACTCTTGTCCGAAGCATGAGAAATATCAATAATCATGCCCACCCGGTTGCACTCGGCCACCACCTGGCGGCCAAATTCACTCAGTCCGTGGTCTTCCGGGTCCTGGCGGTCAGTGGAGGAATCGCAGATATCGTTATCAGAAGTATGACAGAGAGTTATGTAGCGAATTCCCTGGTCATAAAAATATTTAATCAGGCTCAGGTCACGGCCGATGGCATAGCCGTTTTCAATACCCAGGAAAGCCGTCAGCTTACCCTGTTTTTTCCAGCGGTAGGCATCTTCGGGTGTGTATCCTAAACCTATCAGGTTCTGGTTTTTAGCCACCATATCTTTTACCGCCCGGATTAATTCCTCTGCCCTCCGGCGGGCCTGGGCATAACCTTCTTCTGTTCTTGGCCCCTGCGCCACAAAGGCGGCAAAAAATTCAGCGTCAAGGCCGCCTTTTTTCATCCGGGGCAAATCAATTTTGCCACTACCCGGAAGTTTCGGGTCATGTTCTTCAGCCGGGTTCCAGTTCCCCCGAAGAAGCATCATGGCTGTGTCGCAATGTGTGTCAACCGTAACTATTTTCTGGTGAATTTCCCGGGCTCTGGCCAGAAGGTCTTTTTCTTCCAGCCTGACTTCCTGTTTAGCACAGGCGACCATAAGGACGGCCGTCATGAGAATAACCATAAAAAAGGAATAACCAAACCTGAACCTGCCAATCATCTCTGTATCCTTCCAAAAAAATATTAGCTTTGATTTTCTGCCAAACCGAAAGGCATTTCAAGCAAAAAAAGAAACCTGGGCTACGGAAAATCCTTAGCCACTCTCTTTTTTGAGAAGATAAAAACATTCTGGTTTTTTATCCGAAATCTTCAGAAAATCCATGACACGATAGCCATGCCCAAAATAAGTTAAAAAAACCTGACGGGTGCTCAAGCGCCAGTCAACTGGTATTCTTCTCACTCCTTCATCCGGTACATCTGTCTCGTTTAGCAGGAGATAAAAATCAGTCGGTATCTGAACCAGAAGTTGCTCAGCCTGAAGTTCAGTATTCACTTCCTCCACCACTTCCAGCTCCAGCGGCCCTCTCTTGCCCGCCACCTTTTTATGGCTAACCTTCAAGGCCCGGGGTAGAGAAAGATGATCAGGGGAAAGCTTTTCAGCCCGGTGGGCCTCAGGAGATTTTTCCAGGTACCAGGCGGCAAAAAATCTGTCTGAGGGCACATCCTGCCGGTTCAGCCGTCCACCGTATTCTCCGTAAGGAGCTACCCGGTATTCCAGAATTTCCATGCCCAGACGGTGAACATTGCGGTAGGCGTTGACCGCTGTCAAGGGGTCGTAGGTACAAACCACCTGCTTAACATGAAAATAATTGAGCAGTATTTCCTTCTGGAACTCTTTAATCAAAATGCCCAGCCCATAATGCAACCGGTCAGGTCTCACTCCCAGAAACTGCGAATAAAACCAGAGGTTATCCGGTCGGTCAAAGCCCAGGCTTTTATCCCTGATGCCCACAAATCCGTAGCTGAACCCTACCAGATGAGCTTCATCAGGTATAAATTCCCCGGCCTCGTTTTCTTCAAAGGCCCCGAGGAACAGGCTGCTCCCCTCGTGCAGGAAGTTCTCGCAAAGCAGGTTACGGGAACCAGCCAGATGGTCTTCGGCAAACTGCCAGACAGCCTGTCTCAGGTTTTCATACTTCTGATAATCCGCTGGCCGGTCACTGTCTTCCACCCGGATTAAAAACTTTTTGCCTTTAACGGTAACAGTCTTTTCCGGCAATTTAATCATGGCTCTTTGATTTTACCATTCAGCGGACTAAATTTTAACACCCTGCTTTTATCAACGGCGGAGGCTTTCTTTTCTAACCTGACCGGTTTTTGACAGTTGGGGCTCAGAATGGTATAAATACTTTTCAAGATTCAGGGAAAAACTATGGAAGCCAATCAGACAAATAAAGCAGAGCAAAACATCATCTGCCTTATCAACCCACTGGCGGCCAACAAAAGATGGAAAAGGAGGAGAAGACTCCGCCAGAAATTAATTTCCCAGCTGCCCGGGAAATGTCTGGACACTCCGTCTACCAAAGAAGAAACAGTAAAAATGGCCCGGGAGCTTTCGGCTCAAGCCGACCTGATAGTGGCCGTTGGCGGTGATGGCACCGTGGCTGATGTTCTTCAGGGGGTCTATGAAGCCGGACAGCACCAGCGCCTGGTTTTTGGCGTTATTCCCTTTGGCAGCGGGAATGCTTTCCGCCTTTCCCTGGGCCTGCCCAGAAACCCCTTCAAAGCCATAAAATTTCTCCAGCACGGAGACCTTCTGAACATTGACCTTATCCTGGTGGAAGACCGGGTAGCCGCCTTTGCCAGCGTGGGGTCCACGGCAGCCGTGACCGGCGAAAAACTCAGACACTCCATACCCGGCCTTATCGGACATCTGCTGGCTGCCAGAAAACTCATCTGCTATAAGAGAAAAGAAAAAACCCTGAAGCTTTATAACGGCCTGGACGAAAAGGGACAGCCTTTTGATTACCTGGAGATTAAATCCAGGTTTCTTGATTGCGTGGTGGGAAACAGTAATTATTTCGGTTATCGCTGGCTGGTGGCACCAGATGCCCGGCTGGATGATGGTTACCTGGACATCGTGCTCTTTGAAATGCCTTC
>Ga0078972_1008563_pt1 | contig 21243 bp, 17 predicted proteins | sample YelNatPaOPGAMG01_FD_67568 | JGI IMG/M metagenome (GOLD analysis project Ga0078972, IMG submission 67568) | Hot spring thermophilic microbial communities from Obsidian Pool, Yellowstone National Park, USA - OP-RAMG-01 (SPADES assembly) (version 2) | ecosystem: Environmental > Aquatic > Thermal...
AGCAGTATTTAGGCCATTGGTGGAATACGTTCAAATTCACGAAGATGAGGAAGGATATCATTGTTTATTTTTCTCATTTAACTATATTTCATATGTGAAAGGTGATACCAAAGAGGCAGAAAACGCCTTTAAAGAACTTATAGGAGGTGATAAGAAAGCTATGACACTGATAGAAAAATGGATTATGGAAGGATTAGAAAAAGGTAAGCAAGAAGGAAGACAAGAAGGAAGACAAGAAGGATTGCAAGAAGGGTTAATTAAGGCAAAAAAAGATGACGCTAAGAGTGCTATCCTTATCAAGTTTGGAGTATTGCCAGAAGAGCTTGAAGAAAAAATAGAAAGTACAGATGATATACAGATTTTAGATGAGGTGTTTAAAAAAGTTATACTGGCCACTAAAATTGAAGAGATTTCATAAGTTCAAATAGACTATGATAACATGATCGCTTATAGCAATACTAAAAACAATCATAAGTTTGCCATACTTAACCACTCAAGATGTATTGAAATAACGCACACTCAACATATAGAACTATGCTAAAATAAAACTATGAAAAGGTTAAAAATAGCTATTTTAAAAGGTGATGGTATAGGACCAGAGATTGTAGATAGCTCTTTGGAAGTGCTTGATGCCCTATCTTCAAAGTTTAAATTTGAATATGAGACAAAAGAAGGTTTAATCGGCGGTATAGCCATAGATAAAACTGGCAGCCCACTTCCTGAAGAAACTGTGCAAATATGCAAAGAATCTGATGCGGTACTACTTGGAGCTGTTGGGGGACCAAAATGGGACGATCTGCCAACAGACAAAAAACCAGAAAAAGGTCTTCTTGGCATAAGAAAAGCCTTAGGTCTTTATGCAAACCTAAGACCCGCCAAAGTTTTTGACGCTCTTATAGAAAGCTCCCCTCTAAAAGAATCTGTAGTAAAAGGCACAGATTTGATGGTGGTAAGAGAGCTTTCTTCGGATGTGTACTACGGAGAGCCAAGAGGCATAACAACGCTTGAAAACGGCGAAAGATACGGTTTTAACACCATGGGTTATAAAGAATCCGAGATAAGAAGGGTGGTAAAAAAAGCTTTTGAGATAGCAAGACAAAGAAGAAAAAAACTCACCAGCGTTGATAAATCCAATGTTTTGGAGGTATCTGGACTTTGGAGAGATGTGGTGAACGAAGAACACAAAAACTATCAGGATGTAGAGCTTGAACATCTTTATGTAGATAATTGTGCTATGCAACTTGTAAATAGACCATATTCTTTTGATACTATAGTAACTGGCAACATCTTTGGAGATATACTTTCAGACGAGGCTGGTGTTATACAAGGAAGCTTAGGCATGCTTCCATCGGCATCTTTGGGGGACAAATACGCCTTATATGAACCGATCCATGGCTCAGCTCCAGATATAGCCGGCAAATACATAGCAAACCCAATAGCCACAATACTTTCAGTAGCAATGATGTTTAAATATACTTTTCATATGGATGATATAGCAAAAACCATAGAAGATGCCGTAGATAAAACGTTGGCTCAAGGCTATAGAACCCAAGATATATATAGAGGAGAGGGTGTTAAGGTAAACACAAAAGAAATGACCAAAAAGATTATGGAAAACCTATAAAGGGAGATACTTATGAAAAAGTTTATACTTAGTTTGGGGCTTTTAATAGGATTATCTTACGGAGCTAAACTTGATGATTTTCTTAAAAGCCTAAATAAACAAACCTACCAAGTGGTAAATGTAAAAGACGATGAAGTGTATATAGCAGGCAACAACTTTCATGTGGGGGAGGTGCTTGATGTAAAAAAACCCGCTGGTCGCGTTATAAATCCGCTTAGCCATCAGTTTTTAGGATATTCTTATGAAAACGTTGCAAAGGTAAAAATAGAAAAAGTTTATGATAATTTTGCAGTAGGTAAGATTATCTCCGGCAAGAAGCCGAGCGTAGGGGATATAGCAAAAATTGATACCTCTGACATATGCTTTAAAGGTTCCCAAGAAAAACTATACGAAATAGCCGCTATATTTCCAAGCGTTAGTTCCAAAGAAAACTGCGCTCTTAGCATAAAAGAGTTTCCACAAGGTTATGGTATAGCGTTTTCTGGAGTACCTGGGGGCTTTATCAAAAAAACAATGTACCAAGCTAGTTCTTCCCAAGGCATGACTCTTCAAAAAGCGTCTTTGAAAGATCTTCACATACTTGTCACTTCAAAGTTTATAAAATCTGTGGGTTCTTTGGTATTGAGTGCCGATGTTGGTGATCTTTATGGCAACGGCAAAGAGTATTTGGTGCTTTTAACAAGGGATAACCTTCTTATATATCAGCTTCTAAGAGACGATCTCGTAAGAATAGCAGATATGAGCTTACCAGCAGGACATCCTATATCTGTAAGCGTAGGCAAAATAGGTAAAGGCAAAGAGGATTATATACTTGTAAATATGTTTACTGGTTCAAACATGTCTTCTTTTATAGTGAAGATGGTGGGAGATAGCCCTGTAATAGTGGCAAAAAATATTCATTATTTTATGTCGGTGCTTGACAAAAACCATCCTCACAAAACCTTCTGGGGACAAAAATTTACAGCGGATAGCAAGTTTGGGGTGGTAAAACAGCTATCTTTTGAAAACGGCGAGGTAAAAGCAGGTCAAGATGTAAATGTGCCAGCTGGTTTTAGAATAGACGGAGCATCTATATACAAAGGCGATACTATATTTATAGATAGTTCCCGTAGGCTAAGGGTGTTTAAAAACGACACAGAGCTTTACTCTTCTTCAGCGGTATTTGGTGGGTCTTACTCTTTTGTAAATATACCTTTTATAAACGATACCACCATGAAATACATTTTTTACGAAAAAGGAGCTCCCAGCAACGTAGAAGGCTTACCGGCATTTTTAATAGGCGCCAACAAAGAAAGTTCCGTAGAAAGATTTTTTGGTATTACAAAATACGCTTATGGCAATCTGTATGCTCTTGATATAAGTGGCAAGAACAACGAACTTGTATATATGAAAAAGTTAAGAGGTACTTCTTTTGAAGAAGCCATAGAAGGGGTACTACCCACCAAAGAAGGGATATTTGTAATCACCGGCAAAGTGGGCACCATACCAATCCAAAACAATTCAGATATCTATAAAATAAGCTTTAAGGTGTTGTAATATGCAGGCGATACTCTATCTTATACTTATATTTTTAATACTGTTTTTGGCTTTTATTATAAGCCTAAGACTATTGGCGTTTTACAAGATGAAAAAGCTAAAAGGGGCTACGCTAAACGAGTTCAAAAACGAAAAAAAGCTAATACTTTATTTTTACTCTCAAAACTGCGGAGCTTGTAAGGTGATGGCTCCCATCGTAGATTCTATAAAAGAGGTAAAAGTAAGAAAGATAGATGTATTTACCAAAGAAGGGGCAAAGCTTGCCCAAGAGTTAAGCATCATGGGCACTCCTACCACCATTCTTATAGAAAAAGGGCAGGTTTTAAACGCTTTTGTGGGTGTAAAGAAAAAAGACGATATACTAAAAGCTTTTTCTACGCCACAATAAGCTTATCCTGTAGATACCTCTTGTTTGTAAGCCACATAAGGTCTTTGGTTATCTGGTCTTTGTATTTTGGTATGTCTGCTCTTATAGAGCTCATTAGCTTAAGATGGTCTTCTTTCGTAAGATCTGCCATGTTAAATTTAAAGTACCCAGATTGAGAGAGACCAAGCACATCCCCAGGGCCTCTTAACTTAAGATCTTCTAAGGATATTTCAAACCCGTCTGTGGTTTTTACCATGGTCCTAAGCCTTTTTAGCGTGGCGTTTTGCTCTTGGGCTTTTTGGCTTTTAACAAAAGCACTATTCACCATCAAAAAACAATAGCTTTCTCTATCAGAGCGCCCTACTCTTCCCCTTAGTTGATGAAGCTGAGACAATCCAAACCTATGGGCTTCTTCTATTACGATGGTGGTGGCCTCTTTTACATCTATGCCCACTTCTATAACGGTGGTAGATACCAATATATCGGCACTTTCTTTAAACTCTTCCATCAGGCTGGCTTTTTCTTTATCGTTCATTTTACCATGCAAAAGAAGCACTTTGTGATCTTTGAAGGTATCTTTCCATTTTTCGTACTCACTTTGGGCAGCTTTTAGATCAAGCTTAGAAGACTCTTCTATGAGAGGGTATATTATATAAGCTTTGTTGCCTTTTGATATCTCTTTTTTTATATGATTTATCAAAAATGCCATATCTTTTTCACTATCTGAGTATAGCACTGCTGTTTTGACTGGCTTTCTCATAGAAGGCATTTCATCGAGAACCGATATATCAAGATCTCCAAATATACCCATTGCAATGGTTCTTGGTATGGGCGTTGCGCTCATGTGAAGCATGTGTGGTAAAATCTCGCTTTTTTCAAGAAGGGTTTGTCTTTGGGCCACACCAAAGCGGTGCTGTTCGTCTACTATCACAAGCCCAAGCTTGTTAAAAGATAGCTTCTCTTGGAGCAATGCGTGGGTTCCCACCGCTATATCTATATGCCCTTTTGAAATATGTTTGTATATCTCGCTTTTACTATGAGAAGAGGAAGTAAGAAGTGCTATGTTGTATTTTTTGCTATATTTTGAGAAAAAGGACTGAAAATTGTTATAATGCTGATTTGCCAATATCTCAGTAGGCACCATCAGAGCCACCTGAAGGCCATTTTGCACCACCGCCAAAGCACTTGCTATAGCCACAAGGGTTTTACCGCTTCCTACATCCCCTTGAAGCAATCTATTCATAGGCTTTGAGGATTTCATATCAGTTATTATCTCTTTTATAGCCCTTTTTTGAGCGTTTGTAAGAGGAAAGCTAATAAGATTTTGCACATCTTTTACAATCTCATCCTCATCAGCCACTATAGGGTATCCTTTGGAGGACTTTACCATAGACCTTCGTTTTAAAAGCGCCAATTCAAATATAAATATCTCTTCGTATAAAAAGCGTTTTTTGGCTTTTGATAGCATACTCTCAAAAAGTTTATAGTTTTGAAAACTCTCTTGGGCATGTATTATCTTAAAAGCCTCAGACAAGGGTATAAGATCGTGCTCCTTCAAAAACGCCTCTGGAAGTATATCCTTGAGATTTTCCCAATGATCTTTGTAGTAGTTTAGTATCGCTTGTATGGCAGATTCTAAGACCTTCCTTCTTTTCTGAGAAGATGGGCTTATCTCTTTTATCTCTTCAAACCTTTCCAGTGGGTAAACGGGTTTGATATATCCTATCTCTTTGGAAGATTCGCTGAAGATTTTTGGATGTATCATATACCTTTGGCCTCTAAATTCTTTTAAAAGCCCATAAACCGATATATTTTGGCCTTTTTGATACCAACTCATCACAGATCTATCTTTGGCTTTAAATTTAAGATAAACCTTAATAGTGCCATCGCTTGCTATTATACTAAATGGGTATTTTTCTTTTTCATCGTATATGAGATTTTCTATTTTAAGAGCTATAGCCCCGTAAGTATCTATTGGAAAAGACGATAGGTTCTTTAAAAGAAGCCTATTCTCATAATTGTACGGAAAATACCAAAGTACGTCTATAAGATTTTGAAGTCCCGAAATATGTAGTATCTTTTTTTGAGTTTTATTTAGAAAATCCATATTATCTATATCAATATCAAGCTCTTTTAAGGTTTTTTGTTTTTTGTTTGTGGGGCTTTTAAAAACATCTATCTCTTGAAGTATTTGCTCTAAAAGGGCTTTTTTCTTTTCTATGGAAAGGCTGTCTAAAAGTTTTAGGTTTTTATAAAGGGTTTCTGAGATATAAGGTTTTAACACATTCTCAAGATACCCTCCAATACCTTTTGTCCTTTCAAGCTTTATATCGCTTGATAAAAGATCTTTGATAAGGTCTATGGGTTTATCTAAATCTTTCATAAGGTGTGTCATCTTCCAAAATCAAAACGTTTTTCATAAGACATGTTTCCTTCGGTAGAACCATTTCCATACATCTTTGTCTGTATAGATGTGTTTGGGGTAAGTTTTACAGAAGCTCCGTAGTAAGTGTCGTAGGGATTTGAGCTGGTGCTTATATGGGCTTTTAGTTTTATATTTTTGGATATATCCTTTTGGACTTCCATGTTTGTGTTTAGATTGCCGTTTACGCTTTGACTTGGATAAACGCTCACATCCAGATGGGTACCAAATATACTGCTTGCCAAACCAGACGGGGAGTATTTAGAGAGTTTGCTGGCCATTTGGTTTATAGGAAGTGCGGTAAGTCCAGATTCATTTAGTATAAAAGAGGATAAAAGCTGATTTTTTGGCATCGGAGGGTTTGAATATATGTTAAATTGTGGGTCTGACAGATCCCCCATAAGAGATATATATGTGTTGTAAGAAGTTCCCGGCGACATCAAAAGCACATTTATATACTTATGATCGTTTTTTAATTTCAAATCCCCTTTTCTTACATAGAACGTCTTATCAGAATATTTTAACTCTCCGCCAAAAGCTTTCATATCAAGATTATAACCAAACTTAGCATCTTTTGCGAACACATCGCCCTTTATACCAGCGTATATATTTCCTTCTGGTAGCATTAAGCTTATTGGGTTTAAGGTTTTTATAGCAATATCCATATTTAGATTTTTTGGTATTTTTTTAGAACCGGTAGAGGACGAACTTTCAAAGCTTTTTATATAAAGAGTGCCCGTTGGTATCAAATCTCCTTTTATATTAAAACCCTTACAATCATGGCACGGCCTAAAACTATAATCCCCATTTAAATGACCATCCACAAATCCCTGATAGTAAAAGTCTTTTGAATAAACATAAACAGGTAAACTCTTCATACTAAAATCAAAAGGAAAATCGTTTTTTGAGACTTTTAGGGTTAAATCTATAAAATGTTTTTTATCTGAAGATGAAAATACCAGGTTAACCGGTGTAAAATATCCATCTTTATCCGTTTTTATATCAAGGTTTATATCGCTGTAAAGTGGTAAAGATAGATACTTTGATAATAAAAGTACAGGTTTTTGGCTTTTAAGATGGAGATTTATATCCTTATCATCAACAGCAAGTTTATAATTTATATTACCAGATAGCAAAAACGGAAGCTTTGATTTGATAAAAGCAAGGGTGTGAGCAATATCCGAATAGCCTTCTGAAGTTAGATAAAATCTCTTATCGTATCCAAAAGAAAGGTTTCCGTTTATAAGCCCATTTACATCGGCATCCTTTGATTTTATGTAAAAAGGTTTTAGATGAAGAATGCCCTCTATGTTGGATATTTTCAATATAGGTTGATGGTAAAGATATACCCCGATGCCATCTGTATTCCAATGAACAACCCCAGAGCTATCTGAAGCCCCCCTTATATCTGATAGTTTTATAAAGACGTTGTCGTAGTTTATACTAAAACCCTTTCCATACATAGCGTATACGCCATTTACATTTTTTATATAAAACTCCACCGGTATTTTGATATTTTTATAAACAACAAACCCGTTGGTTTGGATATTTTCCTGATTGTCAATAGAACCCTTTAGCCTTAAATCTGTGCTCATAATCTTATTCTTACCCACAAGTTTAGCATCAAAACTTACGATGTTGTTGTTTGATGTTATATCAGAAGTGAGTAGAAAATCTTTTTCCCTCAAAATAGGTTTTAGATTGATGGTGTTATCTTTGTAAGTAAAATATATATCGCCCTCAATAGATCTAAAAAACCTATAATTGGCATTTGCTATAGCGATGTTTCCAGATATAGCCTTAAAAGACCCAGATGCGTTTAGGCTACCAACGGCATATATATTTTTAGAGTTCGAGGCGTTAAAATAAAGATTTTGAGCGTTTATTTGATCGTTTGATACCTCCAAAATACCACCTGTGATATCGGCAGTGTAAATGCTATCTTTGATATACTTATAAAGCAGGATATGCTTTGGTTTTATATAACCAGATATATGCTTATCGTAAACAAAATAAGCATCCATGTAAGGGGAGTTGCTTGACAAGGTCAATATTTTATCTTTGTAAGATAAATATATAGGTAAAGAGGCTATATTTACATAAGGAAGCTTTATGGCATAAGCGTTTAGATATCCCTCTATCAGCATATTTGGATAAAGCTCCATCTGTATGTTTCCATCCACAAGAGCGCTATTTTTCTTATAAGCTATATAAAACCCTTTGATATCGCTGTTTGTAAAAACCCTATCTTTTTCAAAACCCATGTAACCTTTTATATCTTGCTTGCCGTAAAAAGCGTATTTGAGAACGCCTCTATGCTTTTTGTTAAAATCAAGTTTTCCTTTTAAAAGCCCCATAGAAAAAAACCAATTATAAGCGTATACATTTGAAAATTTTAAATCAAGTTTTAGGATTTTATCTTGAAGACTGTAAAATACACTCCCACCAAAAAGAACGTTTATAGGTTTTAGGCTGGTATCTATATCTTTATCTGTGAGATGAATATTTTTTACATTTATATTAAAATCATCCTTTGTATCTTTATAACTTATATCCAAAATCCCCAAGTGGCTTTTTAAAAGTCCCTTAAAAGATACACCCCCTTGATCTAAAACATATCCATCTATATCAAATGTGGCATCTTTTACAGGTTTTAGTTTTGGTATAAATATATCTTTTATATTTAAATGTGCGTTGTAGATTATATCTTTATTTTTTATAAAAGCGTATAAAACACCGTTTAACGTGGAAGTCTCAAAAACCGGTGTTTTTATAGGTATTACAAAACCAGAAGCTATAGCTTTACCTATCCTATGGGCCCACCAAAAGTTTATATTAAAATCGTACAAAGAAGACACGGCGTTTACATCCTTTGCCACAAAATAACCATTTTCAAGGTATGCTTTTGGCACATATACATAAAGCTCTTGTTTTGAGCTTTTACTAAGATAAACATAATGTGCATAATCCTCTGTATGAAGAATGCCATCTTTAAGGCTAACTCTGGGTATAAAAACAGCAAAAGCGTTGTCTGAAAATCTATCCGCTCCAGCTATATAAAGATTTTTAACATTTACATGAAGTATTTTGTAAAACCTTTCATAAAGTCTCAAGTTAAAATTTGGAACGTTAGAAGGTTTGTTTTCTTGGGCCACAAGGATAATGTTTAACTGGTTGGCATCGGCATATATATGTTTATGATAAATATAAATATCTCCATCTTTTAGATAAAAATATCTTGGCTTTGAGCTGTAAGAAAGCCCTTTTATGCCTATCCCAAGCCTATAAAATATAATTTTATTTATTTTTATATCTTTTCCATCTATTTTAAAAGCCAAATTTTTAACGTAAAAACTTCTATTTTTATAACCAAAGCTTATGTGGTGTTTGTATATAAAATAAATTGGATTTAAAACAAGAAAATAAAGCGCTAAAACAAACACCAAAAGCCTTAAAAATTTCTTCATTACAAATATTTTATCTTATACTTATAAGCAAAACCCCAACAAATATAAAAATCATACCAATAAAATCATATATATTCATATGCTCTTTTAGATAAAGATAAGAAAATAAGCTTATAATCACAAATCCACTTCCCACCATAATAGGATAGGCAATACTTAAATTTATCTTTTTTAAAGCAAAAGCGTAAAACAAAAATTGAATACCAAAACCCAAAAGACCAGCAAGTATGAAAAGTTTTGAGCTTTTAATAGCACCTATTTTTACAGCTATATTTGAAAAAGCATTAAGAAAAAGAGCTAAAAAAAGAGCTAACCAGTATATCATAAAAGCCCCTCCAAAAGGAGGGGATATATTTATATGGTAGAGTAAAGGGGTTTCACAGAAGCGCCGGTGGTATCTTCAAAGTCTCTTGGAACACCAAGCTCTTCCAAACATGTAGGTAAATCGTGATAAAACTCAGCTACTTTTACAAGTCCAGTCTCTTTGCCCACTTCGTTAAATAGTTTTATCTTGGTGCTAGCTTTGCCTTTGCCCCTTTCCACTATAGCCCCGGCATGACCAAAGGATACGCCTTCCAAATTTTCTTGAAATCTTCCAGCCACAAAAGCGGCCACTGGTATTTTCCACTTACCTTGTTTATAAAGCTCAAGTATCGCCATGGCTGCGTTTTCTTCGTAGGTACCACCCACTTCACCTTGTATAACGATAGCTTTTACATTTGGATCGTCATGTATATTTCTTATAACATCTTCAAAGGTAGTACAAGATATTATGTCTCCACCAAGGGCAATAGCGGTATAAACACCCCAACCTCTTCTCATCATCATCTCAGCGGTAGTGGTAGTAAGACCGCCAGATTTTGACAATATCACAAGACCGCCAGGTTTATAGGCAATAGAAGGATCCTTACCACCAATAGCACCAACCCTCATAGGCACAGATGGCACTATGGCACCAAGTGATGTAGGACCTACTATGATAACACCCCTTTCTTTGGCATAGTTATAGAAGTAAGTGGTATCTCTTATTGGTACGTGCTCGGTGATAATATATATAAGTCTTATACCGTTGTTTACAAGCTCAATCACAGCGTCTTTTACAGATACAGGAGGTACATATATAAGACCTGCGTTTATCTCAGGATGATGAGTTTTAGCTTCTTTTACTGTGTTGTAAACAGGTACATTTGCCACAGAAGACCCACCTTTTCCAGGTGTAACACCAGCTTTTATAAATCCAGGATAAAGGGCTTCTGTCTCTGTAACCACCTGGGAAGCTTCTCTTCCTGTAATACCTATTACTACAAACCTATGGCTATCGTTTAAATAAACTGTACCTTTCATAATATGCTCCTTAAACTCCTAAGTCTTTGGCAACGTTATCATCGGCAGGTTTTACCTGATGCTCCAAGAGATACTTCAATCTAACAGGTGCTTCGGTAAGAGGTAAAGATGAATCGTAAATCTCACCTTTTACACCACATTCTTGCATAGCTTCATATAGCATCTTCAAACCTTTTTCGGCCTCTGGTCCATTTCTTCTTACTACCCATACCCAATTTGGATCAAGCTTTCCTTCTTTCTTCAAGTCTCTTATAGCGTTTGCCACACCTTCACCAAGGGTTACATCTATGCGGGTGTTGTTGGAGGTACCACCACATACCAAAACACCTTTTATACCCGGTTTTGAAAGAATGACATGTGTTATCTTGTACATCTTTTCGGCTGGAGGGTTTCCACCTATATCTGTAAAGTTTGCAGGCTTTAGGCCTATATTGTAGCAAGTTTCTATGGTAACAGTAGAACCACCACCACCAAAAGTCATGAGAGCTATATCACCATCCATCTCCACATAAGAACCGGCTTTGCCTCTATGATCGTCTCTATCTATCAAAGAGGCTTCTATCTCCCTTTGGGTAGGTGGACGTTTCATAGCGCTTCTAACGCCGTATAGCTTGGAAGGTGGCACAGAAGCATCATCATCTATACTTACCACTGCATCAAGAGCGTACACTTTTTGCTTTCCATTTACATCGCATATGGCAAGGGGGTTTATCTCTATAAGCTTTGCCTCTGTTTCCCAAAAAGCCTTATAAAGGTTTGCTATAACCTCTGATAGTTCTCTTAAAACCCCGATATACTCTTTTGGAAATCCCATATCCATAAGGTATTCTCTTACCATGTAAGGATATAAACCTACCAATGGATCTATCTTAAAGGTTTTTACCTTTTCTGGTGGGACTTCTTCTATATCCATACCACCTTCTAAACTAAGCACCAAAACAGGGGTTCTGGTTTCGGTGGAGTATGTGATAGATGCGTATAACTCTTTTAGTATCTTGGCTTTTTCAGAAAGTATGATACCCACTGGCATCTCGCCGTAAACTGGATACTGTAAAAGAGCTTCCGCAGTTTCTATAGCCTCTTCCGGTGTTTTACAAAGTTTTACAGCTCCTGCCTTACCACGTTTTCCTACAAGCACTTGAGACTTTACCACAGACTCACCAAGCTTATTGGCAAAGTCCTTAAGATCATCGTTAATATGATCGGCGTACATATAATTTAAAACAGGTACACCGTACTTCTTGAAAATTTTCTCGTAAGCTTCGAACTCGTAGAGGTTCATATACGCCTCCTTTAAAAAATTGATTAATATTATATCACAAACCAAGTTAGGGTATAATACTTTTTATGGAAAAAGACTTGATATACTTAGTAGAAGACGATACTGACCTTGCGGAAATACTTGTATTTAATTTAGAAAAAGAAGGTTTTGAAGTCATCCATTTTACCAATGGCAACAGCTTTTTTAAAGCTATGGAACAAAAAATACCAAACATCATAATACTTGATATCATGCTTCCAGGTTATGATGGTATTAGGATCGCAAAAATAATAAAACAAAATGTGGTTTACAAAGATATACCTATTATATTTTTAACGGCAAAATCAGAAGAAGAAGACAAAATAGATGGCTTTGAAGCCGGAGCAGATGACTATATCACAAAACCATTCTCTTCAAAAGAACTTACAGCAAGGATAAAAGCGGTTTTAAATAGATATAAAAAAACAAACCCTATCAACAAGCTAAAAATAGAAGATCTTGAAATAGACGATGATAAAATGGAGGTTATGTTAAGAGGAAAACCCATTAGTCTTACAAAAACAGAATTTAGGATATTAAAACATCTTGTGGAAAACATAGATAAAATACTATCAAGGGACAAGATCATAAATATAATGTGGTCTTACGGTACAGACATAAACGATAGAACCGTGGATGTACATATAAAACATCTAAGGGACAAGCTTTTAGATTACGGCAAATACATAAAAACCATAAGGGGCATAGGTTATAAATTTAGTTTAAAAGATGAGTGAAGATAAGGTAATAATAGGAAGATTTTTATCCACTTTTGGATTAAAAGGTGATTTGGAGATAAGTTTTAATTTTGAAGAAGATACAGATTTTTATATTAAAAGCCTAAAACACATATATTTACAAAACAAAAAAACAAAACGTTTTGAGGCTTTTAGCATAACATTCAAAAAAGAAGGTGAAAAGATACTCTGTCATATAAAAAATGTAGATTCAATGGAAAGAGCCAAAATGTTTTGCAACGCCACAGTATTTGCAAGTGCAAAAGACTTACCAAAAAAAGAAGACACGGTGTTTCTTTTTGAGCTTTTCGGAAAAAAGGTAAAACTCGATAACGGCCAAGAGATAGGAAAACTCACAAACGTTTTTAGACATGCAAACAAAGATTACCTTGAGATAGATTTTGGAAAATATACAATACCAGCCCAAGAGCCGTTTTTGATAAAACTTGACAAAGACCAGATAATACTTTCAAAAGACTACATATTGGATTTGAAAAGCCAAAAAAACTGAATATATTTTACTTATGCGAAGCATTAAAACCACCGAAGAATTGGTAAATATTTTGGAAAAAGAAGGTGAGCTTATAAGGGTAAAAGACCCTATAGATATCTATTATGAGATAACAGAGATAACAGATAGAATGAGTAAAACCAAAGACCCAAAAGCTTTACTTTTTACAAACGTAAAAGGCTACAATATACCTGTTCTCACAAACGCCTTTGGTTCTTACAAAAGGTTAAAAATCATCTTTGGTTATGAAAACCTTGAAGATATAGGTTGGAAGCTTTATAAAGTATTAAGACCAGAAATACCAAATACATTTTTAGAAAAGCTTAAAAAACTCCCAGAACTAAAAAAACTAAACGACGCACTACCAAAGGTAGAATCTAAAAACCCTTATAAAACCTTTAGCGAAAGTGTATTTGATATACCTGTGTTAAAATGCTGGCCCAAAGATGGTGGAAGATATATAACACTTCCTCAGGTTATCACAAAAGATCCAGAATCAGGTATCAGAAACGTAGGGATGTACCGTATACAGCTTTTAGAAGAAAAAAAAGTAGCTCTTCATTGGCAAATACACAAAGACGGAAACTCACACTTTCACAAGGCAAAAAGACTTGGTAAAAAATTACCAGTAGCTATAGTAATAGGTGCAGATCCAGTTTGTACTTACAGTGCATCGGCACCGCTTCCTCCAGAAGTGGATGAGTATCTTTTTGTAGGTATGGTTAGAGAAAACCCTGTAGAGCTTGTAAAAGGTAAAACCGTTGATATAGAATATCCAAAACATGCAGATTTCGTAATAGAAGGTTATATAGACCCAGAAGAACCACTGATAGACGAAGGGCCTTTTGGAGATCATACGGGCTTTTACACACCAGTAGACAAATACCCAGCAATGCACATCACAGCCATTTTATCTAAAGATAATCCAATATATATATCCACTATAGTAGGACCACCACCCCAAGAGGATAAATACCTTGGCTATGCCACAGAACGTATATTCTTACCCCTTATTAAGTTTAACTTACCAGAGGTGGTGGATTATCATCTTCCAGCAAGTGGAGTGTTTCACAACTTTTGCTTTGTTTCCATAAAAAAACGCTATCCTGGGCACGCCTTTAAAGTAGCTTATGCACTACTTGGGCTTGGGCTCATGTCTTTGGAAAAATACATCATAGTTTTTGACGAATGGGTAAACGTACACGATATAGACGAAGTGCTTTGGATATGGGGCAACAACACAGACCCTTCAAGGGATATAATCATCACAAAAGGACCTATAGATGTACTTGATCATTCTACCAACGAAGTAGGCTTTGGTGGTAAGATGATAATAGATGCCACAAAAAAACTAAAAGAAGAAGGATACACAAGAGTATGGCCAGAGGTGGCTAAAACCGACGATGAAACAAAAAGAAAGGTTGATAGTATATGGCAAAACATATCAAGATTTTTATCTTAAAAGCTAAAAAAACTTTAAAAACCTCCGATATGTTAAATAACAAGTTTTAGGAGGTGCGTTATGTTATCAATCAATTTTAACTACGGTGCGCTTGTGGCTAACAACTCTTTACAACAAGCAAACCAAAATGTTACCAACGACATCACTCACATATCCACAGGTTTAAGGATAATGAGTGCAGCAGATGACCCAGCTGGTCTATTTATAGCAGACCAGTTACACACGTTGGGTACAGCTTTAGGACAGGGTTATCTCAACACCCAACAAGGCTATTCATTGGCTCAAGTGGCAGATGGTCAGCTATCTCAAATCTACAACACTCTAAACACCATGTACACCTACGCCGTTAACGCTGGGAACGCCACCAACAACATCAACTCAGCTGGTGCTTTACAAAACCAAATATCAGCTTTAGCACAATCCATCAAACAAATCGTTAACACCACCACATTTAACGGCAAATCACTTTTTAATGGTAATTTTGTAAACCAAGCCATTCAATTTGGTGGCCAAGCAGGTCAGTCCATAAACATATCTATAGGAAACCTATCTATAGAAAGAATGGGTGCTGCTATAGCCCAAACTGGAGATTTCCAAAATGTAAACAACGGTTCTAGCGCTGCAAACATAATGGCTTACTACAGTGGCTCTGGACCTATAAGTGTAAACACCACAGCAAGTGCTACAAATTACGTCGGTTCCAATTCAACTGCTTCACAAACAGTAGTAACATCTGATGTGCTATACGATGGTAACAAACAGCTATTCATAAATGGCAACGAAGTTGTAGCTAGTGCATACGCCTCAGCCACAAACGCATACTTGGACGCAAACATAATAGCTAACAACATAAACTCTGTATTCAACGGTACTGTTACAGCCCAAGCTTCTAACACACTACAAGGTACCCAAGCTTTCGGTACTATACAAGTGGCATCTTCTGCTACATTAAGTATAGTAGTATCAAGACAAGTAGAACAAAGCAGCACAGTAGGTGTTGGTTTTACAGCACTTACAAATGCAGCAGGTCAACCAGAACAACTTGCAAACGGTCAATACGTAGGTACTGTATCTCAGACTATAAACCTAGTTGGTGGACAAACCTATAGCTTACAAAATATAGTATCTGCTATAAACGGCGTTGCTACAAACACTGGTGTGTACGCCACCACAGACTCTACAGGTCAATACTTACAACTTTACACCACAGACGGTTCTACATTCCAATTAAACTTCAATGTGGCAAATTCTAATACCGCCAGTCAAGCCACATACGGGTTAGACTTAGCAAAATTTGGTGCAGTACAAGCACATAGCTTAGACGGTACAGCTTCAGCCACATACGGCGCTATAGTCTCTGTGGGTTCATTACAGATTACAAGCCCATCAAACCTACAAGTTGCAGCATTTGGTAACGGGTTAAGCGGAAGCGTAAGCGACAACCTTATAAACAACCTTGTGTTCAATACACAAGTGTCAAACAGCTATATAAACGGATATAGCTCCACAAACGCCACAACGGTAAACGGAACTCAAACAGCTGGTTATAACTACTTTGTGAAAGACTTATTAGCCATAAACGTCACCACCACCCAAGGTGCAAACCAAGCTCAAATAATACTTCAAAACTCTATAAACTATGTTGATACTATAAGAGCCCAAGTAGGTTCCGTAATGCAACAAATGCAAACGCTTGCAAATGGAGACCAAACAGGCCAAACCAACACATTAAACGCTGAAGCAGCTATAAGAGACTTAAATGTATCTCAAGCAATGACACAATATCAAAACGACAACACACTACAGCAATCAGCCCTTGCAATGTTAGCCCAAGCAAACGCAGTCCCACAACAACTTCTCACACTCTTCAGATAATATCAATCACATACCTCCCCTTTTGGGGAGGGTTTATAAACAATAAAAACTACAACCAAATATATATCATACATTAACCTCCTAAATAAATATATATTTACTTGCAACACATGAAAGGAGGTTATATATGTTTTTTATATCGGAAGCTTCACCACTATTTTTCTTATTAAGCATTTTAATGATAACAATAGACCTGATTTTAAAAGCTTTTACAAATACAAACAATATAAATATATTTTTAATCGCTTTATACGGATTTTTCCTAAATGTAATAATAGGTGCTATGTACCAACTCATACCAAACTCTCTTATGAAAAAACCAAAGTTTCCAAAATTATCGTTTATAACACTTGGCCTAAGTGTATTAAACGGGTTTATCATGTTTTTTTGGTATTTTGGTATATTAGGAAATATATATTTTTCAATATCAAACATAGTACTTATATTGGCTTTTTTAATACATATATCAACAGCTTTAAAATTACCAAACTCAATAACTGCGAAGTTCTTAACGGCAAGTTTAATATTTTTAATGTTAAATTCTATAGAACTTTTGTTTTACGCTTTTAATAAAATAAACATATTTTTTCTTATACATACTTTTACAATAGGATTTGTGATTAACGCAGTTATAGGTGTAGAGCTTGCTTTGGTGCCGCTTTTATATATGGAACCTCTAAATATGGGACTTGCCAACAAACTATTTTGGGTTTATCAAATATCGGCCTCTATACTTATAGCATCTTTTTATATGTTTGATTTAAGACTCATATACTTTGCAGGTATATTGGAGTTCATAGTTTTGGGATTTTTTGTTTATCTGATATACAAAACTATAGAAAATAGAAAATTTCCCAAAAATATACCTTACACATTAAGATATTTTTTCTTAGGTTTAGGATTTTTATTATTAGGTGTTAGTTTTGGGCTTTTGGTGGCATCTTCAAAGTTAGATCCGTTTTTACATGCGGATGTTATGATATATGGATTTGGTCTTATCACGGTGCTTGGTGGTATATTTCATTTCATACCAAGGATATTGTGGAACAAGTATTATGCCAACAAAGTAGGAGAGCAAAACACACCACCTATAGATGCTATGATAAATCAAAACGTAGTAAAAAATCTTTTACCTTTTATAGGTTTTGGTTTGTTTTTGTTTATAGTATTTGAAAGCAATAATTATCTAAAACCAGTAGGTGATATACTGTACGCTTTTTTAACAGCTTATAGTTTATATGCTTTTATTAGAAAATAAACTTTTAGCGGTTTCTATATCAGTTTTTATTTGGGCTTTTAGATCTTCTATAGAGTTAAACTTTTTTTCTTCTCTTAAAAAGCCCAAAAACGTTATACTTAAAATATCATCAGTTAAATCACCGTTAAAATCTATAATATGCACTTCTAATATATTTTTATTTGTATGTTCAACTGTGGGTCTTTTGCCATAGTTTGCCACACTAAGATAATTACCAACTTTTACAATATAAACACCTTCTTTTAAACACATGTTTGATGTGTCTGATATGTTTGCTGTGGGAAAGCCTATTTTAGAGCCTAAGCCTTTTCCTTTTACAACAGATCTTTTAATAGTATATTCTCTTCCAAGGTATTTTTTCACATCTTCAAACTTTGCCTCTTTTAAAAGCCTTCTTATAAGGGTACTACTTACTATATGCCCATCCACTTTGTAAGGTTCACTAGGTATTACTTCAAACCCAAGCATCTCTCCCATCTCTTTTGCAAGTTCAAACTCCCCTTCTCTTTTGGCTCCATAGCGCCAATCGTATCCCACTATCAAAAGTTTTGTATTAAGCTTTTCATAAACATAATCTTTTATAAAATCCCTTGCAGATATATGACTAAATTCTTTGGTGAAGTTTACTATAAAGATGTTTTCAACACCAAGTTGATATATATATTCTTTTCTTTCTTCTATGGTATATATCATACAAGGAGCGGATTCTTTTTCTAGCACCTCCAAAGGATGTGGATCAAACATCAAGACAGAAGGTACCAAGTTTTTTTCTTTGGCTTTTAAAACAAGAGTCTTTAAAAGATGTTGATGACCCAAATGAACGCCGTCAAAGTTACCTACAGCCAAAGCTATGGGCTTTTCAAGCATTATAACTTTTTACCACTGTACCTATATTTTCCCCAGATAAAATACGCTTCAAAGCCCCTTTTTGATATATATTAAATACCACCATAGGTATGTTGTTATCTTTACAAAGGGTAATAGCCGTATGGTCCATAATCCTTAGGTCTTTACTTATAATCTCTATATAAGATATCTCTTTGATGAGCTCTGCATCTTTATAAATAGCTGGGTCTTTTGTGTATATGCCGTCTACTTTTGTAGCCTTCATAAAAACATCGGCGTTTATCTCGGCAGCCCTTAAAGCAGCGGCTGTATCGGTAGAAAAAAACGGGTTTCCAGTACCAGCGGCAAATATAACAATCCTTCCTTTTTCAAGGTGTCTTACAGCCCTTCTTTTTATATAAGGTTCTGCCACTTGTCTCATCTCTATAGCCGATAAAACCCTTGTAGGTATGTCGTGTATTCTCTCTAACGTATCTTGCATGGCTAAAGCGTTTATAACGGTGGCAAGCATACCCATATAATCGGCGGTAGCTCTATCCATACCACTTGCTTGAGCTTTTAGACCTCTAAATATGTTTCCACCACCTATTACAATAGCTATCTGAATCCCAAGATCATAAGCTTCTTTTATTTCATTTGAAAAGCTCAATATAACATCTTTATCTATACCAAAGCCTTGGCTTCCGGCCAAGGCTTCACCTGATATCTTTAACAATACCCTTTTATACTTCATACACCTATCTCAAATCTACAAAAGCCTTTTATAGTGACGTTGTTAGCTTTTATATAATCTTGGATAGTCTTTTTCTCATCTTTTATAAACTTCTGATTTAAAAGCGTTTTCTCTTCGTAAAACTTTTTTAGCTTTCCTTCTGCTATTTTATCAAGCATGTTTTCTGGTTTTCCTTCTTTTTTAGCTTGTTCTTTGTATATCTCTTTTTCCTTTTCAAGCACTTCTTGAGGAATTGCTTCTGGAGATAGAAACTCTGGTCTCATAGCGGCTGTTTGAAGTGCAACATCTTTCACAACATCAAGATTGTCCCCCTCATAAGATAATAAAACGCCTATCCTGCCAGCGCCATGTATGTATGAAAAGTTTGGACCTTCCACCACACAATAGCGTTTTAACTGAATATTTTCTCCTATTTTGGCTATAGATTCTTTTAAAAGCTCTTCTATAGATATACCGTCTATTTTACCTTGGAGTATAGAGCTATCCCTTGACTCACCTTTTGTATCGCCTACATTTTCCAATACATAATCAAGGATTTTATTGGCAAGTTCTTTGAAAGAGTCGTTTCTTGCCACAAAATCTGTTTCACAAGCAAGCTCTATCATAGCACCTTTTGAAGGTGTAGATTTTGCCACTATAAGACCTTCTTTGGTTTCTCTTGAGGCTTTTTTATCAGCTTTTGCTAAACCCTTTACACGAAGTATCTCTTTGGCTTTTTCTATATCCCCGTTTGCCTCTTCAAGGGCTTTTTTACAATCTAGCATCCCAGCGCCGGTCATCTCTCTTAAAATCTTTACATTTTCAGAGCTAACTGCCATAAAATCTCCTCCTATTAATAATCTACGCTATCTTTGTCTATATCTTCATACTTTTCAGACATAGCCATAGCCTTTTCAAAGAGCTCTTTTTCCTCTTCTGCCACTACCACTTTTCTCTTGGATGTTTCAGAAACAACAGAAGCTTCTCTTCTTTGTTTGCCGTCTAATACAGCATCGGCTATCCTTGAAGTTAAAAGCTTAATAGACTTTATAGCGTCATCGTTTCCAGGTATAAGATAATCTATCTCGTCTGGATCGCAGTTTGAATCTGCTATAGCAACCACCTTTACTCCAAGTCTTCTTGCCTCTGTTACAGCTATGTGTTCTCTGTTGGTATCCACCACCCATATAATATCTGGTATTCTATCCATATCTATAATGCCTTTGTAAAGCTTTTGAAGTCTTTGCATCTCTCTTTTCATGGTTACTACTTCTTTTTTTGGTAAAACCTCAAAAACTCCTTCTTTTTCCATACGCTCTAACTGACGGAGCTTGGCTATGCTTTTTCTAACGGTTTTAAAGTTTGTAAGAAGACCACCCACCCATCTTTCGTTTACATAAAAAGAACCACATCTTTGTGCTTCTTCCGTGACAACATCTTTGGCTTGTTTTTTTGTACCTACAAAAAGCACCTCTGCACCTTTAGAAACAGCATCTGATACAAAGTTATAAGCCTCTTCCAAATAAAGAACGGTCTTTCCAAGGTCTATGATGTGTATGTTGTTTCTTACACCATACAAATACGGTGCCATCTTAGGGTTCCATCTTCCTTTTGAGTGTCCAAAATGAACACCAGCTTCCAAAAGATCCTTCATACTTACTGACATAACATACCTCCAAAAGGGTTTTTTAACCTCCTCTAATCTAAGCGTCAGTTTTATCTGACGACCCTTTTTGATTAGAGTGCAGTTTAATCTATTATTATATCAAAATCCCAAAAACT
>Ga0078972_1008565_pt1 | contig 21232 bp, 23 predicted proteins | sample YelNatPaOPGAMG01_FD_67568 | JGI IMG/M metagenome (GOLD analysis project Ga0078972, IMG submission 67568) | Hot spring thermophilic microbial communities from Obsidian Pool, Yellowstone National Park, USA - OP-RAMG-01 (SPADES assembly) (version 2) | ecosystem: Environmental > Aquatic > Thermal...
GCGTTTGTTGCGTTCATTGCGTTATTGCGTTCATCAAATTTAATGCTTCGCATTGGAAGTGAGACCCGCTTTGCGGGTCTGGAATTGAGTGCCGAAAAACGGCACTGGAAGTTAGTCGCTATAGCGACTAGAACTTTTCAAACTGTTTATTGCGTTTATTGCGTTCATCGCGTACATTGCGTTATAGCGTTTATCAAATAACATAGAGCGAATAGCTTATAGTTCGCGGTAAACAACTAATAACATAATCAAAGACAATAGCTCAATTTATAAAACAAAATCACGGGTCTTTTTCACTGAGGCTGAAGTCGAAGCGTAAGCCTCAGAGATAAAACAGGCAACTACATTAAAATATAAAATAAAGCCAAGTTCTTATACTAAGGTAGTTTATTTTGTTTCATAAATTGAATTATTGCCAATAAACAACCCCCTGACCCATTAACAAAGTGGGAATCTGGCGAAGAGCTCATAAATTCACGCTTCTTTAAAAGTACTTTACAAATAAAGTAAAATAAAAAGGTAATGTCAAAAGTTTCATGAAAAAAGAAAAGAGAAAGTGAAATCACAGAGCGCACAAAGTTTTTCACTGTGTTTTCTGTGGTTAAGTTTTGACAATACGAAAAAGAAAAACAGGAGATGATATATGTCGCCGAAAGCATTAATAACAGGAATTACCGGTCAGGATGGTTCTTATCTCACAGAACTTCTTTTGTTTAAAGGTTATGAAGTTCATGGATTAATCAGGCGCGCAAGCATGTTTAATACCGGAAGGATTGATCATATTTATATTGACCCTCATGTCCCGGGCGCAAGACTGTTTTTACATTACGGTGATCTTTCTGATTCAGGCCAGCTCGCAAACATTATTTATAACATTCAGCCCGATGAAATCTATCATCTCGGAGCGCAGAGTCATGTGAGGGTTAGTTTTGATATGCCTGAATATACTGGAGATATAACTGCTCTCGGCACGACAAGACTTTTAGATGCTGTAAGAAGAAGCGGTATTAAAACAAGGTTTTATCAGGCTTCTTCCTCTGAAATGTTTGGCGCTGCGAAACCTCCCCAGAATGAAAAAACAGCTTTTTATCCCAGAAGTCCATATGCTGCAGCAAAAGTTTATGCATACTGGATGGTTGTCAATTATAGAGAAGGTTACAATATGTTCGCATGTAATGGCATCCTGTTTAATCATGAATCTCCCAGAAGAGGAGAAACATTTGTAACCCGCAAAATAACGAGAGCTCTGGCAAATATAATTGCAGGCAAGCAGAAAAAGATTTATCTTGGAAATATTAATGCAAAAAGAGACTGGGGGTTTGCTCCAGAATATGTTGAAATGATGTGGCTGATGTTGCAACAGGATAAACCAGATGATTATGTTGTGGGCACAGGTGAAAGCCATTCTGTAAGAGAATTTCTTGAGAATGCTTTTTCTTATGTAGGCATTCAGATTGAATGGAATGGTAAAGGTGTAAATGAAAAGGGGATAATCAAAAAAATAAGCAAGAAACTTAAAGAAGAAATTAAAAAACATGAAAAGAATAATAAAATATCTTTAACAGGATTGCGCGAAGGCGATACTATTATAGAGATTGATCCGAAATATTTCAGACCAACAGAAGTTGACTTTTTACAGGCTGATATAACAAAAGCAAGAGAAAAACTTAAGTGGTCTCCGAGAACTACATTCAATGAGCTCGTGAAAATAATGGTTGATTATGACATGAAATTAATAGGACTTGCTCCCATAGGTGAAGGAATAAAAGTATGCCGTAAGAAAGGTTTTAATTATACGAATCATAATTATTCTGTTTATGAAAAAATCAGAGAGAGGTGCTAAGACAATCTGAGGCTTACGCTTCGACTTCAGCCTCAGTAAAAAAGGATGAAGGCTGAAGCACGAGCTTCGCTATTAATTAAAAAAGAACCATGATTTTGTTTCATAGTTTGAGCTATTGCTACAGCATCTTGATTAAATTTATTTTTGCTAACCATGTTTTTTGTTTAATTTTTAAATAAATTTATGGCATTAATAATTATTCAAATCAAGGTTAAAAGGTTTAATTATTGTTGTTTGGTTCAGGAGAATATAAATTTATGGAAAAGAATGCAAATATATTTATAGCTGGACATAGAGGACTTGTTGGCTCAGCTATATTGAGAAAACTGAAATCATCAGGCTATGAGAATTTTATATTAAAAACAAGCAAAGAACTTGACCTTACAAGACAGTCAGATGTTGAAAAGTTTTTTATGGAAGAGAGGCCTGAATATGTTTTTTTAGCTGCGGCAAAAGTAGGAGGGATTCTTGCAAATAGCGCTTATCCCGCGGAATTTATATATAAAAATCTGATGATACAATCAAATGTCATACATTCTTCATATCTATCGAATGTCAAAAAGCTTCTTTTTCTCGGCAGTTCATGTATATATCCTCGAGAATGTCCACAGCCTATGAAAGAAGAATATCTTCTTTCCGGTTATCTTGAAAAAACAAATGAACCATATGCTATCGCAAAAATTGCAGGCATTAAAATGTGCCAGTCATATAACCGTCAGTATGGCACTAATTATATTTCAGTAATGCCTACAAACCTTTATGGCCCTGGTGATAATTTTGATCTCAATAATTCACATGTTATTCCAGCTTTAATAAGAAAGTTTCACGAGGCAAAGGAATTTAAGAAAGAGTTTGTTACTGTTTGGGGAACAGGAAAACCATACCGCGAATTCCTTCATGTTGATGACCTTGCAGATGCCTGTATTTTTTTAATGAATAAATATAATGAGAGTGAAATCATAAATATAGGTACTGGTTCTGATATTACGATAAAGGAGCTTGTTGAATTGATAAAAGAGATTACAGAATTTCAGGGAGAAGTTATCTGGGATACTGAAAAGCCGGATGGTACACCGCGTAAACTTCTTGATATTTCGAGAATATCTGCATTAGGCTGGAAACCAAAAATTGGATTAAGAGAAGGTATCAAAGAAACATATAAGTGGTATATTGAAAATGTAAACTATAGTATTAAAAAAAATTAAAACCATTTCTTCTTACAATTAATACCTTTTCCTTATTGCAAACATATACAGAAATTGGTAAAAATATACACAACTTCAGAAGCAAATAGAAAAAAAGAGAGCATGAAGCTCCGGGTGTCTCCTACGGAAGGAGGGGTTGAAGATTACAAACTTAGTTGAAAGCCTTTTTGCCTCCCTTATATTAATCCAGAAATATTTTCTTATTTCTCCATGCTTCATGTCTTTCTTTTCAGAAAAGGCTTTTCAACAAATTCAAATCAGAAAGGGGGTGGAAAAGAATTAAATGTAATCCTGCAGCAGCAGGAACAAAAGGTGATAATTTTCTTTTTTGAATAATCAAGAAATGGAGGTGAAAAGATGAAAAAGCTTTTATTAGCCGTCCTGATGCTCAGCATTATTGCTGGTGTAGCCACAGTATGGGCTACTGTTATCGGGACTCCTCACGATCTGGCACCAGAACCCTGTGCAATGTGTCATACACCACACAGCGGAACAGGTGACTATCCATTATGGAACAGAAATCAGGCACCACAGACTTATACAGTTTATGCTTCACCATCTTTTGATATGGGCAATGCAGTTCAGCCTCGTTCGCCTTCTTCCCTTTGTCTTGTTTGCCACAATGGTGTTGCAAGCGAACTTGTAAACTATCCCGGACCATGTTCTAATCCTGATGCAGCTTATGACCTTGAAGTTGCTGGATGTGCAGACCTTGGTTTAGACCTTACAAATGAGCATCCTATCAGCTTTAATTTTAACGCATCAGCAGATTTAGATGGCAACAATTTCCCGAATGCAGTTGCAATAAGAACCAGCCCTACAAATAGATATGCGATTCCAGGAAGCATTAGCGGAACAAACTATATGTTATACGGTCCTGCAGGTAGTAATAATTGGTTTGAGTGCGCAACATGCCATTCAGTACATGATTTAGCAACTTATCCTGGCAAAGGTGAATATCAGGTTTATTTCCTGAGACAGGATAACACAGGCTCAACAATGTGTCTTGATTGTCATGCTGCAAGATAATAGTATGAATGAAAATGTTACAAGACGTGATTTTATTACCGGGCTATGCTCAAAGAATTCTTTTAAAAAAGTTCTGATGGCATGGCAGGGTTTTAATCAAGAGATTAAAAAACCCAAGGTTTCATCATGTGATGAAGCTGCAATTCTGCTCGGTAAAAAGCTTGAAAGAGCTAAATCCCAAAAAACATAGATTGAAAGGAGGGAAAGAAGACGATGAGAATTACCCGTCGAGACTTTTTAAAATATTGTTCTATTGCCGCAGGCGCCCTGGGTTTAACAGCAACAGACCTTCTAAAGATGGAAAAAGCGCTGGCATCACCCGGCGGTTTAAAAGTCATCTGGCTTAATGGCCAGGCATGCACAGGCTGTACTGTCTCGCTTGCAAACTCTTCATATTATACAACTGTACAAGAGCTTTTACTTGCGCTTTCTGCACCAGCATCTGAAACTCTTGATATTGCTTTTATTGAAACCCTATCAGGCGCAACAGGCTCTGCAATAGCAACTCAGGTTGCAAACGCTGCAGCAGGCGCTTTTGCTTTATGTGTTGAAGGAGCAATTCCAACAGGAGCAAGTGGAGCTTATTGTGAAATAGGTGAAGATTGGTTAGGAATGACTGGTGCAGTAACTATAGAAGCTGCTGTAAAAAATTTAGCAACACGCACAAATTGTGCTGCTGTTATAGCAGTTGGAACATGTGCATCATTTGGAGGAATTCCAGCAGGATTTCCTAATCCAACAACAGCAAAAGGTGTTTTAGGCCTTTATACTAAAGGAACAACTGATTACCGCACTGTTCGTAGTAAACTTCTTAATATTCCTGGTTGTCCGCCAAATCCAAACTGGATAGTTGGAACTATTGCTTATTTATTAGCAAATGATTTACAGGCATTCCCAAGTGTAGATGCATTGAGAAGACCAAGAACTTATTATGGTGAAAGAATCTGCAACAACTGTGATAGGTTCAATGCCAATAAGGATAAATTTGTTGGTGTGGACAAATCAGGCAGTGGTTCATGGGGTGGCGGAGGCTTAACTGTTGTAGCTCCTAATGAACTTGGCAACCCGAATGTTAATATGCCTGGAGGATATTGTCTTAAGAAGGCAGGTTGTAAAGGTTCCCGTACAAAATCAGATTGCAGTTTAAGGAAATGGCATTCACCTGGAAAGCTGCAGACAGGTGTTAATTGGTGTGTTGGCGCTGGAGCACCATGTCAGGGTTGCACACAGGATAAATTCCCGGATGGCATGTCGCCATTCCTGTATATAAGATAAGAAAGGAGGTGTAAATAAATGTCAATTTCAATTGATCCTATTAGTAGAATAGAAGGACATCTTGGTATTGAGTTAGAAGTAAATGGTTCGAATGCAGTTACTGCTGCTTATTGCAAAGGAACTATGTTCCGCGGTTTCGAGCTAATACTTCAAAACAGAAATCCCAGAGATGCTGTAATCCTTACACAGAGAATATGCGGTGTTTGACCCACTGCGCATGGAATGGCATCCGTGAGATGCGTAGATGCAGGTATGGGATATTCAAGTTCAAATGGTTTTACTGTTCCTGGAACAGGCGCAACAAATATTCCAGTACAGGCAAACTATATCAGAAACCTGATTGAAGGTGCTGACCTTGTAATGTCACACATTCTTCATTTTTACCACTTAGCAGCTCTTGATTATATTAATACAGATTCATCAATGTTAAGTGGAGTTGCACCATGGGGTAATGGCAAAGATAATACATCAGATATGGTTTCAAACCCGACTGCTGATGTTTTAGTTGGTCATTATGTTCAGGCTCTCAATATCAGGAGAAAAGCTCATGAATTTGCGGCTCATATGAGTGGTAAACAACCATGTCAGCCATGTTTCACACCCGGCGGTGTTACTAACGCTGTAATCACCACGACACTTACAGGTAATTTAATGACATTGCTCGGTGATAATACATCTTTGGCTGCTTCAAATTCAGGTACAAATATCAGAAGCTTTATTAAGTATGTTTATATTCCTGATGTTAAAACAGTTGCTGCGGCATTTAGCTCACAATTGCTTTATACTGGCACAGAAACAGATGCTGGTTCTGGGTGCGCAAGATACCTTGCTTATGGATCATTCCCTGATTCTTCAGGTGTACCATATCTTTCAAGTGGTTTCCTTGACGCAACAGCAGCAAACACAGCATCATGGACATTAAGCCCATTAGATCCGTCATTAATCACCGAGTCAGTTAAATACTCAAAATATGATGATTCCTGCGAAGGTCTTCATCCGTCAGCAGGTTCAACACAGCCTTCACCAAATAAATCTGGCGCTTATTCATGGATAAAAGCTCCAAGATATAATGGTCATTCAGCAGAGGTTGGACCATTGGCTCGTGTATTAGTAAATGCATGGAGCGCTGCATTAGGTAATAATGGAACTCAACATTGGTTAACTGCAGTTGTTAGCTTCCTTGGCAGTGTGGGATTGAATACCAATCATATTCCTGCACTTAGAAGTGTTCTCGGAAGACATGCTGCAAGAGCTATTGAATGCGATGTTATAGCTGATAAAATGGTTAACTGGATTAATGCTTTACAGACAACATCTGCAACTGGTGAAACATATCGTCACAGAGAAATTCCAAGAACAGGCTCAGGCTATGGTCTTACTGAAGCACCAAGAGGAGCACTTGGACACTGGATAACAATTGAAGGCAAAAAGATTGCCAATTATCAGTGTGTTGTTCCAACAACATGGAATGCAAGACCAAGAGATGTCAATGAAGAAGTTGGTCCGATTGAAAAGGCTCTGGAGGGTATTCAGTTGCCTAATGATACTGAATCAGCTTCTGCAAGGGTTAAGGTTGGACGTATTGTTCGTTCATTTGACCCGTGTATTGCCTGCGCAGTCCATATTGTTTATCCTGACAAAAACAAAGTCGTAAAATTTGAACTTCCGACACTTCCGTCAAAGTAAAATTTGCGGTTTTGTTTTCTTTTAAGGAGGCGAATTAATTCGCCTCCTTTTTTTTTGGGTTAATTTGCATTTTCGGGTCAAATATTTTACACAAAGTTCTGAAAATGGGGAATGAATTGCCCATATAAGGATTAAAGATAGAAAATAGTTTATATATTATTCAAAGGCTTAGCATTTTTATTTTTTTGGCACAGAATATGCTTAAATATCTTTAAAATAAGCAAATGCAAAAAAGAAAGGAGGTGTAATCAGATGGAACAGTCAGACCTCGACACCATAAGCGAAATAGTCGCAAGGTATGGCTATGTTGAATGGACTCTGATAGGGTTTACACCGACAAGGGATTATAACATATACTCATATTTTACAGATCCTTCAGTTCTTCCTATATTTAAGTATGTATTAATTTCCATACTTAAAACTCTCGAAGAATATCTTGAGAAAACACAACCCTCATATGATAATGCCCTACAGACCGCAGGCTCATGTTAAAAGGTATGTTTGAATTGTTGTCAAACATAATAGCTCTTGTGATGAACCCAATAACACTGCTGCTCTTTCTCATATTATTCAAGCAGTTGCGTAAAGAAAGGAAAAAGGGCAGCAATGAATTTTGGGTAAGGCAGCAGGGTAGGGGCGCTTAACCCAAATAATGCAGACATTGCTCAAAAATTTATTTAACTCGATAATTTTATTTTAAAAAGATATTTTTTAGTAAGTATAAAAATATTCATGGCAGTGCATCTTTAAATGTACACTAAGGTATCGAAAAATAAATTTTTTCGCAACATCTGCATTATTTTAATTGTAATTTTAGGGTTAATTTTTCTTATTCCTTAAAATTAAAATCCCCAATATTGAAGTCAGGAACATTATGATACTGATTCCCTGTGATACGGAAATTCCAGAAATAATGAAACCTCTCGCAAAATCACCCCTGAAAATCTCAACTATAAACCTGAGAACTGAGTATATAAGTATATAAGTCATAAAAACTTGACCATTGTAAGATTTTCTTTTTTGAAGTAAGAGCAGAATGAAAAAATTAATAAACTCACCAGCTGATTCATAAAGCTGGGTGGGATGCAGTCTGACATTAAGAGGCGCAAGACAATCGGGATTTGTAAATATTACGCCCCATGGCAATGTTTCTGCTGTTTTTCCAAAGCAACAACCAGCAAAAAAACAGCCAATCCTTCCGAATGCATGTCCTATTGCAACCGAAGGAGCAAAAATATCAGCTATTTGCCATAACTTTAAATTATTTTTTTTCACATACCAGAGGACAACAGGCACAGCGAGAATTACACCGCCATAAAAAACAAGCCCTCCTTCCCAGAGCTTGAATATTGCGAGAGGATTTGAGATGTAATACGAAAAATTTATGAGTACAAAAAGAAGTCTTGAGCCAATAATTGCTGAAACAAGTATATAAAAGCTCAGGTCAGTTATAATGTTTGATTTCAAGCCCTCTTCTTTAGCCTGACGAATCGCAAAATACAGGGCAACGAGAAATCCAATGGCTATCATAAAGCCATATGTGTGAATTGTGACTGGACCTATTTTTATAAGGATCGGATGCATTTTTTATAATTTTCAGGTTTTTTTAAAAATTGATTTAATGATTATAATTCCAATGCCGACTGTAAGAGCAGAATCCGCAACATTAAAAGCAGGCCAATGGAATGAACCGATTGAAATGTCAATAAAATCAACTACTTTTCCGTTAATAAGCCTGTCAATCAGATTTCCAATTGCTCCTCCGAGTATCATTGAAAGCCCTGTTAAACTATAGACATTTCTCACTATGAGATTCAGTACAAAAATTATTGCTGCAAAAGATATTATTATAAAAAAACTGCTGCTGAAATCCCTGAACATCCCGAATGCAGCGCCTGTATTTCTTATATTTATTATATGAAGAAAGGGCAATATCTCTATCGAATCAGAGGCTGACATGGATGTTGATATTAAATATTTTGTTGCCTGATCAATAACTACAATTAACGAAACCATGAGAGTAACAAAAATACTTTTCTTCATTACCCGTAGATTACCCTGTAGCATCTTTCACATATTTCTGGCTCGTCTGCAAATTTACCAACTGTCTCGCTCCAGTTCCAGCACCTTTGACATTTTTCGCCTAAAGCATGTTCAATCTTTATATTGAGTCCTTCAATTGTTTTACTGCTATATGAATCCACGGGTATTTCATCAACAATTTTTACTTCTGACACAATGAAGAAAGAAGGCAGAAAATCGAGATTCTCCATGACGAGTTTGCTGTAATCTTCAGGCAGATGCAGGAATATAGAGGCTTCTAAGGAATTCCCTATGAATTTTTCAGCTCTTTTGATTTCAAGGGATTTGTTTACTTCATCTCTCAGGATGAATAATTTGTCCCATTTTTCCTCGAGTTTTGGATCAAGATATCTTTCATCAACAGAAGGAAAATCTTCGAGAAATACTGATTCAGACATATCTATATGCCCTAATGCAATTTTTTTCATGGATTGCCATACTTCTTCTGCTGTGAATGAAAGAACAGGAGCCATCAGACGTGTCATAGCAGAAAGTATCTTAACAAGTACCCACTGGGATGCTCTTCTTTCAACCGAGTCTGCTTTGAATGTATATAATCTGTCTTTAAGAATATCGAGATAGAATGAACTCATATCAACTATGCAGAAATTATGCAAGCTGTGATAAACTTCATGAAAATCAAAGTTTTCATATGAAGATGATATATCTTTGATAAAACTTTGAAGTCTGCTCATAGCCCATCTGTCTATTTCGAGCAGGTTATTGCTGTAATCCTTCCAGTCAAAATCGTAAATATTTCCAAGAAGGAATCTGCAGGTATTCCTTATCTTACGATAAGCCTCTGTAAGTCTATCAAGTATTTCTTTTGATATTCTTACATCATCTTTGTAGTCTTCAGCTGAAACCCATAATCTCAGGATTTCAGCACCATTGGCTTTTATGACTTCCTGCGGAGCAACTACATTTCCCATTGACTTGGACATTTTTTTACCCTGACCATCAACCGTAAAACCATGAGTCAGAACTGTCCTGTAAGGCGATGTTCCTCTTGTTCCTACTGATGCAAGAAGTGAACTCTGAAACCATCCTCTATGCTGGTCGCTACCTTCAAGGTAAAGGTCAGCAGGCCATGAAAGACGTTCGTCTTTTTCAAGAACAGCAGCATGGCTTACGCCTGAATCAAACCAGACATCGAGAATATCCATTTCTTTTGTAAAAGTTTTATTGCCGCATTTTTTACAGATAAATCCATCGGGAAGGAATTCTTCAGCTTCTTTCATGAACCATATGTCAGCGCTATGCAATTCAACCTGTTTGACAATATTTGATAGAACATTGGAGTCAGTAACAAATTCATCGCACTCTTTGCATTTTAGTATTGTTATCGGAACTCCCCATGCTCTTTGCCTCGAGAGACACCAGTCTGGACGGTTGGACACCATTCCATATATCCTGTCTCTTCCCCATTTCGGAATCCAGTTTGTTTTATCTATTTCAGAGAGCGCTTTTTCTCGCAGGTTATTCTTTTGCATTGAGATAAACCATTGTGAAGTAGCGCGGAAAATTACAGGTTTTTTGCACCTCCAGCAATGAGGATAGGAATGTTTTATCTTCTCCTGAAGAACGAGAGCATTTTTATTTTTTAGAATATCAATGATTTCTTCATTGGCTTTAAAGACAAATTTCCCCTGTAAAACAGAATCCTTTCCTTCGCCTGTGAATCTGAATTTGCCGTAATCATCAACTGGAGCATAAATATCGAGGCCATATCTTAAACCGACTTCGTAGTCATCTTCACCGTGTCCGGGAGCTATGTGAACGATTCCTGTCCCTTCTTCGGTTGAAACAAAATCACCAAGCACAACTTTTGATTTTCTTTGAATAAAAGGATGAATTGCTTCAATCCCCTGAAATTCTTTGCCAGCAGCTTTAAATAACACATTGCCATTTAACCCAATTTTATCCTTCAATGCCTGATGTCTTGCCTCAGCTATTATGAATACACTATCATTGAATTCAATAGCAGAATATTCTATCTCGGGATGAAAAGCAAGAGCCAGGTTAGCAGGCAAAGTCCATGGTGTGGTTGTCCATATTAAGATGAATACTTTATTGTCCTTTAACTGTGGAAGGTATTTTTTCAGGCTTTCCTCATCAACAGCAAATTTAACATAAATAGACGGAGACTCTTTTTCATTATATTCAACTTCTGCCTCTGCAAGAGCAGTGACGCAGGAAGGACACCAGTGAACAGGCTTTTTGCCCTTATATACAGAACCAGATTCCACAAATTTGCAGAATTCCCTCACTATTGTGGCTTCATATCCAAAAGACATGGTTAAATAAGGATTTGACCAGTCTCCGAATACTCCGAGTCTTTTAAATTCATTCCTTTGAATTTCAACAAATTCTGAGGCGTATTTTTTACAAAAATCCCTCTTTTCAAGAATGGTCAGCTTATCTTTCCTGTCCCCGAGATTTTTGTCAACCTGCAATTCAATAGGCAATCCATGACAGTCCCATCCGGGAACAAAAGGAGAATAAAATCCTTTCATTGATTTGAACTTGACTATTATATCTTTAAGGATTTTATTTAAAGCATGCCCGATGTGTATATGTCCATTGGCATAAGGCGGACCGTCATGAAGTATATAATGAGTACTGTTTTTCCTCTTTTCTTGAATTTTTTCATAAATTTTGTTTTCTTCCCAGAACTTTATCATTAAAGGTTCTTTTTGGGCAAGATTTGCCTTCATCGGAAAATCAGTGTTTGGAAGATTTAAGGTTTCTTTAAAATCTTTTTTCATGGCATTATTTTTCTTCAGCTTTTTCCTTTTTACGGGCTTCACGTTCTGCTATTATCTTCTGGGCAAGATGACTCGGCATTTCCTCATAAGTTGCAAATTCCATTGAATAAAGTCCTCTTCCCGAAGTAAGACTGTGAAGCTGGTTTGCATAGGTTAACATTTCAGCCATTGGAACCATTGCAGTGATTTTCTGGTTTCCGCCTGCCTGGGGCTCGACACCCTGCACCCTTCCTCTTTTTGAATTTAAATCGCCAATCACAGCGCCGAGAGTATCATCAGGTGTAATTACTTCAACTTTCATTACAGGTTCGAGAAGAACAGGCTTTGCTTCAAGCATCGCTTTTCTTAAAGCCATAGAGCCGGCAATCTTAAATGCCATTTCAGAGGAGTCAACAGTATGATATGAGCCATCATAAAGGATAACCTTCATATCAACAATTGGATAACCTGCTATGACGCCTTCTTTCATAGTCTCAATTACACCTTTTTCAACAGCAGGCCTGTATTGCTGGGGTATTACACCGCCAACAATCCTATCTTCAAAAGCATAGCCACCGCCTCTCGGTAAGGGTTCTATCGCAAGATAACAATCACCATACTGTCCGCGTCCGCCTGACTGTTTCTTGTATTTTCCCTGAGCTTTTGCAGGAATTTTAATAGTTTCCCTGTATGGTACTTTTGGAGTTTGCATAACAACCTCGACTCCGAATTTGCGTTTTAATCTTTCGAGAGTTACCTCAAGATGAACCTGTCCCATGCCTGAGAGCAACATTTCTTTTGTTTCTTCATCCCTCTGAAATCTGAGTGTCGGGTCTTCTTCAAGAATTCTATGAAGACCTGTGCTGACTTTCTCCTCGTCACCTTTGCTTTTAGGAGAAATCGCGTATGCTATTATTGGATCTGCAAATCGAACTTTATCATATACAACAGGATTTGATTCATCGCATAATGTATCACCTGTATAAGTTTCCTTTAATTTTGCTACAACACCTATTTCTCCGGGTCCGAGAACCTGAGCAGGAATCTGCTTTTTACCAAGAAGATAAAAAACCTGTCCGACCCTTTCTTTTGCTCCTGTAACAGAATTAAGGACATTTGAATCAGCTTTTAATGAACCTGAATAGACTCTGAATATGGTTAGCCTTCCTGCAAAAGGGTCTGCTATTGTCTTAAATACATAAGCTGAAAAAGGCTCACTTAAAGAAGGCTTTCTCTGTACTTCGCTGCCATCTTTTGGATTTTTACCTTTTATTGGTGATATTCGAGCCATCTCAACAGGTGAAGGAAGACATAGGGTTATAGCCTCAAGAAGCTGTTGGATTCCAATATTTTTTGTGGCAGAGCCACAGATTATTGGTACAAACCTTTTAGTTAAAGACCCTTCTCTCACACCTTTAATAATTTCCTCATCTGTTAAACTGCCGCCTTCGAGGTATCTTTCAAGAAGTGTATCATCTGCTTCTGCTATTTTTTCGACAAGCTTTTTTCTGTAATCTTCAACTTCTGCCTGAAATTCCTGAGGGATTTCAGTTTCCTCTGGTTTGGTGGAAGTGAATTTATATGCTTTCATCTTTATAAGGTCAATTATTCCAGAAAAGCTGTCGCCTGCTCCAATTGGTATTTGCAGAGCCAGCGCATCAACCCCGAAAGCTTTCTCAACATCACCAATTGCGCGCTGGAAATTAGCCATATCTTTATCCATTTTATTAACAAAAACAATTCTCGGGAGTTCAAATTCTGAAGCATATTTCCAGATTTTTTGTGTTTCAGCCTTAACTCCTGATATTGCGCTTACAATAACTATTGCGCCATCAACAGCTCTGAGACAACCGCGTGTATCTTCGAGAAAATTTATAAAACCCGGGGTATCAACAAGATTAATTCTGCAATTGTTCCAGTTGCAAAAAGCAAGAGAAGAAGTTATTGTAATTTTGCGCTCAATTTCTTCAGGTTCATAGTCTGTTGTAGTAGTTCCATCCAGAACACTGCCAAGCCTGTCAATTGAGCCTGCATCAAAGAGCATTGCTTCAATCAGAGATGTTTTGCCTGCACCTCCATGTGCTATTACAGCCACATTACGAATCTTATCTACTTCTATGTTTGCCATAAAACCCCCTTATGTGTTTATTAAATTGTAGAATTGTAATTATTTTCTAATATTTCTTCAATTACAGGTTTTACATTGCCATTGGTTTTCAAACTCCAGAGTTTAATAAATAATATGGAAATAAAGCAAGCTATAAACCCTGAAATAGCTGAGATTAAATCCGGATTGTATTTTTTTATCAGATGGCTGAATATTTCCTTTCCGGCAATTGCACCGGCAAGTAAAGCTATAGCCGGAATTCCATAAGCGATTATCGAACCTTTAAGGTATAGATTTGATTTGAAGGTTACTCTAACCTTTTGTCCTGGTAATGCATTTATAGCATTTAACGCTTTGATTTCCATTGTCTGTTGACCCGGTTTGCAAATTTTCATTGTGCATCCTTCACATGCATTTTTCTTTGGCAGAATTACAGTCGCAATATTGCCATTTACGAATTTTATAGTGCCAATTTCTTCCACAATTTTAAATTTTAACATATCATAGCTTTAAAATTCTCATTCATTTTAACCAATTGACAAAACCCCACACGTTTCTTTACTTTAAATTATTGAGCCGGATATTTTTTATGGAATAAAATCTCGTGGAGGTTATTATGGAGATTATTCGTGTCCCGAGAATAATGCAGGATACTTCAAAGACTTTTTTATTACACGGTAAAACAATAGGGTTTGTCCCGACAATGGGAGCGCTCCATGATGGCCATTTAAGCCTTGTTAGAAGAGCCAGAGAAGAGAATTCAATTACTGTTGTTAGTATTTTCGTAAATCCTGCACAATTTGGAGCAAATGAAGATTTTAATATTTATCCAAGAGATCTTGAGGGTGATACTGAAAAATTGATTAAGGAAAAAGTGGATATACTTTTTTTACCTGATGCGTCATCAATATATCCTGAAGGGTATCTTACTTATGTTAATGTTGAAGAATTATCCGAAAAACTCTGCGGGGCTTTCAGACCCGGACATTTCAGGGGTGTAACAACTATCGTAGCCAAACTATTCAATATAGTAAAGCCTACAAGAGCATATTTCGGACAGAAAGATTTTCAGCAATCGGTTATTATCTCAAAAATGACATACGATTTAAATATGGATATAGATATTGTGGTTTGTCCAACGGTAAGGGATAAGGATGGACTTGCGATGAGTTCACGTAATTCTTACCTCAATAATTCTCAGAGGCAGGCTGCTACAATTATATATAAATGCTTAAAAGAGACCTCTGAATCAATAAAATCTGGTATAATAGAAATAAAAAATGTTAAAAGATTTATGCTCGATTTTTTAAGGAAAGAGCCTTTAATATCAGAGATTGATTATGCAGGCATCTATGATATTTCAAGTCTTGAAGAGCTTTCCGCTGAAAAGGAAAACATGCTTCTTGCTATTGCTCTAAGAATAGGAAATACAAGACTGATAGATAATATGCTTATTAATATAAAGGAAGAGAGGAAGTATTGATGTTTCAAAGAGTTCATATTCAGATTCTTGACAATCCAATGGAAGGAATTCTGTATGATGAAGACCATGCTCCGGAAATAATAGGAACCAATAAAATACTTTCCGATGAGCTTTCAAAAGAAATGAATTATTTCTATCCATCGGTAGTTTATGTTGAGTATATCGATTTGTTTACTGATGGTGATGAAGAGTTCGAGGATATAAAAGAACTTCTTAGAATGGGAGCTTTGACAACTCCGGTAATTTTAATAAATGGTGTATTAAAAATTCATGGCGGTATCCCTGCTTCTGTAATAAGGAAAGAGGTTGATAAACTTCTCTCATCAGGTCCTGCTCATTAGCCTGTAAGTTTAGATATTGCTCAAAATTTATTTTTCGACACCTTTTGCTGTCGGCTCTGGCTTAAAAAGCTTTTCCCTGCTCTTCTAACGCCAGAAAGCCATATGACATTTCTCTTTTGCCACGCTTCCGTTATTTTTTCAACCCGGAATCTTCTTTTTACCATATGCAATGATGTTATCATTTAGAATTACTAAATGCAGGCAAGTTGCATATTATTAACTTTTCTTAAAAAAAAGAGGTTGTGGTATAATAAAGACAATTCTGACGAATATTCTTCTCATAAAATTTCTTTTATGTTTACTCTAAGCCGATTTTAAGATTGAAGGTTTTTTAATTCAAAATACAAATGAAATAACGCATATGTTGCGAAATTGAAAAAAGGCTGGAGACTGAAGTATGAGCTTCGCTCATCTTGAAAAAAGACCTGTGATTTTGTTTCATAAATTGAGTTGTTGCCATTTGTTATGTTATTAGTTATTTACTATGAACCATAAGTTATTTGCTATAAGTTGTTTTTTTATTTGCTTTTCGCTCTTCGCTCTTCACTATTTGCCTTCGGTCTTTTTTATAAGACACGAACTATGTCTATATTATTTGTGTAAACAGGCGGTCTTATGTATTTTAATTATAATAGGATATTAATTCCCATAGGAATTTCTGTTTCCATAATTTTTGTTTTAATCATAACACGAAGTATCCTGTTCAAATATATTCATATATGGACCGGGAAAACCGAGACTAAAATTGATGATATTATTATAAGTTCTTTAAAATCTCCTTCTTTATTATGGTGTATTGCATTAGGTTTATATCTTGGAATTGAATTATCAGAGATCCCTGCTAAATATATTTTTTATCTAAAAAGAATAATCCATGTAGTTATTATACTTTCAATAACTTTTGCTACAGCAAATATACTTGGAAAAATATTTAAAATTTATATACGCGAATCAAACCTGCCAATTCCAACGACCGGACTTGCGTATGGGATATTAAAAGGTTCAATTATAATTGTTGGATTCCTGGTTATTTTAAGCTATCTTGGTATTTCTATTGCTCCATTACTTACAGCTTTGGGTGTTGGCGGACTTGCAGTTGCTCTTGCGTTACAGGATACATTAGCAAATCTTTTTGCAGGAATTCATATCCTGATAGAAAAATCTGTTCGTGTAGGTGATTTTGTTAAGCTCGAGACAGGTCAGGAAGGTTATATTGAAGATATAACATGGAGGACGACAAGAATAAGAATGCTTCCAAACAACATGGTTGTTATTCCAAATAAAACTCTTGCCCAGAGTATAGTTACAAATTATTATCTGCCAGAGAAGAGAATGTCTATTTTTATTCCCATAGGAGTTAGTTATTCTTCTGACCCTGAAATGGTTGAGAAAATACTTTTAGAAGAAGCAAATAAAGCTGTTAGAGATATACCCGGTTTGCTCGGAGAACCTGAACCTTTTGTAAGGTTTGTCCCGGGATTTGGCGAGAGTTCTCTTGATTTTACACTTGTCTGTCAAATTAGAGAATTCACGGATCAGTATCCTGTACAGCACGAGCTTAGAAAAAGAATTTTTAAAAGATTTAAAGAAGAAGGGATAGAAATACCTTTTCCCCACAGGACAATATACTTGAGAGAAGAAAAAGAATGGAAGAAATGATAATATAAATCATATATAAACGGAGGTTGGAATGATGCTTATAAAAAATTTATTGAAAATTGTATTATTATCTTTCATTCTTTTTGCTTTTATAATGCATTCAGAATCTTTTGCTGATACAGATTTAGAACTTTCTTCGGGAAATACTCTATATGTTTCTGTTTATTCAAATATATATTCTGCTCCAAAAGCTATAAGGCTTGAACTTGCAACAATGCTTAGCCTTAGAAATACTGACCCAAAAAATAGCATTACTATTTTAAAGGCTGATTATTATGATACCGCAGGCAAATTAATAGATAGCTATCTTAAAAAACCTTTGGTTTTAAAGCCGTTGGAATCATCATATATTTATCTTAAAGAATACGATAAAAGAGGAGGTCCGGGAGCAAATTTTATTGTCAAATGGCAGGCTGATAAAAAGGTAAATCAGCCTATTATAGAGACTATAATGTTCAGCACAAGACATGGGATTTCATTTGTTTGTCCCGGACAAATAATAAAAGAAAATATTGAATAAACTATTTAAGTAAAAAGAAATGCGTAATATGAGTTATTATGAATATCAATGGGACAGATAATAGAAATGGTTTAGTTTCTGAGTTGAATTCTATCTCTTCTGTTCATAAAGAAAAAGATAGGAATAAAACAAATCTCTCTGTTATTTCAAACCAATCCCGAATTACTTTATTTCAAAGTGAATTAGAACCTAATAACAATATTGAGACAAACAAACTGTATAACTCTGAGGTAGATATTGAATTTATATATCAACCTTATTTTGAAGATTTCAATATTTCAGGATATCACTCTCAAATTTGTTTTTATAATTGGCTAAAAACTGTTGATAATTTAATGGGTAAAAATTTTAAAAAGGGGATATTTGTAAATATAATTGTTTAACCCTCAATTATTTAGTCATTTCTTGTTAAGTTGGGCCTTGAGGCGCTTATAGCAAGAGAAAGCAGCAAAAGACTTGCGGCTCTGGTTGGAACTGAAAAAAAATTAAAGGCAGTCCCGTCAACTTATGGGAAAAGGGTTAGGATATATTGATATACACTTACTTGCATCTGCACTTTTGACTTATATTCCTCTATGGACACTTGATAAGAGGCTAAAAGACGTATCTTCATTGCTTGGGATAAAATTCTGAAAATAATATCTTCTCGCGATATCCGCATTATTTCATTACACTTTTAGGCTAACGACCATAAAGCATAATTTATGTAAAATGTGCATACTATTTTAAACTTGACATATATAAAAATAAATTTATATGATAAAAACATAATATGAAATAAATGCTACTATTTATTATACAATTGATACCAATATACAGTATGATAATTGAGAATCATTAAGTTATTTATAAATAAATTAATATCAATTAATCAAATTAATTTTATAAGATATATTTTGCTTAACATTATTTTTTTTAGGAGGTAAATATGGAGATTAAGATTTTAGGTCCGGGATGTCCGAATTGTCACGCAGTTGAGGAACTTGCTAAAAAAGCAGTATCAGAATTGGGAATAGACGCAAAAATCATAAAGGTAACAGATATTTTTGAAATCATGAAATACACTAAGTCCACTCCGGGATTGATGGTTAACGGAAAATTAAAGCATTCAGGCAAACCTTTGCCTTCTCTTGAAAAAGTTAAATCACTAATACAGGAAGAGGTTTAAAGTGCAGGATTTGCTGAATATCTTTAAAGCTTTATCTGATGAAACTCGTTTAAGAATTCTCAAACTTCTTGAAAAAGGAGAGCTTTGTGTATGTGATATTGTAGCTGCATTGGACATCATACAACCAAAGGTTTCTTTTCACCTTTCCATTCTTAAAGAAGCTGGGCTCATTAAGGACAGAAAACAAGGTAAATGGGTTCATTATAAAATTGATGATTCTGATTTTTTCAGAAGATTTCTTTTGCTTTCAGCACTGGAGAGAATTTCAGAGGAATTGGTAAAAGAAGACATAATTAGATTAAAAGAATTTTTAAAGATAAAGAATCAAAAATCTTGTAAATATCAATCATTAGAAGCTTTATGTTGTAAAAGTTAGTTAAACCAGACGTCAGAAATTTTAGTTATGGAGGTTAGAGATGGCTGATGTAGTTAAAAGATTATCATTTCTGGATCGCTTTCTTACTTTATGGATTTTTCTGGCAATGGCAGTCGGAGTTGGTTCAGGTTATCTATATCCGAAAATCACTGATTTCTGGAATATCTTCCAGGTCGGGACAACCAATATTCCGATAGCTATCGGACTCATTCTTATGATGTATCCACCGCTTGCAAAGGTGCGCTATGAGGAACTTCCAAGAGTATTCAGCAATTACAAAATACTTGGAATAAGCCTTATCCAGAACTGGATTGTTGGTCCAATTGTTATGTTTGTTCTTGCAATCATTTTTCTTCATAATTATCCTGACTACATGGTTGGTGTAATTCTTGTTGGTCTTGCCCGATGCATTGCAATGGTGCTTGTATGGAATGACCTTGCCTGCGGGGATCCTGATTATGTTGCCGGACTTGTTGCTTTTAATGCTTTATTTCAAGTTTTAACCTATTCAATCTATGCCTGGATTTTTGTCACAAAACTTCCGCCTTTAATCGGGCTTCACGGTGCAGTTGTAAATGTCACAATAAGCGAAATTGCTAAAAGTGTATTTATATATCTTGGAATTCCTTTTCTCGGAGGAGTGATTACCCGCTTTACTTTGGTAAAAGCTAAAGGCAAACAATGGTATCATGAAAAATTTATACCTAAAATTAGTCCAATAACTCTAATAGCGCTTTTGTTTACAATTATTGTTATGTTTTCATTAAAAGGAGAATATATTATCAAACTTCCTCTGGATGTATTAAGAGTAGCTATACCAATGTTCATTTATTTTGTTTTCATGTTCCTTATTACTTTTTTTATTGCAAAGAAAATAGGCGCTGATTACCCGAAATCCGCTACTTTGAGTTTTACCGCAGCATCTAATGACTTTGAACTTGCTATAGCAGTTGCAGTTGCTGTTTTTGGTATTAATTCAGGAGCAGCTTTTGCAACAGTTATAGGTCCACTCGTTGAAGTCCCGGTATTAATAGGACTTGTCAATGTGGCGTTGTATTTCCAGAGGAAGTATTATTCCGCTGAATTCTGCAAAATTAAAGGGACTGCACAATTGTAAGGCAAAATATATGAGAGAACGATATAAATTTATACTTGTTTTGATTGGATTTTTAATCTGCTATTTTCTGCCGATTGAGAACGCACGATTTACCAATGCAGTAAACGAATCACTGGCTTTGACCAAATGGTATGCACGGGAGCATGTTTTACTCTGCCTTGTGCCTGCTTTTTTTATTGCTGGCGCTATTGTTGTATTTGTCAGCCAGGCATCGGTGATGAAATATTTTGGGGCGAGGGCAAATAAATTTCTTTCCTATACAGTTGCCTCTGTTTCAGGCTCAATACTTGCGGTTTGCTCATGTACAATTCTTCCATTGTTCATGGGCATATACCAGAGAGGAGCCGGACTTGGTCCTGCTATTACTTTTTTATATTCAGGACCGGCAATAAATGTTTTAGCAATTATTTTGACTGCAAGAATACTCGGCTGGCAATTAGGACTCGCAAGGGCTATTGGCGCAGTTCTCTTCAGTATAGTCATAGGACTCATAATGCATTTTATATTTATAAAAGAAGAAAGGGAACGCCACGCAGGAGAAGAATTTGATTTTAGCAATGTAAAAGAATCTCGTCCAATGAGTAAAACAATTCC
>Ga0078972_1008567_pt1 | contig 21225 bp, 16 predicted proteins | sample YelNatPaOPGAMG01_FD_67568 | JGI IMG/M metagenome (GOLD analysis project Ga0078972, IMG submission 67568) | Hot spring thermophilic microbial communities from Obsidian Pool, Yellowstone National Park, USA - OP-RAMG-01 (SPADES assembly) (version 2) | ecosystem: Environmental > Aquatic > Thermal...
GGTCTCGATGAAAAGAGGATTGAAAGTCTAGCATCCTTATGGGAGGCATCCTCAGCTAGCATCATGTCTCGATGAAAAGAGGATTGAAAGTTGTAGACCGCTATCTTCCTGATCCTCCGGTCTTGAAGTCTCGATGAAAAGAGGATTGAAAGCGACTCCTCCTTTACTAAAATCTTTTATAGTGAAAAAGGTCTCGATGAAAAGAGGATTGAAAGTTTATGAGCTTCCCTAGCTTCGTCCTTCTATAATCTTTGGTCTCGATGAAAAGAGGATTGAAAGTTTTATCGAGATTCCCCTTCCCCCTCATTGTTCCCGTGTGTCTCGATGAAAAGAGGATTGAAAGTCTGAATCGCTTTCGGGCTCTCTGCTTCCATGTCTCGCTGTCTCGATGAAAAGAGGATTGAAAGTTTCCATATGAAATCCAAGTACTTCTCTAGGTCGTCCTGTCTCGATGAAAAGAGGATTGAAAGAACCGGCCAACGGATCCTGGGTAACGAGTGATTTGGTTGTCTCGATGAAAAGAGGATTGAAAGTTTTCCTACACCCTCCTGACTCCCCCCGCCTCCTCCGGGTCTCGATGAAAAGAGGATTGAAAGATCCACAGCTAGAAGATAGTAGGCGTCCACCTTATACTGTCTCGATGAAAAGAGGATTGAAAGTAATTATGAATGTGCCTCCGTTTGGCGGTATGTTGTAGTCTCGATGAAAAGAGGATTGAAAGTTCTTTGAAGCTAGCTCCATTGGACTTGCGAGATTCGGGTCTCGATGAAAAGAGGATTGAAAGTACTTTCTCCACCACCTCTATGACCTGCCAATCGTCGTCTCGATGAAAAGAGGATTGAAAGTACTAGGAGCGGGGGAAGCCCCGTCGACCCCGCTCCCGGGTCTCGATGAAAAGAGGATTGAAAGCCAATCTATGAACCACCCCTTCCCTTCTACTTGTGTAGCGTCTCGATGAAAAGAGGATTGAAAGGCGGGTACAACTCGATGGAATGGCTCTGTACTTCAAGTCTCGATGAAAAGAGGATTGAAAGATTCTCGACTCCCTGACTGCCGATAGGAACTACATCCCGTCTCGATGAAAAGAGGATTGAAAGTGGGGTCCTGGTCATGGCATCCCATCATCCCTCAGCAGTCTCGATGAAAAGAGGATTGAAAGATCATATATGTTCTTTGCATTTTATTCCACCTCCTCTGAAGTCTCGATGAAAAGAGGATTGAAAGTGGTAAAGTTGGTAACTTGGTAAGGCTCATGACTCAGCTGTCTCGATGAAAAGAGGATTGAAAGGAATGAAGCTCACGGTATCCGCATCACAGCTGAGAGTCTCGATGAAAAGAGGATTGAAAGGAATGAAGCTCACGGTATCCGCATCACAGCTGAGAGTCTCGATGAAAAGAGGATTGAAAGTAATTGTAGCTGTCTGTCCACTATACGTAAAAGTAGGTCTCGATGAAAAGAGGATTGAAAGCTGAACTGAAAGTTTATAGACGCCAGAACTGACTGGGAGTCTCGATGAAAAGAGGATTGAAAGCCCTTGAATTCAATGCCAAAATTGTTTTTCGCTTCCTGTCTCGATGAAAAGAGGATTGAAAGAGGAGGGGCCTCCCGGCGAACGTAATCGCGAGAATCACGTCTCGATGAAAAGAGGATTGAAAGGTGCTTTATACGTAACACTGAAGCCGATTATTTGAGCCGAGTCTCGATGAAAAGAGGATTGAAAGACGATATCGTCTCTGACGATGGGAGGGTATTCTGGTGGTCTCGATGAAAAGAGGATTGAAAGTCTTCTCCCTCTCCTCCTAGGCTTGAAGTAGATATAAGGTCTCGATGAAAAGAGGATTGAAAGCCGGGACGTACCCGGTGGATAAGAGATAGATCCTCTTGCGTCTCGATGAAAAGAGGATTGAAAGTGTTATTTATTTGTTCCCAACATGACAGGAACAATTAAGTCTCGATGAAAAGAGGATTGAAAGTGGGGTCCTGGTCATGGCATCCCATCATCCCTCAGCATCGTCTCGATGAAAAGAGGATTGAAAGACTTTGAATATTATCTCAATTGGGGAGCTCGTGCCACCGGGTCTCGATGAAAAGAGGATTGAAAGCTCCAGTTCACTTTCACCTTATACCCCTCAGGATCGGCTCGTCTCGATGAAAAGAGGATTGAAAGTCGTGTACTTAGTCGTGTGACCTGAAAATGCGTATCCTGAGTCTCGATGAAAAGAGGATTGAAAGATTGGGGAGCTCGTGCCACCGGTGGGGGTAGCTCCCCCGTCTCGATGAAAAGAGGATTGAAAGAGCCATCAGGCCCACCGAATCAGGTTTTACTCTCAGTCGTCTCGATGAAAAGAGGATTGAAAGGGGATATCCAGCGGAGGAGCAACTCTCAACGTAAATGCCGCGTCTCGATGAAAAGAGGATTGAAAGATATTGGCCTTAACTGATCGGCTCGGAGAATTGGACAGGTCTCGATGAAAAGAGGATTGAAAGTAGTAGCACGAGACCCGCTGTGATCAGCATTAATCCAGCGTCTCGATGAAAAGAGGATTGAAAGGATTGGATCAGAGCCTGAAAGGTCACTTAACTTCGTCAGTCTCGATGAAAAGAGGATTGAAAGCCCGGTGCGGTCACGAGCCCCGTAGTTTATTTAATAGAGTCTCGATGAAAAGAGGATTGAAAGTCGAAGCCATCAGCATGCTTACTTACAACATTGTATATATGTCTCGATGAAAAGAGGATTGAAAGCAATATGCACTAAAAAAACCTCTTTATTACGAACGGGGTCTCGATGAAAAGAGGATTGAAAGATATAAGGAATCTCCGGAGCCCTTGCCTCAAATTCAGTGTCTCGATGAAAAGAGGATTGAAAGAGAACATCCAGAGCTTGAGCTCCTTCGCATCGCCTCTAGTCTCGATGAAAAGAGGATTGAAAGGTCGGGGGCTCGGGTGCTGGGGTTGTAAGTAAATCAACGTCTCGATGAAAAGAGGATTGAAAGAATCCAGCTGCCTTGAGGACTCTCGCTTGCCATCCTTGGTCTCGATGAAAAGAGGATTGAAAGAAATCGAGCTACAGCCTTCGTTTTGTAGCCGCGTGTTAACGTAGTCTCGATGAAAAGAGGATTGAAAGAAGACGACATGTTGGGGTGAACGCCACGGATTTCGAAGATTCAACGTTAGTCTCGATGAAAAGAGGATTGAAAGGCAGTAATTCGCTACCCGCATTCTTTTCAACGATGATTCAACGTTAGTCTCGATGAAAAGAGGATTGAAAGACGACATGTTGAGCTAAATGCCAGCCCGTCCCGATCATTGTCTCGATGAAAAGAGGATTGAAAGGCTGATACCCAAGCCGAGCTCACGAACGAACAAAAAAGTCTCGATGAAAAGAGGATTGAAAGGAGCTTATTATCTGTGCCGAGCTCTCTACCGTACTCATGTCTCGATGAAAAGAGGATTGAAAGGAGCTGAACTTGATGCTCACTCTCCGCGCCCCCGAACTGTCTCGATGAAAAGAGGATTGAAAGAATAATGTTGCAAAGTGTGAACGATTTACTCACGCAACTGTCTCGATGAAAAGAGGATTGAAAGATGTAAACCTTCGCAAAATCCCTAAATCCATCCTCATACGTCTCGATGAAAAGAGGATTGAAAGTATAGGATGAAGCCCCTCCTCACCACCCTGGAGAGCCTCTGTCTCGATGAAAAGAGGATTGAAAGGATTTAACAAAAACGATTATAGACCAGATCATAGCCCTAGTCTCGATGAAAAGAGGATTGAAAGGAAGATGAAAAAGCTCGCCGTTCTCCTTCTTATAATGCTGTCTCGATGAAAAGAGGATTGAAAGCACCGTAAAGCAACTCCTCGACCCAGCCCACGAGAAAAGGTCTCGATGAAAAGAGGATTGAAAGTAGTCGAGATTCCTGTCCCACGTTCCTATCTTCCGTGTGTCTCGATGAAAAGAGGATTGAAAGCAAAATCACCTCCCGAAACGCCCGATCAGGCCCGTTTTCGTCTCGATGAAAAGAGGATTGAAAGCCTTGTATTCCTCAGCGTCAAACCAGTACTTCTCCTCCTGTCTCGATGAAAAGAGGATTGAAAGAACTCTACTTTCAACTCCCTTTCCGGGATTCAGGTGGAGTCTCGATGAAAAGAGGATTGAAAGTGAGCAGCATCATCCCAGCATGAGCATCCCAGCATCATCGTCTCGATGAAAAGAGGATTGAAAGATGCTGAATGCAAACAGAAAAAATGCGCGTGGTACGTTAAGTCTCGATGAAAAGAGGATTGAAAGCAAGTCCCATTTATCTCACCTCCTGCTACTCTACGTCTGTCTCGATGAAAAGAGGATTGAAAGGGCTCTGTGCTGTCGTATATCTTCGTTTTCTCCTCGGCGGTCTCGATGAAAAGAGGATTGAAAGCTATATACCCCTCTCATATATCATCGCTATACAAAATTATGTCTCGATGAAAAGAGGATTGAAAGTTATTTCGCTGAATGGGGCGGGAAGCCCGGCCCCGGCGTCGTCTCGATGAAAAGAGGATTGAAAGGTTGATAATAGTGCCGGAAGCCGATGTCTCTTACACTATGTCTCGATGAAAAGAGGATTGAAAGTATTGACTGGAACTATCGCTCTCTTTGTTCCATTGGAAAGTCTCGATGAAAAGAGGATTGAAAGAGAGGACCGAGCAGGTTGCTGCTCGTCTTGTATAGAGGTGTCTCGATGAAAAGAGGATTGAAAGAGGCTGACGTTCTCCTTTCTTTGCTGTTCTAGGAAGCCCGTCTCGATGAAAAGAGGATTGAAAGCTGAATCAGGGCTCTCTTCCAGTTCAACAAGTTCTCAGTCTCGATGAAAAGAGGATTGAAAGAGTGATAACTCGGCGTCTCTTTCATCGGACGGCTGCAGGTCTCGATGAAAAGAGGATTGAAAGTTTTGCATCCTCTCGTGAATCGCGTCGGGCCAAGCTTGAGTCTCGATGAAAAGAGGATTGAAAGCTCCTGACGGGTCAGCTCCAGCTTTCTCTGAGCGAACTGGTCTCGATGAAAAGAGGATTGAAAGCTAATCTGCTTGAGCAGTGGCTCGAGTTCTTGCCTGATGTCTCGATGAAAAGAGGATTGAAAGTAGTAGTTTATAGTCCCTGGGGTGGCAAATATGTAATGTCTCGATGAAAAGAGGATTGAAAGCTGGTAGTGTTGGCGGTGGAGCGGCGGGAGGAGTGCTAGTCTCGATGAAAAGAGGATTGAAAGCCAAGCTATAGCTCTGATCTATCAGCCAAACGGCCTTAGTCTCGATGAAAAGAGGATTGAAAGGGGAGGACGATCACCGCGTCAGCTCTCGGTCCATACCTCGTCTCGATGAAAAGAGGATTGAAAGTTGACAGCTGGACGCAGTTCATAGCCCATATCGACGAGTCTCGATGAAAAGAGGATTGAAAGAGAAGGCATGGCCCTTGCGTTTCACGCCGCCTAGAGGCGTGTCTCGATGAAAAGAGGATTGAAAGATTTTTCTATCCTTTTATCATTAAAATGAGCCTAAGGTCTCGATGAAAAGAGGATTGAAAGACAATCGCCGTGATTGTGAAAGTGAGAGCTGTGCCAGTTGCGTCTCGATGAAAAGAGGATTGAAAGATTATCGTTGTAGTTGGGACGATCATAGTGTTAGCGTCGGTCTCGATGAAAAGAGGATTGAAAGGCTCAGCTGACGGTAGGTGCTGGAGGGACGCTGTACATACGTCTCGATGAAAAGAGGATTGAAAGTACCAGTTCTCGTGGAAATCGCTCAGAATTTTGAGAGGTCTCGATGAAAAGAGGATTGAAAGAGACTGGATGAAGAGACAGCTCGAGAGATACAAGGCCTTGTCTCGATGAAAAGAGGATTGAAAGTTCAATTCTTCCCTTTCTCCTATCATCTCCTACCCCTCCGTCTCGATGAAAAGAGGATTGAAAGATCTATACCCTGAGGAGGCGGTTGATAGGCGAAACTATGTCTCGATGAAAAGAGGATTGAAAGCTATAGAGATACCAGTAAATCGCGTACAGGTATTCTTAGGTCTCGATGAAAAGAGGATTGAAAGCTCCACCCTCGGTATCAAGCTTAGCCACGAGCTTCCTTGTCTCGATGAAAAGAGGATTGAAAGTTTCCCCGTGAAACCGCAGAAAAATGCCGCTACACAGACGTCTCGATGAAAAGAGGATTGAAAGCGTGATAGAGTTCATATTCACACCTCGATCTGAGGAGTGGTCTCGATGAAAAGAGGATTGAAAGAGGATGAGGATATCGAAATCCTCAAGGCCATAAAGAGGCGTCTCGATGAAAAGAGGATTGAAAGTTTCTTCTATCTCATCGTAATGTGACTCTATGAAAACTGGTCTCGATGAAAAGAGGATTGAAAGTTGGTAATGTTGGTAACTTGGTAGGGCTCATGATCCAGTCTCGATGAAAAGAGGATTGAAAGTCCTACAATTAGCCCTAGCCCTCGCAGCTTTAGCTATATGTCTCGATGAAAAGAGGATTGAAAGTAAGAGCGAAAAGCAAAGCTCATCAGAAAACGAGCCTAAGTCTCGATGAAAAGAGGATTGAAAGCAGCATGAGCATCCTGAGCATGAGCAGCATGAGCATCAGTCTCGATGAAAAGAGGATTGAAAGAGAAGTTGTTCTTCAGATATCTGCGTTCATCATCCCTAGTCTCGATGAAAAGAGGATTGAAAGGCAAGACGTTTTAAGGTGTCGTACATTCCGAGCTCATTTGTCTCGATGAAAAGAGGATTGAAAGAAAAATCCTCAACGAGGCTCTTATAATCCTCAGCCAGTCTCGATGAAAAGAGGATTGAAAGTGGGATGCTAGCATCTAACAGTAGTAAAGTATAGCTAAGTCTCGATGAAAAGAGGATTGAAAGGGAAGTCCTCCTTCTCCTCTGAATCCGGGGATGAGGAATGTCTCGATGAAAAGAGGATTGAAAGGTGATAGGAATTGGAAGTTAGTAGATGTAGCACCACCGTCTCGATGAAAAGAGGATTGAAAGATAGACTCCTTTCTTCACCCTCTCGATCGTCCCCATGTCTCGATGAAAAGAGGATTGAAAGAGTTCCACAGCTGAGTACCTTTTTCCGAGATCCAATTGGGTCTCGATGAAAAGAGGATTGAAAGTTACTGGAGTCGGCTGGGAATAAATTGCATGGCACCTTAGTCTCGATGAAAAGAGGATTGAAAGCTCGTCCAGGTGCTGGTGGATTATAAGTTGCTCTTCGCGTCTCGATGAAAAGAGGATTGAAAGACTCCATTACCTTCATCTCTTCTCTCTCTTCTTCTCACATCAGTCTCGATGAAAAGAGGATTGAAAGCGACTTCCCTCAGTTTAACATCCCAATTAGAGATCCTGAAGTCTCGATGAAAAGAGGATTGAAAGATTACCTGTGGATATAACTTGGGACCAAATACCTCCTCGAAGTCTCGATGAAAAGAGGATTGAAAGAATATTCTCAGAAACCCGTTTTGAGGAAGAATATCATGAGTCTCGATGAAAAGAGGATTGAAAGGTTTTTTCTCGCTCCCAAACCCGCTCGGCGGCTTCAGGTCTCGATGAAAAGAGGATTGAAAGCTTCATCATCCCTAGCCATGAAGCTCACTACCTCCTTTGTCTCGATGAAAAGAGGATTGAAAGTTAGTTTTCTGATAGCTCTCGAACGCCTCCCTTTCCTCTGTCTCGATGAAAAGAGGATTGAAAGGAACTCAAGGCGTAACTTGTACTCCCTTGCCAATTTCTCGTCTCGATGAAAAGAGGATTGAAAGTACCTATACGTTACTTCGATTATTATTTCGTACTCGGGAGTCTCGATGAAAAGAGGATTGAAAGTTATCAACTTGCTCGACGTGCTCGACGGTCATGGTCTCAGTCTCGATGAAAAGAGGATTGAAAGAGATAGGGGGGTATATAAAGATGTGTTAACTGAATGTTCGTCTCGATGAAAAGAGGATTGAAAGTGCTCTCACCTCCACGACCCTCCACTTCCCCGCTTTTCCTGTCTCGATGAAAAGAGGATTGAAAGTGTCTAGTAGGTGTTAATCTCTTGCCTACAATGATACAGTCTCGATGAAAAGAGGATTGAAAGGCTGCGTGGAGCTGTGCTTCAGCCTCAGCTAGCTGCTCTGTCTCGATGAAAAGAGGATTGAAAGAGGTGGTGGAGGCATTGTGTTTAGGAAAAAGGACGGAGGTCTCGATGAAAAGAGGATTGAAAGTTTTAGGTGGGGGATCATCCAGTCAGGACACCAGACAAGTCTCGATGAAAAGAGGATTGAAAGACTTATGAAGATGTCGAGCTCCATGTCGAATTTATAGTGTCTCGATGAAAAGAGGATTGAAAGACGTTATTCCCCAGCGTCGCTCTGCCAATCTGAAGCGTTGTCTCGATGAAAAGAGGATTGAAAGTGATTGATGAGAGGGAGGAGATAAGCGTCGATCCAATGGTCTCGATGAAAAGAGGATTGAAAGCTCTATGCCGGCGTCGAGGGTGGAGTCCATCCGGGAGGCTGTCTCGATGAAAAGAGGATTGAAAGGTTCTGCAGCTTAACTGCTACTTCATTGTATGCGTTATGCTGTCTCGATGAAAAGAGGATTGAAAGTCTCACCTCGGCGCGCCGAGGGGGGACGGAAAAAAAGCCGGTCTCGATGAAAAGAGGATTGAAAGTATAAAGGACATAGGTCCATTCTCACTCACCCTCAACAGTCTCGATGAAAAGAGGATTGAAAGTTCTCAGTACTTCTGCTATGACTCCAGCGTCTCTGTCCAGTCTCGATGAAAAGAGGATTGAAAGTCCACCTCCGCAACCGCCCGAACCATAGCCATTTCCTCCGGTCTCGATGAAAAGAGGATTGAAAGGTGGAGCGTGGTAGAATGAGCGCGGAGAAACGCGATGGTCTCGATGAAAAGAGGATTGAAAGTCAAAATCACAAGCTCCACCTTGCAGTTGACCCAGAACGTCTCGATGAAAAGAGGATTGAAAGATTCCTTCCCTTGACCGTAAAAGAATAGCATTGTAAGTCTCGATGAAAAGAGGATTGAAAGCGTTGAACTACGGTTTTACGTATTGGCGTGGGGGCCATAGGTCTCGATGAAAAGAGGATTGAAAGACAGGGGATACGACTGAGGTAACACCACGTTATCTTGAAGTCTCGATGAAAAGAGGATTGAAAGCTTATTTTCGCAAGAAAAACGCTCTAGTTGCTCATAAAGTCTCGATGAAAAGAGGATTGAAAGAAGATAAAGATAGCAGCAGGTGATCCGGATGAAGTCTATAGTCTCGATGAAAAGAGGATTGAAAGGGCAGATATACTGCCACCACGTCGTCGCTAGCGGCCCCCGTCTCGATGAAAAGAGGATTGAAAGTCAGTATGTTGTAGAGCTCATCATAGCTGAAGTTAACTGCGTCTCGATGAAAAGAGGATTGAAAGTTGACGCGTTTGAATATGAAACTCATCATCACAGTCTGTCTCGATGAAAAGAGGATTGAAAGCTAAGCATGTCATAGGCTATTTGTTCGAGCTCACCACGCGTCTCGATGAAAAGAGGATTGAAAGCTAAGGATTGGCAAACTTGGTAAAGTTGGTAACTTGGTAGTCTCGATGAAAAGAGGATTGAAAGATATGTTAACTTGAGGAACGTCGCGGATCCGAAAATAGGTCTCGATGAAAAGAGGATTGAAAGTTCTGTCGAGTATCGTAGCCTTCTTTACAATGTCCTGTCTCGATGAAAAGAGGATTGAAAGTTGCTCTCCTCGATCGTCTTCTTCATATCTCTGATCTTCGGTCTCGATGAAAAGAGGATTGAAAGAGCTCTATGTTCCTTATCCTCCTCAGGTCCTTCTCAGTGTCTCGATGAAAAGAGGATTGAAAGGTGGTGGAACGGGGACTTCAGAGTGAATATAATGCAAGTCTCGATGAAAAGAGGATTGAAAGCTAACACTTAATTTCTTCTCTGGCGGTTTTTCTTCCTCTGTCTCGATGAAAAGAGGATTGAAAGCCTCGTGGGCGTCCTCCAAGACGCCCCCGAGGTCAACCGGTCTCGATGAAAAGAGGATTGAAAGTAAGAGGATCGGGAGCGATCAAATAACCGACCAAATTCAGTCTCGATGAAAAGAGGATTGAAAGCTCCGATCGTAGTGATGTTGGTAGTCGCTACGCATTACGGTCTCGATGAAAAGAGGATTGAAAGCCCTGATCAATTATTCGGGTCTCCTCCTCCATATCATGTCTCGATGAAAAGAGGATTGAAAGAGTGGGGTCCAGTGGGGAGGAGCTGACCAAGTGGGGTCCGTCTCGATGAAAAGAGGATTGAAAGGCAGGACAGAGTGACGAGCGTTTTCGACCCAGAGATCCTCCGTCTCGATGAAAAGAGGACTGAGAGAAAGATTGTAGCTACTTCGATCATGAATGGAGAATGTGCATTACACGTTCCAAGGATTGACTGGCTTTCAATCGCTCCGCAAGTATGTCTCCTTCCCGTGCATATCCCCTGGTCACTTCGAATGAGAGTTTAGAGAGCTTATTGGCCACATCATCGAGTGACTCTACTCCGAGCGTCAGTTCGATTGGTAGACTCATGTCCCACATCCTAGCCTTCATGCTCAAGAGCACCTCCTTTACTATTGTAGAACGTGAAATAGCTTTTTCATCGCTTATGTAAATGCAGTAGATGTCATTGAGAAGATCTCCAGGTTCTTCATATAGTGCGATTACCTCCTTGCCAAGGAACCTGGCGGTCCTCAAGGACAGTACGGCCGCAGCGAGTTCCTCAGCATATCTCTTTATCAACCTCCTCATTAACTCTTTATACTCTTTATAGGAAGCTTTAAAGCGTTCCTCCGCGCACTCCACATCGTAAATCCATTCATCGATGCACTCAGCCAGTAAGAGGGCTACTATCTTGCCATTAGAGATCTCTTCAAATTTCTCGTCCTTAACTAGTTTATCATGAGAGACCTCAGAGAGGAACTCGAGAATTATCATAATTTCACCTTACTGCTCGCACTATACAGTAATCGAACTTAATTTTCTTTATCTCTTTTATAATTTCACTCTTCTTCACTCCGCAGCTCCCCCCAGTATGATAACGGCTGCAGTCTTGGGAATTGCCCCGCTAAAGCAGAAACACTCGTTAGAATGCAGATATCCATCTTTCTTCTCTTTGAATTTATTCACTATGGCTTCAACTTTCTCCCTCCTTATACGTTTACACTCCACATGAACGCAGATATCCTTTTCCCCTTAACTTCTATCAATAGGAAGTAATCGAATTTCTTCCCTTTCTTCACCCAATCAGATGGGCAATATTTGTGTTTAAAATTCCCGTTAGCGAGTTGATCGATTCTACGTGCGAGAAGCCTTTCCACTTTAAGCCCGCCCCTAACTTTAGCCTCCTCCTCCCTCATATGATCTACTATCTCCATTAACGGCCCGCACTCCGGATCTTCCATATTCTCCTCAATTATCTCAAGTATCTCTTTAGAACATTCAGTCTCATCTGAGCGCTTCTTCATAAGCTTCTCTCTCCCTCCTGAAGAGCTCCGGACTCGTTATGTTCTCCTCGGTCAGTCTCTCCGCTCTCCCATCGTGGACGTAGTAAGCCGGAAACCCGCGCTTTATAGCTCTAGAGAGGAGGAGCCCCGTGTGCAATTCAGCTACGAATCTGATATTCTCTTTCTCCTCCATTAAGTCCAAGAGGTTTAGGAGCCAATCCACGTGGACTCCCGCATCGAAAACTTCTGTGAGTAGAACTCCTTTCAATTCGATCCCGAACTTCTCAGCATATCTCAAGAAGTTCTCGATCCTGTAGGCGGAGATCAATATATTGAGTACTTGAAGGAAACCATCGCTCATGGAAGTTAGAGGGAGACAGGAGTTATCTTGGCATACATATATCCTTTTCCCGGGGATTATATCTTCTACTGAAACGGAATCTGCCGTCACACTATTCAGATCCTCGATGAATTCACCCACTCTAGCTCTCCCGAGCGAGTAGAGATAATTCACGCCATCCTCAATGTTCTTCAGAATATCGTCATATGAGGGTCTGCGTAGATATAGATATGGTTTCTCAAAGCGACTCCTGAGCCTCTCAAAATCTCTAGAAAGCTCCGGAAGATCCCCTAGATCGATCCCTGCAATTCTGAGCGAGGAGATGTAGTCACTCTCTAGTAGGTAGGTCCCTTTGGGGGGAGGGAGTTTGTTCACTCGAAAAACGAGCCCCCCGGAGAGGACTTGGCTCCCTCTCTCCATATCGTATCTGTGGACAAATTTATATCTCTCGCTCTTCAGTTCAAGTCTACTGGGCAATATAGACTCCTTCTCGACTAAAGGAGAAATTGGGAGGAGGTAGGAGTAATCTACTTCTAAGGAAACCTTATCTGAGAAAGGTTCATCTAATTGTGCCTCCAAGCTGAGTTTCGGGTTATCTATTCTAGCGTAATCCGAGAGATCAGGATAATCATTAATGGGCCCGAGAATAGTGCATAGCAGGAGATCTATCGCTCTCAATATACTCGATTTTCCCTCGCTATTCGGCCCGTATAGTAGCGTCACATTCCCTATTTCGATATCGGCCTCGATTATCCTGATGAGGTTCCTCACTCTTATCTCACTTATCATGATACCACCTACAGCTCCATGAGCCCGTAACCTACTAGGGTCTTCGCTCCGATCCCTCTCCTGAGGACCTCCATCATGAATTGTCCTAAGAAGTCACCTAATCTCCTACCCTTCCCCCTCAACCCAATAATCATCCTGAATGTCACGTCCTTATTTATAACGGGATATATCACTGGCTTCGGCTCAGCTTTCACTTCCCTAACTCCCTTAGCTCCGTATATGGGGGTGGTGACCTCGGGCACTAATAAATTGCTCTTGGAGCTGACTGGGTAGGAATCGAGGAAGATTATTGAAGAAGATTCCGATTTAGATCCGAGCAATGGGACAAGATCCGGCCTCTCTGACTCCAGATAGGATCTGAAGGCCCCTTTCAATGAAGATCCTGGTATATAGGGGAGATTTAGGAGAGGATCCCAGGATAGGCCCACTTCGAATATCTGCTTCCCGAAGATCTCGCTCGCCATCCCAACTATCAATCTAGACCTCGTCACGGCTAGGAAATCGAATACGTCATAACCACAAGATTTGAGAGCAGATTTCTGCATATCTAAGAGATTTGAGGCTTTTTTGAAGACCTCATTCAAATTATCGGGTGAATATGCTGTGAATAGGTCCTCTAGAATTCTCCTCCTCTCCTCGGATTCCCCACCCCTCTCCGCCTTATCCCTCAGGTATTTCAGGCCCCTGATCCTCATCCAGGAGAGGGTATTCATCGAGGAGGGATTCAGGGGGATCTTCCCGATCTCCTCGATCAGTCTCATAAGTAGATCACCTCGCTCTCATATCCGATCCTATCGAGATACTCCAGAAGGCTCGAGACCGACGTGATGTAAGCTTTCTTCACCTCTAAGCGATCTATCTTCAGATTCTTCCTTCTCCTCCCTATCCAAACAATCTCGGTCGGCCAGTCACCCGAGAGGAAGAATGTGAAGAGGGCTCCCTCCTTATGGACCGCTAGATGGACGGCGCTCGCCCTCCTCCCATCGTAAATATATCCAGTCATCTTCTGCATTCTCGGGAGGCCGAGGAACCATGCCAACCTCTCCCTAGTTATGTCGTCCCTGCTCTCATCAGCGCTGCTTATCCTGTATTTCATTCTCCTCAACCTAGCGGGCCTGTAGAAGAAATCTTGAAGCTCTATAACCATATTATCTATACTCTTATCTTCCCTCGGCTTGGCTCTCACTATCATGAAGACCGGAGTTTCCCTCAAGTTGATGAGCCTCACACCAGGTACAATCCCGGAGAGGTCGATTTTAGCTTCCGATATGCAGTCTATCGGAGGTATCTCACTCGGTTTTCCCCTATCGAGATCCAAGTAAGACCTCACGGATTCCATAGTCTCCCTTATCAACTCCCTGAGCTTGCTGTGATCCAGCTTCCCGTTCACCAAGAAATCCCCATTGAAGCCCTCTACTTCCACAGAGAAAGTCCCGAGGCCCCTCCTCCCTCCCTTCCCCAGCCCGTTGAGGGAGAGAGCCGTGAGAAGGGATCCTATTACTACTTTTATCTCATTTTCATCGATCCTTTTCACGTGTGGAGACTTCTCAATTATTATCTCAGCGTATGCCTTATCTCCATAACTAATCTTCCCTCTCTTCCCCATGGAGAGGAGCCTTATCCTCTGTGCAGCGAATTCATCCTCCTTACGATCAGCTTTAGCTCTGTTGATAACTATCCTGAATTTCGAAGCTGATCCCTGGCTTCCCAGAAGATCCCCTGTCTTCTCCACTATTTTCTTGAGAGATTCGGGATCGATCCCGCAGACGAGATCCCCCTCCTCCTTGCACTCCAGGAGGCCCGCGTCGTACATAGCTCCGGCTATGTAAGCTCTCAGCCAATACCTCCAGAGCCCCTTGAGGGATTGAGTCCTGAAAGGATCTTCCTCGTGGAACTGGGTATCGTAACCACCCAGATAAAGCCTGCTCTCCCCATTGAGCTTGAGCAATATACTCATCTCCCATCACCCCCGACAGGGATGACGGAGCCGAAGCCCAGCTCCCTCCCCACGCCTATCCCCTTCTCATATACCTCGCGTCCCTCCACACCTCTCTCCAAGAATATCACACTTCCCGGGAGGAGGGCTTGATAAATGGGCTTCCTCCTCTTCCTGATTTCACTGTATCCCGTTCCTAAGAGATCTATCTTACCGTAAACTTCAGCTTCCCCTATCTCCTCCCTCAAGATCTCAATGAAATCCCTCCCCGTCTCATAAAGGATGGGGGATAGCACGTAGAGTAGGTGTGCTCTCTCCGGTATATCGCAGATGTAATTATCGGCTTCAGATATCTCGAGCAAGGATACCCTTCCCTCCCCTCCCAGCCTCACCACGTACCTCCCCGTCTCGATCTCCCCCGATACTAAATCGAACTCTATCGTAGTGTCTAGCTCCATGTCGGAGAGGTAATCTATGAAAGTAGCTGTGTAAATGAGCCCCCTATCCTCATCAGCTACCTTCAACATCTCCCTCCTAGTTTTGAGCCCTATTCCCGTGACCGTTAGCTCCTTCGGGGAGAATCCCCTGCTTAAAATTTCCCTCAACTTCTCCTCCGACCCCTTGCTGAGATCCCTCTTGAGGCGACAGTACTCCTCGACATCCTCGAGCCTAATGAACTTCCCATCCACTCTATCCTCCACGTATATCACGGATCCCTTCCTCAGGTAGGGCCCCCTCATCCTGACTCCCAGGACCCTCGAGTAGGCCTCATCCCAGCTCATGGATCCCGTATCAATATGCTCGCGTACAGTCGCCAGGGCTCCGGCTGTAGTCGATGGACTCGGGGCTAGGAGCGAGCTAGCCCATGAGTAAACGCCCCTAGCGCTCGGATCGAACTCCCCAGGACCCCTGAAGAGGTAAGGCTCTAAAGACCTGAAAGCAGCTCTGTACATTCAATCACCCCTCAAACCGCTGTAGAGGAGCCTGCACGACTTGAATAGATTCAGGAAGAAGGGTTCCTCTCCATCGCGATCACGCCTCCTGACTCCCTCATATCTCTTTATATACTCCATTATCTCCCTCAGGATATCTTCCCTCCTCTCTCCTCTCTGTATGTGTCTCCCTATCATGTACTCGATGACCTTATCGAAGATCTCCATCTTCCCCATGCTCCAAGCCCTCTCAGCGGTCTCCATGAAGTTACCTCGGGAAGCTTCATAGAGTAAGCTAACTGAGATATCCCCGGACCTGATCTTCCCGATGAGATCGTCCAGGAATCGGAGGTCCACCGGAGATAGCCCGGGATCCCTCAGGGAGAGAGGGAGTATAGAGCTCTCCGAGGATCCTCTAGCTGAATAAGTTATGATCAGAGAATCCTTCTTCCTCTCCCTCCCATCTACCCAAACGGAGCCCTTAGCTACCTCTAGCTTAAGTGAGGAATCGCTCACCACGGCGTAAAGCGGATACCTGTAATGCGTGATGTAGAGGGAGTAACTCCTCCCAGCGTCTCCCATAGATGGTATCAAGTAATTGCCTAGCTTGTGGAACCGACCGGATCCATCGAGACCACTGTAGCCACGCCTGCTCCCATCGATTATCCTGATCGCTGAACTCACGGGAGCTATTGAGAGTAGATCGTCACCTCCCGCGTATATGACGATGCCATTGTTGTCCTCGATTTGCTTTATATCCCTGAGAGCAGATATTATGAGGGCCCTAGAGATCGAGACGTGATAAGATAGACTCACTGGAATCTTCCTGCTCGATATAATTTCATTTAAGAATTCCTTGGTCTTACGTAAGTTCTCCTCATTGAGATTCTCCTCCTTCGCTATATCTTTCAACTTCTCATAATCAGAATCCATGATCCTCAGTACTACCTCCCTGGATTTCCCCTCGAATGAGCTCACTATGTAATCCTTCACATCGATCCCGATTACTCCTACTTCTCCACTTAGGATACTCCCCATGTCATCCCCATCTGCCCTTATTAACGCGTAATACATCCCTATAGGAGGTATAACGATGCCTTTTTCCTCCAAATACCTTCTCAATTCAGACCAGAGCTTCCTCTTCTCCTTCCCAAGTATAGCTACTTCGGACTCCGCCAATAGAAAGCCTAGGAGCCCCCTCTTCAGATCCGGATCTATACTAGATTCCCCTATCTCCTCGAACTTCCTCAATTGGTATTTCCAGGCGAGGACTCTCTCCTCATACTGGGACTCTAGAACTCTTCCCATCAACTCCCTGATCTTCCCATCCTTCCAAAGCTTATCTAAAGACGGAAGATCTCTTAAGAAGCCATCCTTGAACTCAAAAGTAGCTATATCGGCGAGGGATGGGTAAGATATCTTCACATCTCCCCCGTACCCTAGGATCCTGCGGAGCACAGGACCTGGCCTGCGGGAGAAGATCCTCTTCATCAAGCAATACGGGCAGAGCCTCTCTCCCTCCTCCAAGAACTCATCGGAGGCCCTTCCATCCCACCGTACTATAGCAGGGAGCTTCCCGCACATCGTACAGTAATCGAAGCCCCTCTTACTATCAGCTAGGGAGCCCTTACCATCGAATATCTCCCTCGTGATCTCTGTTAGAGGGAGCATGCAAGCAGGATTCACCTTTAGGAGCTTTTTCTTCCTATTCTCATTCATCAGGGATTCGAATGCTTTCGCATAGACATTATCTCCGCCCTTCGAAGTATCCACGCGAACTGAGGATATTCTCATTGAGAAAGGAGGCACTTCCATGAACCCATAACGCATTTCCCTCTCTAGATCCCTGGACAGGGGTACATCGAGCTCCATTATACCCTCACAGAACTCCTTCCATTTCCTCCTGAAGCTCTCCTCAACGAGCACCTCGGCATCCGAGATGAATGAAGGCAGGACTAAAGTCATAGATCCGGGGATTACTGCGAACCTAGGAAAGGAAAATCTCTCGCATAAGATCTCCTCAAATCCTTCTATCTTGATGATTTTCAAGTAATCTCCTATCGCTTGAACTCTGTTAGTGAGATCACAGTAGAAGAATGGGTTGAACCTGCATGATGGTGTCAGCACGACATCAGGCCCATATCTGATGAGATTTAGCACCGTGCTCCAGAGGAGGGCTGAAATGATGTAACTTGATGCCCATAGATCCCTCAATCTCCTCGATTGTGCTATGAAGTCCTGGACGCCAGCTATATCTATGTGGAGGAGAAGGCCCCCTCCCTCATATGTCCAGTTCAGAGCGGTAGCTGTCGCGTAGAGGTGATCGAAAACCGTGTGAGTAGGTATCCTGGTATCTGCTGGGCCTGATGGGAGGCCCTTAGCAATCCATATGAGCTCATATAGGCCGAAGAGAGCGAGGTAAGCTTCTTCTACATTTTCAGTCTTCTTGAGCACACCATTTAATTCTCTCATGACTTCCTCTACTTTATCCTTCCCTAAATCGACTTGTATTGAGTGCTCTATCCTCGGGTTTATCGGATTCTTCAATTTTATGGACTTCTCCGGGAAGGCGCCTCTCTTATCCCCTATGAGCTCCCCGAGCAGGACCCTATCGACCGAGGCAGCGAGTCTATCCGCCTCCCTTACCCTTTCATCGGATAGCATCTCCCCCGCTTCACTCAGGGGAGTCCCGTCTAAAGCTATATGAGCGAGCTCCTCAGCCCATTTCTCATGCTTCTCTCCCCTCACCAAGCACCATGCTTTGTCAGGAGGGTCATGGAATAATGCCGCTGTCTTCAGGAGGATTAGCTCGCGTAAGTCCATAATTAACCCTCCGATGGTAGCGTAGCTTCAGCCAGTCTCTTTATCTCGAGGAGATATGGTATTAGGAGTGGAACTAGGGGCCTATCCAATCCTTCAAGTGCCTTAATACATGAGAGGGGGTCTCTGAGATCCAAGTTCTTATCCGGTACGAGCCTGCTGATCTCGAGGAGGAGGAGGTGGAGGTAGGCAGCATAACCCCCTTCCTTTGAGTTAAGTCTTTTCAGATCTTTAGTATCTCCTTTCAAGCAATTTAAGAGAATAGCGTAAGTCCTCTCGGTAGCGTCATCTGTCTTAGCGTATATGAAACTCAGGCCGGATATCAACCCGACCTCGTAGAGGAAAGAAGGGGTCTCTCTGGCTCTGGATCTGAAGGACTTACCGAAATCTACTATGTTCCCATCCAGGTAAAGCTTATATATCAGCTCAAAATCCCTCAAAGCTCTACCCTGAGGGCTGATCGCCTCCTTCTCTCCCATCACTCCACCTCCCTGAGCATCACGATCCCCCTTCCGACGCTCTCATCCCCTCCTATTATCAAGTACTTGACCTCCTTCAGTAAAGCATCTATGGGATCCTTCAGATCCTCTCGCTCCCCCTCCACTGCTTTCTTCAGGACGTCCCTCATATACTCGTAGCTATATCCGAGGAATACTGTTGAGAATAGGGCCCCAGTCGGGATGGCCTCCTCAGTCCATAGGCCTCCTCCAGCCACCGTCTTCGTCTCCCTATTCACTCTTATCCTCGTGATCCTTAGGAGGGATCTTTCGATGAGTTCCTTAGCCCTATCGTCATCTAAAGATATCAAGCTCTCACTATCGTCGAGGCCCATTAGTTTCCTGAGATAATCCATATCATCTCTCTCCTCTATAAGTTCCCTATCGATGCCTATCTCCTCGCAGAGGAAGGCCTTTCCAAGCCCATCTACTACATGCTTTTCAATGAAGCCTTTAGTAGCTGGGAATTTCCCTGATATACTGGCTATGCTCTTTACTCTCTTCGAGATCTCAACGTACTTCTCATTAAGCACGGAGGCCATCTCTAAGTAACTGGAGAACCTCCTCAAGAGGAAGGGGGATGTGATATTCGTGTAGATACCTTTCAGACTCCTAACGGGGAATGAGAGGAGGTAAGATGTCGTTATCGCTATTGGAGATAGATATTTCTCCTCCTCATCAGGCTCTGGTCCCAGAAGAGCCATCAAGTTCTTATCCCTGTGATACAGGGCCGTCTTTATGGATCCCTTTATGCTAGATCCGTATATCACTGGAAAACCGACACTATCTCTCTGGACAGCTAGATCGACAATCTCCCCTCCTCTCCCAGTTCCAGGGTGAATGTCGCTCAGGCATTTTATGATGACAACTTTTGCAAATTTGTAGGGTTCAAAGGACAATATCTCAACCTCCCTACCGGCGGATAGAGGAGAATCGAAAAAATTTAAGCTTTGCGATCCCCGCTCATGCCTAAAATGAGTCCGACATTATTTTCAGAGACTGGAAGGAATTTATGCCCTAAAACATCAATCAGGTAGGTTCTCTCGCAGTACTCTGCGCTCGTAAGTAACCCGGTCCATAGAGAAGGGAGTCTCGCTATCCTTTGATGAGAAATTTAGTAGAGATATCAGCGATATGGGTAGCTGAACACGTTAAATATCTTTTTTGCGGATTTTACTCACATTATCTCGCTCAGGAACTCGAGAATCTTCCTCCCGTACTCCGTGGGTATCGTCCTTCCCCCGCTCACTTGTACGAGGCCGAGCTGCTCCATTAAAACTGCCATGTTGAACCTCACCTCATCTCTCTTAGCCCCCCTCAGTACTTTCACAGCTTCCTCCAGGACCTCAGCGGGATATGGGATAGATGGAAGCCTTATGACACTGTATTCCGTTCTGGGGGGCCACATGAGTTCTTCGAACTCCTCTACAGATCTGTAGAAGGATAAGGGATCGCTAGCTTCATACAGCTCCTTTATCTTCTCCCTCAGGCTCTCCAGTAGCACATTAGCCACTCTCACGTCCCTGGCTACTACATGATACACGCCGCTCAATGGGAAGAAGAGGCTCATCATCGCCAGCTCCAAGCTCATGACCTTCCTACCTCCGGATATGAGGAGGTATAAGCGGTATTTTCTCAGATCCGGGATCAATTTAGCTACTCTCATGAGGAAATCGAAGGCCCTCTCCTCATTATCCACATCCTGGTACGGGAAGACCTCAGTATCCACCCTTATCCTGGGATATTTAGATTTCACAGCTACTTCAACGAGCTTGGATCCAGCCAGAACGTCTCTCTCTTCAGTGGAGAGCAGTACTATCCTCCTAACATCCTCCCCTTCCGATATTAAGTACTGGAGGAACTCGGTCACGACAGGAGGGGAGAGGCCCATAGTCGCAACTATAGCTGCTTGCATCTGAATTACGATCTAGCGGGACATATAACCTTTTAGGAGCTCCGTTTTGCTACCGCTCTAACCGAGGGGAATGTTTCTCATCTTAGCGGAGCTACGGGAATCTGTTAATAGAATTTTTCAATCACACCACTACGCTTTTATTATTAACATGCCCAAATGCTGCGATATGAGTGAGCGGATTTGCATCGCTACATGGGGGAACCCCCAGGAGTGGAAGTTCGCCGAGTATTACTCAGAGGATCAACCTCAGAGGAGAGTACGCGCCTTCTCCACCCTCAATATCCTCCATGAGATCGAGCAACCTTCGAAGACGATTATAATAGCCCTCGACACATTGGCAGACCCGGATAAGCTGGAGGAGTGCGGATCCGATTATAGCTGCATCGAGGCGAATGTCAGGGAGAAGATTGGAAAATACTTGTGCGGGATTGAGGCAGAGATTGTAGTGCTTCCTGGAGTCTTCTCGAAGAGGGAATCTGGAAGACA
>Ga0078972_1008569_pt1 | contig 21222 bp, 23 predicted proteins | sample YelNatPaOPGAMG01_FD_67568 | JGI IMG/M metagenome (GOLD analysis project Ga0078972, IMG submission 67568) | Hot spring thermophilic microbial communities from Obsidian Pool, Yellowstone National Park, USA - OP-RAMG-01 (SPADES assembly) (version 2) | ecosystem: Environmental > Aquatic > Thermal...
ACTATGATAACAGCATACCATTTCACGCTGGAGTTACCCTTCTTTGAGGGAGTGGGAGTTGAAGAATCATCTTTAGGCATCATGTAACTTCCTGAATCAATGATAATGCTAAATTTAATTTTTTCGCAATGTTTGCTATTCCTAAATTTCGTTTTTCTGTCATCCAGTAAAATATTTAATATTAACAATGCTACACAATCATGGCGTCCACAATCGACTTTGATGTTGGAGACAGGACCAGACTGGAATCTTACATTACGGAGACTATGCGCAGGAATCACCTCTACGGTCTCTCGATAAATATTCTGAAGGATGGAAGATCAACATATTCAAGAGGATTTGGATCTAGAACTGTCGACCCACCTGCTCCGGCAACGCCAGATACGTTATATGGCATAGGTTCTTCGACGAAATTCTTCACCGCTATAGCAATCCTGAAGCTTTTTGAAAATGGAAAAATCGATCTATACGATCCAGTTGAAAAATACATAAAGGGACTGAATACTGATTCAAAAAATCATCCGGTGACTATTCACCAGTTACTGACTCACAGCAGTGGATATCCTGACCTGGGAACAGCTGAGACGACGATCGGGCACATGCTGGGACAGCAATCTGTCTGGACACCCCTTGGAACCATTGAGGACATGATCCGCCTCATAAATGAAGCACGCTCCGAAAGGGTGACAACCAAGGGTGACGTCTTCATGTACTGGAACGAGGGGTATGCTCTGCTTGGAAGGGTGATAGAGGAAGTGACTGGGAAAAGGTACTCGGATTTCATCACTAAAAATATACTTCAACCTCTTGAAATGAAAAGATCCACTTTCGAACGCTCAAAGCTTGAAGCGGATGAGGATGGTATGACCGGATATTACATGGCTAAGGATGGGAAAAGAGTCCCACAGAAATTTCCATCACATCCTTTAGTGGATGCAGCGGGAGGCCTCATAACGAGCGTTTCAGAACTCGGTCATTTTGTAACAATGCTGATTGACGGTGGAATCTATAAGGGGACGCGAATCATCAAAAAGGGATCGCTTGAGAAGGCATTCACGCCTCACGTGAAGAACAATTTTGCACCTTCAATGGGTGAGGGGAATTATTACGGCTACGGAATAACAGTAGACAGCAACTTCTTCGGTCACACAAAGTTGGGCCACGGGGGGAACGTCGCAGTTTCGTCCGCCTACTTCGGATTCATACCAAACTTGAAGATTGGGGTTTGCCTTGCTTCTAATTCAGATTTTCTCACTTCGCCAATAGGCGATTATGCCCTTGCTCTCATGCTGGGAAAGGATCCAGACACAGAACTGCCATGGGTCTCTTTTGAAAAGAAGGTGGAAATTTTGTCAGGCAAATACGAAACTTACAAAGGGGCAACAACGATGCAAATTGTTCAGAAGGGGTTCAGTCTGTTCATGGAAGTTGGAAGGGATCTTGAATCGCTATCGGTTCCCCTCATGTTTGAAGGGAACGATTTTTATGCGGTAGAAGGACCAGACAAAATAAAGCTGGATGTTAATGTTCACTCAAAGGACAACATAGACATAAGGTTCGACAGGCTTGTCTTCCACAAGGTCGGGAAATGAGCCATACTTAACAATGATTCTATCCAAAATTTTATTCTTCTTTTATTTTTATTCCAGATGGAAGCAACGGACGATTGACCCCTGAAAGCTTTTATTAAAGCGTAATCGGTATGCGACTTGATGAGGTCGCTGACTTTAGAGAATTCCATCGACATCCTCAAAGGCTGTGCGATTCTTGGGACGGGTGGAGGCGGTGATCTGGAGAATGGAATCCAGAAGGTTAGAGACTACTTCAGATCCGGGAAGAGTCTTTCCCTCATTTCACTGGAGGAGATTCCAGACAACGAAATAATAGCATCACCGTACAACGTCGGGTCAGTTTCACCGAAAGCGGAAGAGTCGAGAACAGGACTCCATGCAAGAACTGGGGCCGAGGCTCTCAACGCATTTGAAAAGCTGCAATCATACATTGGAAAGAAATTCTACGGAAGCATTTCCATAGAGCTCGGGGGCGGGAATACAGCTGCTGCAATTTGTGTCGCAATGGACCTTGGAATAAACCTGGTGGATGCAGACTCTGCAGGCAGATCCGTGCCGGGGGTCCAGCATACCTCATTCTATATAGAAAACATACCAGTCTCCCCCCTGGCAATAGCCACCGGCCTTGAGGAATTTTTCATCATAGATGGCATAAAGGACGATCTCAGGGCAGAGGAATTTACAAGGTTCGTTGCAGCTAATAGTGGAAATTTGATTGGAGTTGCTTCACACCCTCTTACAGGGAAGGTGTTGAAAGGGGCCGCACTATCAGGTACCATAACCCTTGCCGAAAAGATAGGGCGAACGGTAAGGACGGCGTTGGAGAGCCAAAAAGACCCAATTTTTGAGCTGCTGTCAGCGGTACATGGATATTTTCTGTTTGAGGGCAGGGTCGCAAAGGGAGTGAAATGGAAAGACATTGGCGGGTATATTGTGGGGGAATTTTCAATCGAAGGGGAGAACAGGTTTACAGGGCACGATTACAGAATATGGTTCAAGAACGAGAACATAATCTCCTGGATGGACGGCAGACAGGATGTATCAGCCCCTGATCTGATAACCGTACTCGAAAGGTCAACCGGGGCTTCCGTCATGAATCCCTACTTCAGGGAAGGTATGCAGGTAGCAGTGGTCGGTTTCAAGTCACACCAGGAATGGAGGAAGGAAAAGGGACTAAAGGTATTCAGTCCGAGATCCTTTGGTTTTAATTTCCCCTTCATCCCGATTGAAAGGACACACAACGAATTCTCCAGGAAAGAATATTGAACGTTCTTCTACAGGGGAGCACCGAAGGCCTTGTCAGTCTGCAATACCGGGAAAATGTCGTAAAACTCGATTATCTTGTAGTCCTTGAACAGTTCCTGAACGTACGATTTAAGAAGTGCAAAACTCGTGTGATAAACAGAAACATTGAGATCATACTTGTAGAGATACCTGTTGATTTCGTAGACATGTTCCTCTTCAAGAAGTGCACTGACTAGAGCCTCAATCTGGTTCTGTGGTGTGTTGATCAAGAATTTAACGAAAACATCAGCATCTACAAGGTTCAAGTTCCGCAGGATGGGGATTCCTAGTATCTTTATTTTCTCAGATTTCAGGAGTTTCAGCTTTCTCAGTCTTACGCTCGTTTTACTCAACCCGACCTTCTTTGCAATCTCCGTATCGGTCATCCTCCCGTTTTCGCTGAGCATCTCAACAATCTTTGAATCAATTTCATCAAGCGTGCCCGCATAAATGTTCAACTTCATAGCGAATAGAAAACATTTGTCCGATATAAAATGTTATACTTTGCATTGATTCTACCTTTCTTGCGGAATGAATTATAGACGGAATAGTCATCATCAGCAGGCTACTTCCGTGGATTTCGGTTTCAACGACAGGTCTCCCGCAGCAGGTATTAAATAGAATTTCGTGTTAAACGCACAAGGCGCTGACAGCAGGATGGAAACTAAGGGAAATACGGTTCTGATAACGGGGGGTTCCACCGGCATTGGTTTTGGATTTGCAAAAAGACTGGTCGAGCTCGGGAATACCGTAATCATCTGCGGAAGACGGAAGGAAAAGCTGGAAGAGGCGGAGAATGCTATCCCGGAAATTCACACCGTGAGATGTGATATATCGAATGAGCTCGACAGACGGCAGCTCTTCAGCCAGGTGACCAGAGAATATCCTGATCTTAACATTCTTATAAATAACGCAGGAATACAGAGAAGGGTGGATTTTACAAAGGGGATGCAAGATCTGGGAGACGCGGACCAAGAAATAGAAATCAATTTCAAGGCACAAATCCACGTTACAGGAATGTTTCTCCCAGTGCTGCTTGAGAAGAAGAACGGTGCCATCGTTAATGTGACATCCGGTCTGGGGCTTATCCCTCTATCTATTTTTCCCGTTTATTCTGCAACGAAGGCAGCTATGCACTCATTCACTATATCCCTTAGGCATCAGTTGAGGCACTCGAATCTCAAGGTGTTCGAAGTAATACCCCCGACGGTATATGATACATACCTGAAAGGGAGACCGATGGACAGGAACGACTATTCCATTTCGACGAGTGAGATGACAGATGCCTTCATAGAGGGGCTTAAGAAAGACAGTTATGAGATAACCGCGGGCCAGACAGTCAGGTGGGCGAATGCATCCAAGCGTGAAGTTGATGAAATATTCAATATGATGAACCACTGAATTTCTGACTTGCTGAAATCTGCATTTCTGTCAAAATTTCCCTTCCATTGATTTTCACTTTGATCCTGCCGCAAAGTTGACAGCTCCACCGAATAGGCTTTCTGTAAAGAAGAATATATGGTGGCATACCCATGAGCTCAAGACACTTCCCCGAAGAGAAGTATGAGGTAGTCATGGAATACCTAACAGGAAACAAGACAAAGGCAGAGATCTGTAGAAGACATAGAATATTCACAACACGTCTTGCAAAGTGGAAGGAGCAATTCATTGAGGGGGTAAGAAAGGGCTTTCAAGGGGAAAGCACCCTTACTAAAGGGATACTCAAGGGAAGAGGAATTTGAGATATATATCAGTATATTTCTATTAGAAATTTCTACAACGGTTCTAATGAAGTCAACATTCTATCTCTGTTCTTGTTGAGGCTATCCTGTCATCGCCTGAATCTCATCGTGTATAAACCCTTTGACATTGTGGATTGGAATGGCAATGTCAATTATATTGAAGAAATAATCTCCCGAATACCCTATAGCCGCAAGAGCGTAATTGGTTCCACTGCCAGATATCTCCACAGCGTAATGGAACCCATAGTAAGAACCGTTGTATAAAGTGACATAAGAATTTGATAGATTCCCATTTGGGCCGGGATGCATGCCGTAGGCTAGGTGAGCATACCAGAATGCGTAAAATTCAGTAGAATATTTAGAAGAAGCGAATTCGTATGACGCGATCCAGATTCCTCCATAGACCGAGGACACCGTGTGGTTGTAGAAACCAGTGCAGTTTTTGTCTAGGACGACCCACGAAGAATTAGGCAGAGGTGCACCCAAATATCCCTCTACCAGCTGCATCCCTGCTAGCGCACTAAGTTGAGAATCTGAGATTACCCCGACCTTATTGTGTCGCTCATTGATAACAACCACGAAAACAGAGCCAATTATCAAAACTACAACGACAGTTAAGGCTACGACAATGAGTATCCATCTGTGCTTGTCAGGATAATGAACCGCCATTTTTCATTCCCCCTAATCCCTAAACTTCCTGAACGGGTACACTAGTAGTTATCTCTGCCTTCTGGCTCATAACCAGCAGGATAATAACCTATACTGTCATTTTCCCAAGCAGTAAAACCTATTGGGTTCTCATTCGTATCTTTCCAGTTATAAATAGAAAACGACCAGCTTTCATTATTGTCTGTATAATTAGTAAGAGATGTTCCTATTGGTTGTGGGTTCTGGCTGTTCCATGTACCGAACATCGCATCGAAATGGGTCTCCACATATGGGGCTGAATACAGGCTTGTTGGCACCTCTACCGTATTGTTCCAATATGCACAGACGAATTTTAGTTGATCTGTTGAGTTGTAATAGTACCAGTAGGTGAAGTTAAACCATTCTTGTATCTCGTCTCTTTGATACCATTGATAGTACTCGATAGTGTGATTAGATACGTAGTAACCGCTATTTCCTCCTCCCGGGGGAGGTGTCGAAGAGTCAGATCCTACTTGATCTACAACAATCGCAGTAGCGAAAATCGGATACGCCGCAATTATAGCCGCAGAAGAGGTCACGTTTATGGCCGAAACGCTGTAAATGCCAGTTACCCATACTTGGAAATTAGTTATTTTGTTGAAATAACCATTAGTTGAATCTAGGAAAATATCGGTAGTATTAAACTCATCTCCCAACGTGTCTTTGTAAGGAGTTACCATGAATATTTTAATCCTTTTTTACTCTTAAATGCTACGGATTGTTACTTTAGTAGTTATGCCCGAGCCGGGATTCGAACCCGGGTCTGAGGCTCCGCAGGCCTCTAGGATAATCCAAACTACCCCACTCGGGCTCCGAGACTTCTGGAAACTCTCTCCAGGTATATAATGGATTCAAGGAACTCGTTTATCGTTTTCCTAACGTCGTTCGCCTGCCCCCTGGCGATGCAGTTGTACCCTCCCCTTACCTTTGTGCAGGTGACGTACTTCTTGTGATCCTGGATTATTGCCTTAATCAATGTTTCAGAATCCTTCCCTGTTATTTTCAGTCTTGCTTCAATTTCCAGGTTTCCCAGCCCCCAGAATTCTCGGACTTGAATTTAGGGAGGTTATGGAAAATATCTGATCTATCACTGGAACTTTCCTGTCTGCATCTATCAGGTACCTCCCCTCAGAAATGTCAGATATTTCAGCATTGATGTTATTGAACAGGAAGTTGAGCTGTATCTTATCCCCTATCGAAGGGGTGACCTTCACAGTAGGATTCGTTCTCACGTCAAGTTTGATGCTTTCGGTGAACTGGACGCCGTCCATAGAGTACAGTATTGAACCTTTTGGAACATCTTCCACCTCCGTCCCCCTGAAGGCCAGTCCGACCCGTGAGAACGCATCAGCCGTCTCCACGTCCACGTCCATTATCTGGATGCTCTTTATGTCCACTGTCTTCCCTGAAGGGTAGGATTTCATCTCCATGTGCTTCCTTATCTGCCCACCGGTGACAAATCCAAGGCTCACGGTACCAACTCCCTTCACCTGAAAACTCTGATCCACTACCACTAAATTCTCCTTCCTCGCTGTTCCCACGGTTACCTTTGCGAATTTTTCAAAATCCTCAAATTTCGGGCTGAGCAGATGGACCCTTGCCCCAAGCCCTTCGGCTATTCTTTTAATCTTTTCGGCAGTGGCAGGATCGCCGATAACTCCAAGTTCCCTGATCTCGTAGTAATCGAGAGTGAGCATGAATTCGCCAACATCCTTATTCAGTTCATTGACAGCAATAATTGCCTTATTTGACACAGATGCAGCGTTAAGGAGAGTCTGGATCCTCTCAGGAAATTTCATTGGGTAGAGGAACGTCACCTCGTTCCCATCTATCTTTGAGTTGTAGTATCTTATGTCGGTTTCCGATCCCTTCTTGGCAACATCCTTCAGGATGTCCTCGTCCCCGTAGAACAAAACCGTCTGGTTCACGCTTTAATGATTCACAGCTTTTATAAAAACGTTAGGAGTTTGAGGGAAGCGGTAAAACTGCGATCTTTAGAGAGAAGATTTGAATAAAGGTGTTCTTTACATCGATCCTAAATACACCTCCCAGAAATGTTCAGTATGTGGCCATATAGATAAGAACAACAGGCATGGCTCAGTATTCAAGTGCAGGAACTGTGGATTTGAATTGAATGCTGATCTGAACGCATCAAGGAACATCGAGGTAATCGGTAAATCTGAGTACTTCAGGCTGCTGTCAACCAGCCAATCGCTGCTTATCGATGAATCTCCACTTACGGGTAGAGGGGAGACAAGCAACATGCTCCGGAGCTTTAGATAGGAGTAGCTGACTTAAAGTCAGCTTTTGACTTCATCTGCGACAGAATGCACGAATTTTCTAAGCTCTTCTATATAGCTGATGGCAACGTCCATGGACCTGGCCTGTTTCAGCAGGTATTCCCTGCCTTCTGCGCTGATTTCATAATATTTCCTCTTTCTTCCAGGTTCTGGGTTCACGGCGCTCTTAACTAGACCCCTGATCTCCAGGTTCCTGAGGATTGAATATATCTCCCCACTTGAAAGGTTCTCCCCCAGCCCCCTGCTTATCTCTCTCTCAAGGGAATAACCGTAACTGGCGTGGTTCCAAAGCAATTTCAGAATGATCAGGGAAATAATTCCCTTGAAAATCCTCCCCCTCTTCTCATTTTTCATCTTTACTATCAACTTAACCCCCTGTCATATTTAAAATTAGATATCCAGCTTCCTCGCTTCATGGATGAAGGGAGAGTGCTAAACTTCCCTCCACCTAGACCTCTTCAGCGCGAGATAAGTCAGCACTCCCGTAATGACAAGAAGTACGATCCAAGATACTGCAAACCCCTCTGCTCCCAGACTGTAGAATCCTGTCTGGCTCTGGGCGATCTCAGATGCGTATGTGGTGGGCGAAAGGTAAGCCAGGTACCTGTACGGGAACGGTATGTAGGTGATGGGGTAGTAAACGGGAGGTATCGTCGTCAGAAGGGGGGAAAGTATCCCGGAAAACCCCCAGGATTGTATTATGTCAGAGGTGAATGTTGAAAGGAAGAATCCAAGGGAAATGGAGAACGTAAATATCGTTGCCATGTCGAGGAATATGATTATGCCTCCCATAAGTGTGACTTTGACGAATATGACGTTCAGGATTATGAGGAAGGCGAGAGTTGGTATTGAGTAGACGATCTCGGATATAGCCATACCAATTATGTAGATGAATGATGAGGTGGGTGAACTGACTATCATGTCCTGGAGGCGCATGTCGTTCTTCAAGTGGGAAAGGTCCTGCTGGAGGGAAGTACCGCTAGAGACCATGTTCATTATGAGTGCGCCGACTGCAGCAACAGGTAGGAGCGTTCCCCTGCTGGCGAATGTAACGACTGCCAGTATTGCCAGGGGGGCAAGGAGTGTGTTGAGGAGGATTACAGGGTAGTTCACCATCGCGTAAATGGAATTCACAAGTATGGAAGCCATTATCTGGCTACCAACTCTCCTCCTCGTTTTCCTCACCCCCCTCTTCCCCACCAACGTATTGTTCGAATATGTTGCTGAGCGATGCCTCCTCGACTGTGAATTTCATCTTATTTGTAACTAGATATGGGATAAGGCTGTAGATTTTCGAAGCTGTTCCGTAGACGAAAGTCTCCTTCTCTGAAACAGGGTGAACCTGCAGCCCTTCCTCATCCACCTTGAAATTTTCGGAGTAAACCTTGAGCACGTAGGGTAGCTTCACCTTCGACCTGAGATCATCTATTCCACCGATGTCAACAAGTTTCCCATGCTCAAGGATCATTATCAGGTCGCCGAGTATCTCTGCCTCTTCCAGGTAGTGGGTAGTGAGTATGATCAGTCTGTCCTTCTTCATCTTCGAGAGCAACTGCCAGAGATCCTTCCTGGAGATGTAATCCAGTCCAGTGGTCGGCTCATCCAGAAAGACTATAGGAGCTTCGCTGGCAATGACAGTTGCCACCATGAGCTTCCTCTTCTGCCCGCCCGAAAGCTTCCTGCTCTTTTCCCCCTCCTGCCCCCCCAGGCCAAGCTCCCTGAGCGCTTCCTTCCCCTTTTCCCTAGCTTCCCTGTAGGAATAACCCCTCCACATAAGGTAGGAACTGACTGTCTGAAGTGGCGTGAGCCACGGGAGTGGACGTGCCTCCTGGGGGACGACAGCTATGAGCTGCCTGACCTCCTCAGCATCCTCCACAACATCCATTCCGTTGATCAATCCCTTCCCCGATGTGGGCAGAAGTTCAGTTGAAAGAATCCTGACGAGTGTTGTCTTTCCTGCCCCGTTCCTTCCTATGATTGAAAATATGCCGTTTAAATTGAAATCTATCGATATATCGTCAAGCGCCTTCCTCTTCCTGTCGTATGTTTTTGTGAGCTCCTGCGTCCTGATTCTCATACTTCAACCTCGTCCACCCTCTTGATGGATCAGGATTGTACCGCATTCCTCTTCAGGCCTGCCTGATCAAGAACGTTGTCCACTATCTTCCTGAAACTCTTCGCACTGCTGCTTTCAGGATGGGAAAGTATGAACGGCGTTCCGTCGTCACCGTCTTCCACCACGGATTCCTCAATAGGTATGGAGCCCAGGAAATTTATACCGAACTGCTTTGATATACTCTCCCCCGTTCCCTTCTTGAAGATGTATGTTGTCTCACCGCAGTGAGGGCATACGAATCCGCTCATGTTCTCTATGAGCCCGAGAACCGGCTCATTGAGCTGCTTTGCAAAATTTATCGCCTTCTTCACGTCGATCATAGCCACCTCCTGCGGAGTTCCGACTATTATGAACCCGGTAACCTTGGGAATTATCTGGATGATTGAAAGGGGCTCATCACCCGTTCCCGGAGGGAGATCGAATATGAGGAAGTCAAGTTTCCCCCATGCGATGTCCTTGATGAACTGCTCGATCATCTTGTGTTTGAGGGCTCCCCTCCATATGACAGGGGTGTCCCTTGATGGCAGAAAGTATTCTATTGAGATCACGCGAAGGTTGTTGCTGTATCTTACCGGAACTATCTTTTTGTTCTCGTCGACGACAGGTCTGTCGTCCACAAGCCCGAGCATCTGAGGAATGTCGGGTCCATGCATGTCTGCATCAACCAGACCAACCTGGAACCCCCTTGAGGACAGTTCAACCGCTAGGTTAGCGGCCACCGTTGACTTGCCGACGCCCCCCTTCCCACTCATGACGACCAGGACGTTGCTTATGTCCTTGATACTCTCATCATCCGGGCTAAGCTTGAAATCCACAGGCGCCTTCGAAGGAGGCTCACTAACTTTAATTGTTCCGGGCAAATTATCACCTTCTCCGTTATCTAGGCAACGTATAATAACAATTCTTCAGTCCTTTTGAAAATTGTATCATATTCCTTTAATAACGGTTGGCTATGCTAAATAAATGAAATCCCTGATCATCGTTCTCTTCCTCACTGCAGTACTGTTGATCAGCGTTGCAGCCTCTTCCTCTTCTGCATCAGGGAATCCGGCGCCTTCATTCAGCAACTTCAAGTATTCTCCTAATGGTATAGCGAACTTTTCTGCGAATATAGACGGCAAGACTATCGATATTTTCAGATATTTCAATGTGTCCAGTTCCTCCCTTGCATCTAACATGCCGTTCATCGGGAACGACAAGCTGAACTCCCTGTACTGGCACGGGCTCGGCAACGTCACCATCATTCCGGCACTAACATTCTCGCCTGTTGGACGCTTCACTTTCCAGTCTTCAACTATTGAATACGTTTACTTCTATGATTCCAGCTACCTCGGGATTCTACTCACTACGGGTGAGATGGAGGAGGAAGAGGGGCAGATATCGATAAGCTCAGGTCTGACTGGGGGTATTGAAGTTTCATACGTCACTTCCCCCCTCTCGCTGTACAACGTATCAGAGAACAGTTACACTCAGTCAGGGAATTCGTATTCCGGTACCTATTCCAGCTTTTCCTATTATTCAGGAGAAATTCTTAACTATTCCCTTGTAAAGAATTATTCGTCCGTCTCAGTCATTTCAAAGATGGGAGTGCAAAATTCTTCCGGTTATCCGCTCAGCATGAATATGAGTGGAGTTGCAGATTCCGGAAGCAGCGCAATGTTTGCATCAGACAGCCTCTTTCCCCTTCTCTACATTTCCGGTTTCAACTCCTCTTCCTCCGTACAGCTTACGGATGCATTTCACTTCATAAATTCAGGATCTGCAATGCTTGAGAGAGGTGCGTTGATAGATCCTCCTCTTCGCCAGCTCATCAGTTCCCTTTACAGGGAGCAGGTATTTAGGATCAACAGCGGGAACACGACGCTTGGATACGCGGACATTTATGGAGGCTTTACAGGCAACGCCTCTTCCCTCTCCTTTACCTCCCCTATCTACTTTGCGACTTTGAGATTCCTCCCTGCAATTCCAGCAGTAAATGCCCCCATGCAATATTACAGTACGCTTAAGAATGCATCATCGGAAATATTCGTGAGCAGCCATGCATATTTCATCCCTCTTTCTCCGAACGTGACCTACCGGACGCTCACCTTCGGCAACAACAGCCTGAATTTTCAGTTCCTGCAGAACGGTAGCGTTACCATAGTAGTTGTTCTGGAGGGACGTTACAGCATTTCCGCTTTCTCCCTCTCAGGTTCAGAGGGGAACTCCTCCAACTACACACTGGAGAGGACGCCCAATGAGACAATAATATCATTCGAGTCAACAGGAAGCGGACAGAAGGTTCTCACACTTTCAGTTTCCCCAATCGCGAACGGTCCGTTCACACTACCACTCATTGTGCTTGTGGTATCATCCACTGCCATTGTGGCAGTTTCCCTCTCCCTTATCTTCTATTCAAGGAGTAGATGGTTGAAGAATCTTGAAAAAGAATAATTACGTATTCGGGTTGGGGTTGTATGGATGTCTACAAGATCCCCACTGACAAGAAGGGGGAGATGGAGAAGATACTGGCTATGGACGAGATATTCCGCCTCTCCGTCACAATCAAGGACTCATCTATTCTTGGAGAGACTGGTTACCAGTACCTGATACTTGAGGGGCTGGAGGAGAGGCTTAATCTTGCGAGAAAGGAGCTGTCTAGGATATCGGAGAAGATCGATAAGGAGAAGGAAAAGAGGGTGGAAGAGTTAGTGGAGAGTGAGAGAAGGAACGCTGCTGACAGCTTCGGCTCTATTTTCGGTTAAATGCTCATCGTACTCGCGGACGCAGAACTGGAGCTTGTCCCGGAGGAGATGATGAGGGACGAGCTGATCAGGGCAATTGGGAGGAAGGAGGGGAAAAAAGACTTACTTCTTGATAATTTTACTATGAGGAAATCAATAAAGAAACACTTCCCGGGGCAGGAAGGAAGGGTCGGCTTCCCCCACATCTCGTACCTCTTCCTCAGGATGAATGAAGAATCTCTTCTGAACGATTACATGGAACTTGATTATGCCATCCACACGAAGGGGAACATCATAATTGAGAAAAGGGATCTGGAGGGAATGGGCGCAGGGTATGAGGAGTTTAAAAGGCGGATGGAGGAAATACTTGAACAAGGTAGGAAGAGGATGTCGTTACTCGAATACCTGAATTTCAGGGGGGTGGAGGGAAACACAGTAGTTCTGCACCCAGGAGGAAATGAGGGGCTGCTCGTGAACGATCGGCTCAACTATGTGATAGGAGGCTTTCCTGAAGGGGATTTCTCATCCGATCTTGGCAGCATGAGGAAATTCTCAATCTACGGAAGGGAAGCCACAGTGCCTGGTATAGTGGAAATTCTCCACTTTAAGCTCTACCGGCTGCTACCTCATCCATGAACTTCTTCTTCCGCTGTATTGCGCTTTCCGTCCCAATGTCCTCCCGCATGAAATATTTCCCCCTGATCAGGGGTGCTATTCCATTGAACCTTGCCACCGCTTCCCCAAGCTCCATCCCCTCAGAGAGCAGTGCAATTGACCTGGACGGAGTCTGCTTCAGTACCTTTCCCCGTTTGTTCACGGATGCGTAAAATATCCTCAGCCCCCTCAGGAGCAGTTTCTCCTCCTCTATGCTGATTGTGGATGGAATGGGACTTTCCCCGTACCCGACGGGAACTATGTACCTGAGGACGTTGACCCTGTCCCTGAACTCTATGTGAACATCCTGTTCGTTGTACATGCCCGATGCAACGTCCACGATTGAGTTTTCCATCAGTGAAAGTACGTTTATAGCCTCGGGATCGCCCAGTCTTGCATTTATTTCGAGAAGTTTCGGGCCATCGGATGTTGACATGAACCCACCGTATATGGGTCCGACGTAATGGATTCCATTCTCCACAAGCTTGTCCACTAGTTTTTTCATAATCCCCTTCGCCATATCCAGTGTCTCTTTGCTGATGAAAGGTAGCCCCCTTTCCGAGAAGCATATTGACCCCATACCGCCCGTATTCGGTCCCTCGTCATTCTCCCGCGCCCTCTTGTAGTCCTGCACGACGGGAAGGAAATAAATCCTCCTGCCTAATGCGAACGCCTGGAGGCTGAACTCCTCCCCTATCAACCTCCTCTCGACCAGTATCTTGCCAGCCCCTGAGGCTAGGTATTCACGAATGATCTTTCCCCCCTCTTCTTTGGTCCTGAAATGGACTCCCTGGACTACAACCCCCTTCCCCCCCGTCAGGCCGTCCGGTTTTATCACGAAATCGTAGTCAATTCCCCTGACGAACTCCTCCGCTTTTTCTGGGTCTGAAAAGGGGGTACTGTCCACGTTCCCTCCGATGCTGTTCTCTCTCATGAATTCCCTGCAGAATGATTTGGAAGTCTCAAGTCTTGCGGCGGTCGAAGAAGGGGCGAAGACCTTCAGTCCTTTCTCCAGCAGGGTATCGGTTATGCCAGCAGCTAGCGGTGATTCAGGTCCTATGAACACATAGTCAGGCTTCATCCTCAGAGCATTTTCCAGGACCCACACCCTGTCGTTCTGGTCCCCTATCACCACCTTCCTCGCAATCCTTAGGAGTCCGGGGTTCCTGTTGTGGGAGAGGACTACGAGCTCGGTTCCAGATTTCACTATGGAAAGAGCGATCGCGTGCTCCCTCCCTCCCCCTCCTATCAGCAGTGCCCTCAACTCAACACCTTTTCTTCTTCCTTCACTCTTTCCTTCAGATCCTTGCCATACTTGGAGAAGAAATTCCTTGTCAGTTTTACCCTCCTCCTCCTTCCAACTGGTGTCACCTCCACAAACCCAAGTTTACCGAGATGATCCAGTTCCTCCCTTGCCTTCTTCCCCCTGAACCTCTCTATGTGTGAAATGTATGCCCTCCCCTTCTTAAAGAGGAAACCTATGATCTCCAGTTCCCCCTTGCTCATCTCGCTCTCCGAATACTTGAATGCAACCTCGCTGTACTTGTCCCTGACCCCAATCTTGTATTTCCTGCCGATCATCTTCAGCTCAAGGGAAGTGCCCTCGTACCTCTTCTTCAGCGCTCTCATCGCCTTTGATACTTCCCTGATTTCTATAGACAGGGCCGATGATATCTCGTTCTTGCTAAGTGGTTGAACAGTTGCAATAAGCAATGCCTCCATTCTGTTGGAATCGTCCTCTCCCATTGCACAAATATGCTTTAAGCAACTATAAAATTTACGTTACCTGGACTTCTGATTCAACCGTCCGAATTTCCAATTTCCTTCCCCAGAGACGCAAGATCGGGTAGCGAAAAGGAAATGTGGGTTATCCCGAGTAAGCCCCCTTCTGTTAGCCTTTTCAGGTTGATGGCATTTGACTAATGCGCTCTACCTGTTCCTCTGGTGGCCGTCACAGGAACTGCTTGAGCTTGCTCCAATCCCTTTCCCTCTGTCTCACCATATTTTCGGGAACGTCACCTCCTGGAGGATCACGCTTTGCCGAAACTGTGTCATTTCTTTTGGGGGAAAGCAGGTCTCTCGACCAGGGTCTTATCCAGATTGCCACCTGGAGGGGGGACTTTCCTCACCATTTCTGGCGATAGCCATCCTGGGACTACCCGATTCTCAAATTCACTCTCGCTATTAATATGCACTGTCCTGGGCAGTATTTTATTTCACGCATCCCCTTCCCAGGCAGCGTTTTACCTACTTCACGATTTTGGGCAAATGTTGCATTCCAATCTCGCCGTTGAAAGCTTAGCCCTGCTGCATAAACTGATGGGATGCAATTATCATCTCGTCTGATCAGTATTCTCAGAGTATGATGATGCATCCTGAAATTCTACCGATCTTCAGTACCAATTTGTATCTCTTCCGTCAGGTAAGTTGTATTTTTATTGCGATATTAGGCGACCCCTTCCACCCCTTTCCCCAATAGTCAAGAAAGGGAAACGTAGATATGGAGACGAGAAGAATGTCAGGATATGCGCAGCAGTAGAAAGTGTTAATAGGTGTGCCGTTCTAGCCATGAGGAGCAAATAGCTCCAAAAAAGGAATGAAAGTATATGGACGAGTTTACAAAAGTGAAGGATCTCAGCGAGGGATCCAAGAGAGTGACTGTTTTGGCAAAGGTCTTGAATGTTGGCGAAGCAAAGCAAATACAGACAAAATACGGCGAACAGAAAAATGTGACTGAGGCCGTTCTGGGGGACCAGACAGGCAAAGTGACAATGTCCCTATGGAACGAACAGGCCAGCCAGGTGAAAAGTGGCGATACCATCGTTGTGGAAAACGCATACGTAAGTTTTGTCAGGGGTCATATGAGGCTTAACGTCGGGAAGTATGGAGCAATCAAGAAATCAGAAACTTCAGTCGGTGAAGTGAGCGAATCTCCAGACATGAGCGAGAAGGAATATTCTACGGGAGAGGCCGATAGAAGGCCAAGGGGAGACTACAGCAATAACAGGAATTATAGAAGCAGATTCTAAGGACATCGTCCTTAGATCATTTCCACCCAGATTTCTTTATTTTCTGTCTTTAATTAATAATACAGGCCTTCTGTGGCTTGCGATCATATGCAATGAAATAAATTCTGATTGCTTTTGGTCATCATCTTTCTGAAATCTGTTTGTATAGTGCCTAGAAGAATAATAGATGTTGTTTGACTGAATGTAGTGTGGCTGTATAGCCTAAGTCTAAGTATTTCAACATATTTTGAATCTTGGGCAGAAAAACAATGCTATCAGGAGTCTTTGTTCTTTCAATTGCTTTTATAATGATTATCAATCCTCTCTGGAATGCCACCCATTCAGACGTTGTAAATGAAGCATATAACAGCAACCTTTAGTCATCCCAGGAAATACATTTAAATCTGTACCTGGACGGCAGCAAGCTTGTCGGAACGTTCTATGCGAAAATTACTAAGGATTCTGCGAAATCCTCAAAAGAAGGAAGAGATCGACACAGTAAAAACTCTCCTAGGAAGGGAGGAAGGATTTTGTAGTTAAGGGTAAGTGGGTGGTTTACTAAAATTGTCACAAATTATTATTTATAACCAGGGCTTTACCAGACATGCCACTCAAATCTGACCCATGGAGGCAGTGCGAACTAATTTTTGATGAAAATGAGGGGCACTTTATAGAGCGTGCAAAGGACAGGTCGTATTCAGGTCCGGATTATAGAGAATTCTTGATTAGAGGAGAAAAGGAAAAGAGTTCAGTAATGTCAGAAAATGGACAGGATTATTTGGTAACATTAGGAAGATGGGTTATAAAGTGCAAAGTTCGTCGATGTAACATAGTTTTGGGCACTATTTATCTTAAAAAATGAACATCCTTTGATTGGATGTACTCCAGAAAAGATAATTATATCAATTAAATATAGGTTTAATATGAGTAAAAAGGGAAATGTGAACATTTGTCCGCACTGCTCCTCAGAAATGGAGAGGAAGCTTGTTCCATTTAAGTATCACGGCATGTACATTGGAAGATTCGATGCTTATGTTTGTTCCCTTTGTCATAGGACGTACTTCACAGAGAAAGCTTACAGGGAAATTATGGATCTGCCTTTGAATCCTAAAGAATATGGTGACTTTTCTGATGAGGTTAAAATGCCTCCAACAAAGAGTTTGAGTTTCTTCATCATCCTTGAAAAGAGGAAACCGCAGGCAACTGCGATATTTGAAGAAAATGTAGTATTGGAAGCCATAAATAATCCTATTGGTTTTAAAAGAAATGTAAAGGAAGTAACTGTGGAAGAAGTATCATAAGATGCCTTCTTTTGCTCTCAGTCCGGAAAATAGTACAGATATTGAATTCGATGTTGAGAGATTCAATTATAACTTATATCAGATTAACAATTTGAAATATAAGATCAAGGGAATTCTAAGGATAGCAGTGGTTCCAACAAACATCTATCTATTAAAGGAAAAAATGAATGGTAAGCCTCAGTTTGTTATGCAATCTGTTAATATTAGTTCATTTATGAATCAAGGAGAGTCAGGCCGTCCTGATGGCTCACCTATTGATTTTACTCACGTGGAAAAATACGAGTCTATTGAACTTGAAGAAGGAAAGGATTATGAAGTGCTAAATGAACCTGGAAACATATATCGCGCAACTAGTACAACCCCACTGTACAGAATTAGGGTAAAATCCACCTTGATCAAAGTGGAACTTTTGATAGGGCATTATGACTTCAGGGGTAACCCGATCTTTTCAGTCGAAGTAAGTCCCGGCATAAGTTATTCTTACATGGCAAAAATTACAGAACGTGTTGAATAGAATACAAATTTGTCAATACAATGACGTTTCTGTTAACTACCAGACAGAACCAAACCCTCCGTACTATGCAACTGTCCTGACAGATCAAAACGACCGGACGGAAGAAACTATTTTTTTAATTTATTCTTGAATTCTTTTTATTATCCGTTGGAATGAACTGTCATTTTTCCAATTTCACCCTTCATCTTAAGTGAAGTCGATACCCCGAGGATCAGATACGTTTACGAATTTCTCTTCTTTAAGGGTTGATTGGTCGTATGATTTAGATTGAATCGTAGAAATTGTGTTGTAAATTACATTTTCTCCGCAGCGTGAAGGTTTTCCATTTTCAAAGTTTGCTGGCATATTCTCATTAATTGGTCTTAACTGATAAAGTATGTTGCAAGAATGTCCAAAAAATTTCCGCTAAAATAGTCGTGAAACGGATAAAACTCACAAACTATTTAAGATTCATAACACTCATAATGAGTCGATGTCAGCAGAAAACAAAGCAATGTTTTGCGATTGTAATACGCGGTTGAAAAGTTGCGAAGGGCCCAGCAGTGAAATGGAAATTCATGTTCAGTATAATCCGCACAGTGTAAGCTTCATTGGTGGTTTATTTGGCTAAAGCCCGCACCTCATCTGATAGCTCAATAAAAGTGAGACCTTCTTTTGTACTCGCATTCATGCTGCAGCATCCATTTGAATCTAAGACTTACGTTAGCGAGGAAGACAAAGTATACAATCAGGAGAGGCTGAATGAACTTCATAATGTGGAGCTTCACGTTCTAGGATCCGATTTCCTCGAGGCTGAAAGGCTGAAACGGCGCCCAATCAGTAAAATAAACATTCCATTTGCGAAAGATGGGAATCTGTTGCAAAACAGCACGGAGGTCTATCTAGTAACGCACAGAGAAGGAGTGCAAATAATCGAGGTATGGATGGACCTTCCAGAGCAGGAATTTGATGCAAATAGATGGGTGAGATGGTTAAAAAAGGATTCGGAGGATTATATTGTAAGTACTATCCAGGCAGCATTGCCTTACCTGCAACGTTCAACACATCTATTTACATTCATAGGGGTTCTGGGGAAGGATGAAAAGGTGGAAGAATTCATAGATGAACACAGCATGGATATCATAAACTTGATTTACCTGGACTCTTCACTTATTCCCTTCAAGAAGAGCTTCATTGACGATGAACTCAGTAAAAATTTCTGCCTAAGGGAGGGAGGAGCATCATATGTTTCCAATTCCGTAGCTCTGAACATAATGTTCGTGAATTCGGGAAAGAATCATCCTGAACTGGATCATACCAATTTGCAGGGAAGATGTGCCCTGCCATTCATAATTTCCATTGAACTGCTCCTGCTCGAGAAGCAGATTTTGGAAAAGTATTACAGGCGACTTACGAAAGGTTCCCTCTCAATAAATGGCCTTATTGGACTGAAACAGGAGATTCTAAATGGACTTGAGGAATATTACGGTATCATTGCAAGAGCAACGCAGTTCAGTGCGCCGCTGATGGAGTACGGCCAACAGATACTAGGAATAGATGATCTGTATGATTCAGTTGTGGATAGACTGGATGCAGTAACGTTTGACATAACCACTAATTACGGACGGAACACAAATGTTCTCACTTTCTGGTTGACAATCCTATTCGGTTCGTTAGATACTGGATTACTCACTGAAAGCATAGCATCCATTTACTATGCACACAACTTAGTGATGACTGTATTATGGACAGCACTTACTACTGTCGTCACCTCAATGGGAATCTATGTTCTACTTTATAGAAGAATGAAGTAATTGATGAATTAACTTAAAATGATCCTTATCCATGAATCTGTTATGTCCCTCATAAATCCTTGCCCGGTTCCTTGGAATCAATTGTATTCTTGATTGCGCTGAGGAGATTTACAGAGAAACATTAATGAAAATGTACTGTTTTTTCAATTTGAGACAAATGGCGAAATGAATTAAGGGACAACCCCGGAAGTTTCGCCTTCTTTCTAATTTTTCTCTCCTTCTTCAACACTCCTCCATTCCCTGTTTTCTCTTCCCCTCGCAAACGAGAACGCCCCGGCTATGACAAGCATAAGTGCCAGTGCAATGAATGCCACATGCATTCCAGACACGAATCCGGCCCCTATCCCTCCTATAACCTTAGACGTACCTGCAAATATCTCGAAAGCAAGGTACCTTGGGACGGCTGATGCAGCCGCAACAAATGCTATTATGAAACTTCCTATGAGCCCAAGGCTGCTTAGAAGCCTCAGTGTACCCGAGGCGGCTCCCCTCAATTCTCCCGTTACATTTGCCATTACAGCACTGTTGTTGGACGGCCAGAACATGGCACCACCGAACCCTGTGATGATCGTCCCCACGACCACATAGTATATTGGAGTTGTCACCTGGAGAAGGATGATGTAATAGAGAACGCCGATAACCATGAACCCTATCCCCCCTGTCGCAAGAGGTCTTGCGCCATATTTGTCAGAGTACCTCCCCATGAGGGGGGTGAAGACAGAACCAACGATGTACCCTGGGAAGAGGACGAGGGAGGCGTAGTAGGGGGAGTACCCCCTAACCCCTTGCAGGTACATAATTAGGAGGAATGTCACCCCCATGAAGCCGAGTCCCTGGAAGAGTGCAGCGAGGAGTGAATTCCTGAATATCTTGTTCTTGAACATATTGAAGTTTATCGTGGGCATCTTGACCCTCCTGTCCACGAATATGAATGCAACAGTTGCTATAAGTCCGATCAGGAAGAGGGATATGTTTGTCGCAGTGACTCCCACGGACGCATAGTTAACACCTGAATACGCTATGAGTGCTATCGCCACTCCGAGAAGCACCATTCCAGGGATATCTATTATGTCCTTCGTCCTGTTGAAATCCTTCACGTATTTCAGTCCAAGGAACACTGCCACTATGCCAATCGGTACGTTTATGAAGAAAATGTACCTGTAACCTATGAAAGTGGTGATGATCCCGCCGAGCAGTATGCCGAGTAGAGCCCCGATGTTCCAGCTCATGGAGGTAAATCCATATGCCCTTCCAATCCTGTTGCGTGGGAAGGTATCTGCAATTATGGCGCTGCTGTTTGACGAGATGAGCGCCCCTCCTATAGCCTGCACGGCCCTGAAGCCTATGAGGCTCAGGTCAGTTGGTGCAATGCCGCAGAGGAAAGATGCTATTGTGAATATGATGAAACCCAGGTTGAACATCCTCCCCCTTCCGTAAATGTCCCCCACCCTCCCGAACTGCGTTGAGAAGACTGCCACAGTTATCATGTAGATCAGGATGATCCAGATTATTGTGGATATGTTTGAGTG
>Ga0078972_1000135_pt3 | contig 21216 bp, 12 predicted proteins | sample YelNatPaOPGAMG01_FD_67568 | JGI IMG/M metagenome (GOLD analysis project Ga0078972, IMG submission 67568) | Hot spring thermophilic microbial communities from Obsidian Pool, Yellowstone National Park, USA - OP-RAMG-01 (SPADES assembly) (version 2) | ecosystem: Environmental > Aquatic > Thermal...
CCATCAACGTCTGCATCAGTCATGATTATAATTTTGTTATATCTCAGTTTTTCTATATTAAACGCCCCCTCACCTTCACCATCGCCAATACCAGTACCAATGGCTGTAATCATCGTCCTTATTTCATTATTTTGAAGAACTTTGTCCAGTCGGGCTTTTTCAACGTTAAGTAATTTACCGCGAATAGGAAGAATTGCCTGGAATTGACGATCACGTCCCTGTTTGGCTGAACCACCCGCTGAATCACCCTCGACTATGAAAAGTTCGGCACGGGTTGGATCACGGTCGGAGCAATCAGCAAGCTTTCCGGGCAAACCTCCACCAGTTAAAGCGCCTTTCCGGACAATTTCACGCGCCTTTCTTGCCGCTTCGCGAGCCTTTGCCGCTAAAAGACATTTTTCGATTATCTTCTTGGCAACAGAAGGATTCTTCTCAAAGTAATCCAATAAACCTTCATAAACAACAGACGAAACAACACCTTCTATTTCAGTATTAACGAGTTTTACTTTCGTTTGAGATTCAAAACGAGGATTGGGCAATTTAACACTAACAACCGCAACAAGTCCTTCCCGGACATCCTCGCCGGAAATTGCAGGGTCTTTTTCTTTTATCAAATCGTTCTGCCGGGCATATTGATTAATTGCACGTGTTAATGCGGTTCTGAAACCTGTCAGGTGAGTACCACCGTCCGTATTAGCTATTGAGTTTGCATAACAAAGAATCTGCTCGGTATAACTATCGTTATACTGGATAACACAATCTACATAAACTATATCATTTTTCTTCCCTTGTTCGCCGGATTCTATTTCAATCTCCCTTTTACCGGAAATGGCTATAGGTTTAGGATGCAGAAGTTGTTTATTTGCTCCCAGCTGGCGAACAAATTCTTCAATCCCATTTTTATAAAAGAAGATCTCTTTTTTGTTTTCCTCGCGCTCATCAGTCAGGGTAATTTTAAGCCCTGGATTCAGGAATGCCAGTTCACGAAGCCTTGTGGCAAGTATATCAAACTTAAATTCTGTTGTCTGCGTAAAAATTTCAGGGTCAGGCTTAAAAGTAATAAGCGTACCGGTGTGTTTGGATTTACCTATAACCTCAAGTTTCCTCACAGTTTTTCCACGGGCAAATTCCATATAATAGACCTTGCCATCGCGGTAAACCTCAACTTTAAACCATTCGGAAAGCGCATTAACACACTTTGCACCGACACCGTGAAGACCGCCGGAATATTTGTAGACATTCTGATTGAATTTTCCCCCAGCATGCAGATTGGTTAATACAAGTTCAATAGCAGGTATTCCAAATTTTGGATGGATATCTACAGGTATTCCACGCCCGTCGTCTTTTATTGAGATCGAGCCATCAACATGAATTGTAACGTCAATATTCTTGCAGAAACCCGCAAGATGTTCGTCAATAGAATTGTCTATTACTTCGTAAACGCAATGATGTAACCCTCGCTCATCCGGATCGCCAATATACATACCAGGGCGTTTCCGGACTGCTTCCAGACCTTCAAGCTTTTCTATTGACTTCGCATCGTAATCCTGCGTTACCTGTTCAATTTGTTTTTCTTCTATTACAGTTTCTTGATTACCCATATTTGAAACATTAAAGTTAATAATAATTATTTTAATAAATATACTACAAATTGTGGAAATTGGCAATTAATAAATATAAAAAAACTAATTGAAAAATACTACATATAGTATATGATAATGACTTATATACAATATATTGTATGTGTGAAAAAATTTAATGGTTTTTAAAAATTGACGACCATCAATACCGCTGTTTTCAATATATTGCAATTTTTAAAATTATTAATCTTTCAAATGTTTTGCAACAATCACACGTTCAATCTTGTTGTAATCCCGAATTATTTTCAAAACCTCCCATTTATTTTTAGTCAGAATCTCTGAAACTAAACCTGCTTGTCCACATCCAAGTTCAAGAGCCATAAACCTGTCTTCTTTTAAAAAATTACCGGCATTCTCTGCAAGATAACGATAAAATTTCAGTCCATCTTTGCCTCCATCCAGAGCAATAACAGGCTCGTGTCCAGTAATTTCCGGCTGAAGAGAAGGGATTTCTTCTGATGGAATATATGGGGGATTAGATACAATAAGATCAAATTTTAAATCTTTCGGGATTTCTGCAAATCCATCAGATAAAAGGAATTGAATGCGTCCGGAGGTATTGCTCCCAGCGGCATTCTCAGTTGCAAGTTCGATCGCCTCTTTGCTTGTATCAATAGCCACGATTCTTGTATCATCTCTTTTTGTTGCTATTGCAATTGAAATACAACCGCTCCCGGTTCCGAAATCGAGGACAACTGGCGAATGAATGTCTTTAATGATGTCAAGACTGGTTTCTACAAGTATTTCAGTCTCAGGGCGCGGAATTAAGGCGCGACGATCAATTTTTATGTTAATACCAAAAAATTCTGTATATCCAAGTATATACTGAAGGGGGATTCGTTTGCCTCTTTGAATTACCAGATCTCTGATTAAAGCAGCATCTTTTTCTGAAACTTGTTTATCGAAATTAAGATACAATTGAAGTCTCGGCAAATTAAGGACGTGCGAGACGATTAATTCACTTTGAAGACGCGGCGAATCTATTCCTTTCTTTGCAAGGAATTCCGAACTTTTCTGAATTATTTCAAGTACAGTCACGGTTTAAAAAATTAATAAACTTTAAAATGATTTCCAAATAAAATCATAATTTGGGACATAATATATCAAACGAAATAAAATTTAAATCCCCTAATATCTAATACAATCAAGAGCAGGCGTTTAGGAAATAAATGAAGCAATTCAACAAACGAACAAACTAAGGAATTTAAGCCAAATACGCATCGAAGGGTTTATAAATCTTTTTTAAATTTGTTGTAGAAATTGCAATAAATGTTCTGTTATTATTTTTGCGTTATGAAAAAAATTAATTCTGCAAAGAAATTGCTTATTTTTGTGTTGGTTTCTGCTGGCATTTTATTCTGCAGTGATACAGTTGTTTTTTGCGGTGATAAATATCTTTCAGATTACGAAAAAACCCAAAAACTCTTCAAAAACCCACCGCGGGAATACGCCAATGCGCCTCTATGGGTCTGGAATGATATGTTAACTAAAGAGCAGATCATAAAAACGATGCGCGATCTTGCCTCTCAGAATGTTAAACAGGTGTTTGTCCATCCGCGTCCCGGCTTAATGACGCCATATCTTTCGAAAGAATGGTTCGATTTGTGGAACACCGCGCTACAGGAAGCAAAACGATTGGATATGAATGTCTGGATTTATGATGAGAATTCATATCCATCAGGTTTTGCCGGCGGGTGGGTTCCGGAACTAATGCCTGAATCACGCGGTAGAGGACTTGTTCTGAAAGAATCCCCTACTCCACCAAAATGGTCAACAAATACAATCGCAATCTTTAAAATTGAGAAAGATAATTTCATTGATATAACAACTGATATAATTCGTGGTAAACAATTCCCGGAAGGCTCTTATATTGAAGCCGCTGTTCGCAGGACAGGAAACTCCCCATGGACAGCAAACCGATGTTATGTGGATCTATTATATCCGGGTGTGACAGAAAAATTCCTTGAGGTTACACATGAGTCATATAAAAAACACTTTGGATATGAATTTGGGAAAAGAATACCCGGGAGTTTTACTGACGAGCCAGAAATAACTCCAGCCGGAGGATTGCCATGGACTGATGATTTGAATTACCAATTCAAGAAACGATGGGGATATAGTCTTGTCGAAAATTTACCCTCTCTTTATAAAGAAGTCGGTGACTGGCAGAGGGTGCGTCATAATTATTATGCCACTCTGCTCGATTTATTTATTGAACGTTGGGCAAAGCCATATTTTGAATATTGTTCATCCAACCGTCTTGAATTCACTGGGCATTACTGGGAGCATGAATGGCCTAATTGTAAAGCAGTGCCTGATAATATGGCTATGGCAGCATGGCAACACCGTCCCGGCATTGACATTTTAATGAACAGGTATGAAGAACACACGCATGCACAATTTGGAAATATCCGATCGTGCAAAGAAATATCCAGCATAGCAAACCAATTAGGTAAAAAAAGAACACTTGTGGAGGTTTACGGTGCTGGTGGATGGGATTTGCGTTTTGAAGACATGAAACGGATTGGGGATTGGCTACTTGCGCATGGTGTCAACACGCTTGATGAACATCTTTCCTATATTTCAATACGTGGGGCAAGAAAACGAGACCATCCACAGTCGTTTTCATATCATGAGCCATGGTGGGATTCTTACCATGTCGTTGCTACATATTTCAAACGACTCTCAGCAATAATGTCACAAGGTGAACAGGTTAATAAAGTTCTTGTTATTGAGCCAACAACCACTGCATGGATGTATCAGGGAAATCCTCAAATGCTTGAGCAAATCGGGGGCAATTTCTTTAATTTCCTTAAATTACTGGAAGCAAATCAGATCGAGTATGATCTCGGTTGCGAAGACGTAATAGCCAGAAATGGAGATGTTAAAGATAATGAGTTTAAAGTTGGTCGAAGGTTCTACCATACAGTAATTATCCCACCTTTGGCATCAAAAGACATCAACATAAAATCCCCCGAATTAAATCTGAACCGCCAGACATATATATTGCTTGAAAGATTTGCAGTTAATGGTGGAAGACTTATTACATGCGATTCATTACCCGAACGGATTGATGGCAAAAAAGTTCCGCAACTCGCTGAATCACAATTGATTAAAAGAATTCATAAAATGACGGAATCTGACATTGTAGCTGCACTGAAGAAATTACAAGAGGAAGATGGTTTCTGTATTGTAAGGGACGAAAATGACAGAGGGATTTTATTCCATAACAGACGTATTCTCCCACACGGTCAATTCGTGTTTCTTGTAAACACAAGCCTTGATTATGAATCAAAGGGGATGGTTTATCTGAAGAATGCCTATGGATATCAAAAATGGGATCCTGTTTCATGTAATTTTACATGGGGGAAGGATGGACAGGACAGATGCTATTTTACACTATCTCCCGGCGGTAGTTTACTCTTATATTTCCCAACTGAGAAATCGGTTGGTAAGTTATCTGAGTCGTTTGTTTCCAAATCACATTCTGTAAAGTCCACTGAAGTTCCTTCAAAAGGCGAAACGATTGTCAGAAGACTTCAGCCAAATGTCCTTACCGTTGATTATATTGACATAAATATTAAAGGGGAGTCTTTCAACGATGTGTATTTTTATAAAGCGAATCAGCTTGCGTTTAAGAAAAATGGCATGGAAAGAAATCCGTGGGACAGCGCTGTACAATTCAAAGATGAGTTAATAAAAATTCAATTCCCGGAAAATAGCGGTTTTACTGTAACCTATAAATTTACAATCGATGGCAAGATTCCTGATGAGCTCGAAGTTGTTATTGAAAACCCAAAGATTTACAAAAAAATCCTCGTCAACGGACATGAAGTCAAAGCAAATCCTAAAAAGTGGTGGCTTGATAAATCTTTTGGAAGAATACCAATACAAAGGTTCGCTAAAACTGGCTTAAACACGGTAACATTGGAAGCATCACCAATGACCATTTATCACGAAATAGAACCTATTTACGTTCTCGGCAATTTCTGGTTAAAACCAGCAGAGAAGGGATTTGTAATTGTAGAAGATAAACCAATCAAATTTAGCATGATTAATCCTCTTGTCAGTTTTAATGATAGAAGCGGCTCAGAAGGAAAAGCAAATGAGGCTAATGTAAATGAACTTCGCCACGGGATTAATCCTGACGGAACGATGTGGTTAACTGCTGGGATTGGGGTTGGAACTCAATCTTCTGGCGATGACAAATCTCCATTTATCGTTTTTGACCTTGGCAACATATACAATCTCTCGGGGATAAAAATCTGGAATTATAATGAAAATCACGTCAAAGACCTGACCTTACGGGGAGTAAAGAGAATGCGAGTTCTCGCTGGCACAACTATCAAATCGGGTTTGGAATATAATCTCGGGGAGTTTACGCTTGAGAAAGCCAATGGGGAAAAATCTCTACCACAAACAATTAAAATTGATTGTCAGAATATTCGTTATATTAAATTTGAAATTCTCGAAAACCATGCTGGTGTAGTATACCCCCCAGTAGGCATTCCGCCAGATAATGGGTTTGTTGGCTTAGCTGAAGTGGTTTTCCTTGACAATAACGGTCGTCCAATAAAGAACGTGAGTATTTATTCTTATTCATCGGAGTTAACCTCTCACAGACGGCTTGCAAGATACGTCATTGACAAAAGCGGGCTCGAGCCTTTGAGACTCGGATGGAATTCTCTTGGTCATCCGTTCTATGCTAATGGTTTTGGATACACTCAAAGCTACTTTATAACAAATACTTCCGCAAATTACGAGATAGAACTAACTGATTGGTATGGGAGTGTAGCAAAAGTATATGTAAACAAGAAACATGCAGGGACTATATGGTCGCAGCCATGGAAATGCGATATAACTAAGTATATTAAATATGGCGAGAATGAGGTTGAGGTAGTGGTGATAGGAACGTTAAAAAATACTCTTGGACCGCACCATGGCAATCCGGGATTAGGAAGTGCTTGGCCTGCTATGTTTCATGTTGGGCCTGAACCGGGTCCTCCACCTGGTTCAAATTATTCAACAGTCGCATACGGTTTATTCGAACCATTCAAACTTATAAAGGTGGAATAAAACCTAAAAGCAATTCAAGTCAGTTATATGTTTTAAAACGTGGTTCTGCTTGCAGGACAATGGTTATTATTACATTTTTCATGTTCAAAATATTTAAAAAATCTATGAGTTTTTCATAAATAAACGCTTGTTAATATTAAAAATTTTGATAATTTCGGTTTTTGAACCACTATGAATACGAATAACAACAAAGTCGGTATTTATTTGAATGACAACTTTGAATGTTCAAGGAGGCAATTTATTCTTGCCACTGCCGGAACGCTCGTCGCGGCATCTGGTGTTTTAAAGGCCGCGCCACGGACAAAGGAAGTAGATGAGATGCTATCCGAACTGCAGCCAAAATCGAAAATCCGGGTTGGGAAAGTTTATGTTGGGCGTCCGAACCCAGGCTGGCCAATGTCCTCCGTAAATTTAAAAACCGAGGTTGAGCGGTATGAGGTTGAATTACAGAAATTAGCGCCTTCTTTGGCAGATGTTCAATTTATTGAAGCTGGTCTTGTAACGAACGATAAAGAACTCGCTAATGCAAAAGAAAAATTAAAAGATGCAACGGGCATCCTTGTATTTCATCTGACATTGGGAACAGGTAATTTAATTTCGGGTCTATTTGACCTTAATATCCCGGTCATGATCTTTACGATGCCGTATTGCGGTCATGAATGGCATATTGTTCCCGCTTGGCAGAAACAAGGCAAACTTGTTGACATAGTCCCAAGCTCAAAGTTTGCTGATGTCGTCGAAGCTATTCGTCCTTTCAGAGCAATTCAAAGATTGCGGGAAGCCCGTATTTTGCACGTAAACTTTAACGATGCTGACCCCAAGTATTGTTCAGCAATAAAAGAAAAATTCGGAACGGAAATTGTTTCTATAAGATTACCGGATCTGGAAAAGGCATGGAAATCGGCTGACGAAGAAGAGGTAGCTGCAGATACACACAAATGGATAAAAGAGGCGGAGAAAATCGTTGAACCTTCAAAATCAGACATTGAAAAGGGAGCACGAATGTTTATAGCAATGAAGAATTTGTTGAAGGAATACCGCGCACAAGCCATTACAATGAACTGCCTCGGAATGGGTTTGATTGACCGTGGTATGGGCTATCCATGCCTCGGTTTTGTCCGCTTCAATAATGCACTGCTTGCAGGTGTTTGTGAAGCAGATCTCAAATCAACAATGACACAACTTATTTTCACATGGCTTGTTGGTAAAACCGGATTCGTAACAGACCCTATGTTCGACTTTTCGAACAACACAATAATTCATGCCCACTGTGTTGCTGCAACAAAGATGGAAGGACCAAATACAAAAAGGTCGCCATATAGAATAAGAACACACCTTGAGGATAACCGCGGGGTCTCACTGCAAGTGCGTATGCCGGTGAAAAAGAAGGTAACCATGGCGCGCCTTATCGGCACCGATATTCTCCTCTATAGCACTGGCGACGCAATAGATAGCCCGTTTGTCGAGAGAGGATGCAGAAGTAAACTTGTGGTCAAAGTTGATAATATTGAAAAATTCCTGTCAAACTGGTCGAGCGGTTTACACAGGGTTATATTTTATGGTGACCATACCCGCGATGTAATGAGGTTCTGCAATTTTATGAAGATAAAAATCTTGCGGGAAGGCACAGATGATTTGCAAAATGTAGCAGGACTCGAATGGAATCCTTGGGTTCATGCATAATCTGGAATATTTTGTCTGATTAAGAACAAATAGCAGGCTAAAAGAATGGCGTCGGGGAATCCGACGCCATATTTTTCGATATTTTCCATGTTGAATCAAGAAAACAAAGAATACACCTTTTCACCGTTTAAACAAAAAACAACCCTAAACGATAAATTTTTTTCGATTGAATCATAGTCACAGTTAGTCTGATCAAAACATAATAGATACCGAATATAAAATTCAAAACCGACAAATTCCCTATTCTAATTTGTTTGATAAATTGAAAAAACTTGTTTAAAATTCTTACATGCAAATATTTAAAAAGCTCGGTCACTTTTTAATAGTATTTTTAATTTACGGAGGATTGGCATTTTTCTCAAAAGCTGCCTCTTTATCTCCGAATATTCAAACTCCCTATAAAACAGAAGGAATAATACGTATTAATTCATTAAAACCATTAAAGACAAATTTATCTAAATATGAAATCGCTGAATTTATTTTGGATATAAACGCAACATTTAATAATCCTTTTGACCCGGATGACATAAACGTCGAAGCCGACATTATCACTCCAGATAATAAGACAATTAAACTACCAGGATTTTATTATCAGGATTTTTCAAGAAACCTTGTTAACAACCACGAAATCCTTTCACCGGCTTCAAAAGGAGACTGGCGGTTTCGTTTTACCCCCAAAAAGTCAGGTGATTACAAACTAATTGCGTATGTTCAGGATAGAAATGGAAAGGTCAAATCTGACCCGATTCCTTTCAAAGTTTTAGATAATTCCAGAGATGGTTTTGTCCATATAAGCAAAAGAAATAAAAGATTTTTCGAATTTGAAAGTGGACGTGCATTTTATCTAATTGGTGCAAATACTTGTTGGGCAGGTTCGCGTGGGACTTTCGATTATGATGAATGGTTTAAAAGATTTTCTGAAAACGGGTGTAATTACGGAAGACTTTGGTTATCGCCACATTGGACTACATTTGCCCTTGAACGTCCCGGAAAACCTGAAGAAGGAAAAGGGTTGGGATTATTCGATCTCGCAAATGCATGGCGGATTGATTACGTTCTCCAGCTTGCGGAAAAGCATGGAATCTTTCTAAAACTATGCATTGATTCGTATAATATCCTTCGCAAAAAAGACGCATATCCAGAGTGGGAACGCACACCGCATAATGTAAAAAACGGCGGTATTTTAAATGAACCAACAGAGTTCTGGACGGACTCAAAAATGGAAAAACTTTACAAAAATAAACTTCGCTATTTGGTAGCGCGTTACGGCGCTTATGCAAATCTGTTTGCGTGGGAATTCTGGAATGAAGTTGATATCACCACAGGTTATAACCGTGAAGTCGTACGGGACTGGCATCAGAAAATGGCAAAGTATTTGAAGGAAATCGATCCTTACAATCATCTTATAACTACAAGTTTTGCAGGTTCCGGTGGAGAACCAATTATAGACCTTTTACCTGAACTCGATTATGTTCAAACTCATCACTATGGTAGTCCAGACCTTGTAACGACAATTGAGAAATATCATAAATTGAAGACTTCTTACGGTAAACCTCATTACATTGGCGAGATTGGAGCAGATGCAGGCGGACCAAGGGGAAAAGATGACCCTCTTGGATGTCAGGTTCATGATCCTATGTGGATTTCAATTGCGCTTGGATGTGCCGGAGTGGCGCAGTCCTGGTGGTGGGACAATTTAATTTATCCCAATAATTTATACCACCTTTATAAGCCGGTTTCTGAATTTGTGAAAAACATAGATTTTCCGGGAGAGGATTTTAAACAGTTTAACTTTCAGATTCACTGGCAAGTGCCACCTGTGCTTCCCCAGAGATACGACCTTGTATTTGAAGGTGGTCCAGTTTCGTGGGGAGAATCCGAGTATAATAAACCCCGTGTTGTTGTTATAAATAGAAACGGGGTTGTTTCAGGTGCACCGATTGCTGGTATTTTGCACGGAACAGTCAATCACCCGACTTTGCATAACCCTGTTACTTTTGAAACAACACTACCATGGGAAACAGTACTTGAAATAAATGTTGGTGGTGTTTCAGGATACGGTGGTGCATCTCTTGAGGTGTTTTTAAACAATAAACTGGTTCTTGAAAAACAATTTATTGACGATGATAACTCAACAGAGACATTAACAAAATACGCAGGAACCTATAAAGTTACAATTCCAGCTGGTAAGAACAAAATTGTTGTTAAAAATACAGGAAAGGATTGGATTATGGTCGATTTCAAATTCAAAAATGCCATTGAAAAAAATACCCCTCCCCTGCTCTCCCGTGGTATCATCGGAAATAAAACTGCGATTGTATGGTTAAGGAATGAACTTGCAACATGGCATAATATATGTGTTAAAAAATTAAAATTAGAGCCTGTAAAGCCTACCTTCCTTACATCTGAACAGTTAAAGCCGGGAAAGTATAAAGTCGAAATCTGGAACACATGGGATAAAGGCGATGTGAAAATTGATACGATTCAGGTACAACCCGGCAAGGATATCAAAATTCTTTTGCCCGAAATTGAACACGATTTAGCTATAAAATTAATTCATATCGATTAGTTAGAAATGGAAGAACTCCTTGAAGATTTTTTAGTTTACCTGCGTCACGAACGCGGTTTGTCTGAAAATACCCAAAAGACATATAAATTTCTCCTCGATAAATTTTTAGCATGGGCAAAGAGGAAAGGGATTAATTCATGGAAAAATGTTAAACTCGAGGATCTAATTTCATTTCTTCAACAAGAGAGAGAACGGGAGCTGGAAAACTCTAAGGATAACACTGACCTATCGTTAAGTCCTTCCAGTTTATATCTTGAAATTGCGGCTCTGAAATCATTTTTTAAATTTGCGATTGATAGAAAATTTGTTGATGAAAATCCTGCTGAGAACCTATCGTTTCCAAGGCGCTGGAAGAGGTTACCGAAATCCCTCACAGATGATGAAATTGAGGCACTTCTAAAACCGGAAAAGGAAGAGACACCTTCATCGCTCTGTGACCAAGCGATTCTTGAATTGGCTTATGCTTCTGGTCTGAGATTATCAGAGTTGAGGAATTTACGGCTTGAACAACTCAACCTCGACGCCGGCTTTGTTGTAGTTATTGGAAAAGGAAATAAAGAACGTGTAGTTCCAGTTGGTTCAAAAGCAGTTATTGCCCTCGAGAAATATTTAAAATTTGGAAGACCGAAACTTGTAAACAAAAGATCACCGGCAACGGTATTTTTAACAAACCGTGGTACAAAATTTGCCCATGCGACTTTATGGCGTCGGATTAAGCTACGTGCCCGTAAAGCTGGTATTACGCGAAACATAACGCCACACATGCTCCGTCACAGTTTTGCTACACATCTGCTTGAACATGGCGCAGATTTAAGAATAATTCAGGAACTACTTGGTCATTCCAGTATTCAAACTACCGAAATATACACGCATGTAGCAGGAAATCGTCTAAAGGAAATCCATAGACGTTTTCATCCACGCAGTGAATAATTAAGTACTTTAAAAAAATAAAGATTTTCCCCTAATAAAGTAAAATTGACGTTTTAAAAACCGAATGGTTTTCCACAAAAATTCATCATTTAACCAAGGAATAAAAGGTAATTTATAAAAATTGCGAATTGACAATATTTGAAAAAAGAATTATTTTTAAATTGCTTTAGATTACGGTTCCTCCTGACCCGGTGAGTTGGAGATTTTTTGACCGCCGGGTCATATTATTTAATGCTTAATTTTCCAACCTTTTTGGACGAGAATCGTCAGAATCGAAGGTAGCAGAGCTAAAGCAATGATCATACATGCGGCTACCCCGATTGACATTACATAACCCAGACTAATAATTCCCTGATGTTTCCCAAACATCAGGCTGCCGAAACCAACAATTGTAGTAAGTCCAGATACTATAATAGCTTTTCCAGTGCTTTTTGTTAAAATTGTCGGGGTTTGTTCCTCACTGAAACGATTCAAAATCTGAACTCCATTCGTAACCCCAATCCCAATAACCAAGGGCAATGTCATAATATTTGCCGGGTTAAACTGCACATTGCCAATGCCCATAAATCCTGTCATCCACAAAAAACCAATCCCTACCGGTAATAATGCAAGCAGGATACATTCAATTTTCCTGAAGTGGATAAAAAGCAAAATTATAATTGCAAGTGCGGCATAAATTGCAGCCTCTTCATAGCTCCTCTTTAATAAACTTGTGTATTCATACAACTGAACCGGTGTGCCTGTGACATTTGGGAATACACTTCGTAATTCTTTTACAAAAATTTCCTGCTTATCACGTTCCCACACATTTTCTTTTGGGTAGACCTGTAATAATAGTTTTCCGGTTCTACCAATAAACCTGCTCTTCAAAGGGAGTGGGAAATCGTCAGGCTTTAACGGTCCTGAATTGTCCTGATTTTTTATGATTTCAAAAGTTTGTTGCAAATCGACGAAAAAGGATTTTTGATATTGAGCAAGTTTCAGACTAACGTATGAATTGTCTCCTGAAAGTATTGTTTTTCTAAATTCCTGTATAGTTTGTCTTAAACTCTCGATTTTGGCGATTATCTCTTTCTCGTTTGGGTCTATTTCTTCCAGCGCCAATCCCAGATAACCTCTTAATGACCATAAAATACGGCTCAATTCCCATATATCTACCGGCGAATCATCGATAGGCATAAAATTTATAGAAGATATCTCGTCTTTAATTTTGCTAATGAGTTCAAGTTTTGCTTCCTGATTCCCCGTTAAAAACGGCGCCATTGATTCCACAGATGCTACGGAAGGAAGATTAGTGAGTTTTTTTTCCAATTCTACGGCTTGGTTTAAATCGTCCACAACAATAGCGGCAAATAGCACAGATTTTGGAGTGGATTTGATTAATTTTTTCTCCCATTCAACAGATGGTAAACCATGACTCTGTAAATTTAAAAGGTTATAATCAAACCCCACTTTTTTGGAAAAATATATGCTTAAAATTGTTAACCCAGAAATAACAAATATCACGTACGAAGGTTTCTTTAACCAAAAGTTTTCCAGGTATTCACGAATCGACTCTTTATCCTGAATTTGATGATCGAGGATATTTTGTTTTCCTTTCAACAGCAAAACTGGTAACAATGTAAGCATCACAGTAAGACAAAGAATCATGCCTGCCCCGCAAATAAGCCCCATTTCCTGAATCCCTTTAAAATTGGTAATTCCCATTGCAAAAAATGCAGCAGCAGTAGTCATGCAACCTGTAACAATCCCCTTGCCTGTAAATACCATCGCTTTTTTGAGGGCTGCATCTTCGGGTTTTCCGAGCCGTAGTTCTTCTTCATACCTTGTTATCAAATGGACTCCAAAGTCTATAGCGAGTCCAATTAAAATTGGAACAAATGTTACTGTCAGAAGATTTAAATGTCCAATTGTCAGCGCAGTAAATGCAAGTGTATAAACCAAGCCTATAATAAGGCAAACAGTAGCTTTTATCGGTCTGCCAGTCTCTTGATAACCATAAATAAAAATAATAGCGCATAGTAAGAGAGCAATAATAGAAGCCAATGTACTGTCTTTAGTGGCTTGGGTCATTTCATCATATTCCAGAACCGGAGAGCCAGTAATACCAACATTAACCCCCGGGACTTCCAGTTGAATTTTTTCCACCAATTCTCTGAGACGAGTTATCGCTCTTTCATTTAAGTCCGGATGTACAATTTGTGTGGTGACTAAATAAATCCGCCCGTTTGCAAAATTTATGTACATTTGACTTTCTGCTTCTTCAGAAGCGCCGAATAAGGCATAAATCCCAGGCGAAACAGGCATACCTGTTCTTAATACCGCATCTTTGCCCATTAATAGAATGCGTTCAAGTGCGGGCAGTGAATTTATAAGGGATTCATTCTCGCCATTTTTTTCTCTCTTTGCTGTCCTTATTTTATGGTTGATAATTGAAAAGAGGCTAACAAAATTTGTTGCATTTGAAAATTCCTGCAGAAAAGGTTTGTAATCCCGGAGCTGCTCATAGAGTCCTTTTAAATCTTCTTCGGGAAACATCAAAAGAGCCTTTTTACCCATCATCACAGGGTCACCTTTATAAAAAATATTTGTAAACAGAGTTTGTTCAGCCAGAATTTCACGTGCGAGCCGTTCAACAAACTGGCGGTTCTTCTCACGATCGTCACTTTCAATTAAAACAACAACATCATCGTTTACAGGGAATTCTTTTTTATATTGAAGATAAAGCTGGTGATATTTTTTATTAGGACCTACGAGATTGTCCCTATCGAAATCAACTTTAAGGAATAAAACAGCAATTATGGCGCTCAGAACAAATAGAATAAAATGAACAAAAATAATAATCCTCGGATATTTGAAAATTATATCCGCAACTTTCAACAATAAACGTTCGATAAATCTCTCAAAAACTTCTAACATCAATATGTAAAATAATTAGACAGATGATTTGCAAATTTTAATCAAAATGTGGAAAACACATAATAAATTTTTTACTCATGTTAAGAGACAATGATTCCTTTTTTTAAAATATTCGGTTAAAGATTAATACATGAGCTTTATTAATGAGTCTGTACAATTTTTTTACAAATCCCTATCAATCAGGGAGTTCCGCATTTGTGTGCACAGCTTTTACATCATCGTGGTCTTCAAGTGCTTCAATAAGTTTGTTAATAGAAGCGGCTGTTTCAGGATCCGTAATTGGAACTGTAATCACAGGGATTTCAGTAACTTCCGCGCTTAGACTTTTAATCCCATGTGATTCCAGATGTTTATGAACAGCCTCAAAGTTCGAAGGGTCTGTGATAATTTCGTAGCCTTCCTCTTCGGACTTAAAATCTTCTGCGCCAGCCTCAAGTGCTAATTCCATTAACTTGTCTTCATCTGCGGCATCGCGCGCAATCATTATCTGCCCTTTTCTTTTGAATAAGCGTGTCACAGCACCTTGTGTTGCAATTGTGCCACCGTTTTTTGACAAGATACTTCTAATTTCGGCTGCTGTTCTGTTTCTGTTATCTGTGCTTACCTCAATTAATAGACCAACACCATTCGGTCCAAATGCTTCATAAACAAGGTCTTCATATTGGGCTGCCCCACCATCATCGCCAAGCCCGCGTTTAATTGCCCTTTCAATATTTTCATTTGGCATGTTGGCAGCCCGGCATTTGAGTAATACCATACGCAAGCGGGGATTCATTTCAGGGTCGCCGCCATGAAGCTTTACAGCAATTGTTATTTCACGCGAAAGTTTCGCAAAAATTTTCCCGCGTTTAGCATCAATTGCACCTTTAAAATGCTTAACTTTTGCCCATTTACTATGTCCTGCCATAAACTTTTAATTTATTTAAAAAGAGAATCGGCTAAAGCCATATTCCTATTAATTACTAATAAAATCTAATCCGCACAATGCGGTCAGTTTTTATAATTCTTACTAATATTTTTTAACCTAATTTTCTTATTCATTCAATAAAAAATTGTCAGAAAATCAATTTCCCGACAATATATTGTCTATGGAAAAGCAGGACAGAAAAAACAGCGTAGGCTTACCAATGACCAGTAAATGGGATCCTGAAAGGCTACGGGAAGAAGAAAACTTTCTTATAGAACTTTCTAAAAAACCCCTATTTGAGCGGATTAAAGGGTATATGAAATTAACAGGTCCTGCATGGCTACAAAGCGCTATGACTCTTGGGGCAGGTAGCGCTGTTGCGTCAGTGGTTGCAGGCGCCTCGTTTGGATACACTTTGTTGTGGGTTCAGCCGGTTGCAATGTTTTTTGGAATTATCATGCTTGGAGCACTTGCCAATGTTGTGCTTTCAACCGGCGAAAGACCCTATTCTGCATTTGCAAGAGAGATTCATCCTGTTGTTCCTTTTTTATGGGCACTTGGCTCAATAATCGCATCAATTATATGGCATTTCCCTCAGTATGGTCTTGCTGGCGCCGCAATATGGGATATCGCAACACTTGCCGGCGCCCCTCAAAATTCAAAAACAGTCGAACTTTTAGTCAAATTTGCCGGAGGACTGACGATTTTAACAATGAGTATTTTTGTTACATGGAACTACGGTTCTGGTACGCGAGGAATTAAGCTTTACGAGACCTTCCTAAAATGGGGCATTAGAATAGTTATGCTATCTTTTCTTTTTGTTGTTATAAAAACAGGCATTAAATGGAAGGAATTATTCGACGGATTTTTTGGATTTCACATTCCGCCAGGCGAAGGAAGCACAACATTAATACTTGGGGCAATCGGAGCATCTGTGGGAATCAATATGACTTTCCTATATCCATATTCGCTATTGGCGAAAGGTTGGGGAAAGAATCACAAGGGATTAGCATGGTTCGACCTCATAAATTCAATGTTTCTACCTTTTGTAATTGTTACATCTCTCATAATTATTGCAATGGCTAATACAATTTATGACCCTAACTTAATCGGCGTCAGGACAGACCTAAGACCAGTAGATGCAGCCAGAAGCCTTGAGACAATTCTCGGATCTTCTCTTGGGAGGATTGTGCTCGATATTGGTTTTATCGGAATGGCATGTGGAGCTATAACTACCCACATGGTTGTTTGCGGTTTCACAGGTTGTGAAATGTTCAAACTTGAGTACACTGTTGAACGCTACCGAAAATTTACATTACTTCCTGCAGTCGGAATCCTTGGTGTTGCATTTTCGGCTCCACTATGGATGCCGGTGGTTGCTTCCGCTTTTGCGTTTACTTTACTACCCATCGCTTACATTACTTTTTTTATAATGAACAATAAAAAGAACTACCTCGGGGAGCATTCATGGAAAGGCATTAAAAAAGTGGTTATGAATATTTTAATGATAATTGCCATTTTATTTTCATGCATTGGTTCAGTTATCCAAATAAAGACACGAGTAATTGATAAAATCTTCGCAAAACCTTCAACTGCTCAGAAAGTAGATCGCTCAAGATAAAATTTTTAAAGAATCGTATATTTAATTTTAATCAACACTTTGCTCTTTAAATAAAAGGTTGAAATTTTTAAAAATGATTCTTAAAATCAACCCCATGAATAAAAACTCAATAAGCAGACGAGATTTTTTAAGAAGTGCAGCCTCCATTGGCATTGTCATTGGATTCCCCTCGATTATCCCATTTAGCGTTGTGGGACAAACTCCACCAAATAGCAGGATAAATGTGGCGCTCATCGGCATGGGATTAATGATGGGAAGCCATCAGGGGCATATGCTTTCCCGTGATGATGTTCAGGTAGTGGCAGTTTGCGATGTCGACCGTTCAAAAAGAGAACGCGCAAAGGCATCAATTGAGAAGGCTTATGCAAATAAAATGGGACAAGGGAATTATAAGGGATGCGACGCTTATAATGAATATGAAAGAATAATAGAAAGAAAAGATATAGATGCTGTTGTAGTTTGCACCCCTGATCATTGGCATGCTCCGATTTCAGTGGCGGCAATGCGGGCTGGCAAAGATGTTTATGTTCAGAAACCGATGACCTTAACTGTACGCGAAGGTAGAATAATGAGCAATGTAGCACGCCAGTATGGGATAATCCTGCAAGTTGGATCACAACAGCGATCAGATCGTGCATTCAGGAAGGCTTGTGAGATTGTAAGAAACGGATTAATCGGAAAAGTCCATACCATCTATACAAGTCTTGGTGAATTTCCGCCACCCGCAACTCTTCCCGAGGAGCCAATTCCCGAAGGATTCGATTATGACAGATGGCTTGGTCCAACTCCATGGTATCCATATAATCGTCGCAGAGTTGAAGGTAATTATGGAGGCGGCTGGAGATGTTTCTGGGAATATGGTTCAAGGAAGAATGGCGACTGGGGTGCACACCACTTTGATATAGTGCAATGGGCACTTGGAATGGATGATTCCGGACCAGTTGAATTCATCCCCAAAGGTTATGAAGGAAATCCTTATCAAATGCATATCTACGCAGATGGTACCAAAGTATTACGCAACCATCCTGATATGAAAGGACACATGATCCGGTTTATTGGCGAAAAAGGTGAGGTGCTCGTAAGCCGTGGCAATAAACTGGATACTGTACCTGCTAACCTGAAAGATGTGGAGTTTGGACCCAATGATATTCGCCTTTATGTGTCAAACAATCATGAAGATAACTGGATCCAATGTATAAAAACGCGCCAGCAACCGATTTGCCCTGCAGAAATAGGTCATAGGACCGCGACAATCTGTCATTTGAACGGTATTGCAGAAAGACTTGGCAGACCAATTAAATGGGATCCAGTTAAAGAAGAGATAATCGGCGACCCTGAGGCTGCAAAATGGTTAGATCGTCCACGCAGGGCTCCATATACATACATTTAAAAAACTTTTCACAAATGAAAAACCAAACTACGAATTTAAAACTGAAAGGCATTCTTATGAAAAAATCAGTGGTTATTCTGGCATCACTAATTTTAACTACATCGCTCTTCGCTGCGGAAGCAGATTATTCAAAGATTATAAATGAATTGATTCCAACGCTTGCCTCTACAAATGTGCCGGACCGGTACGGTGCTCAGATGCAACTTCAGAAAATTGCTTTAGAGACCGGACGTCCTGGCGCAGAAGCTGAAAGAAGTGCAATGGCAAAGGCGCTTGCATCCAGTGCAGCTGATACATCAGTTCCGCAACCAGCGCGAGTTTGGCTTGTCAGACAGATTGAATATATTGGAGGAGATGAAACTGTCGATGCATTACAAAAAATTTTAAATGAAAATGATTCTGAACTGCGGGAATGCGCCCGACGCGCTCTTGAGAAAAACCCATCACCGAGATCTGTTCTTGTTTTACGGGAACAACTCCGCAAAGAAAAAGACTTGAGAATGAAAATTGGTCTGATTCATTCCCTCGGTGAACGCAGAGATAAAGAAGCGGCTCCAATTATAGCACAATACCTTAAAAATTCAGAGATGGGTAGTGCCCCTGCCCTTGCTCTGGGTAAGATTGCAACTCCGGAAGCCATTACCGAATTACAGAAATGCCTGAATGATAATCCTTTCGCCGGTGAGGCGCTTATAGAGGCGGGAAACCGCAATTTATTATCGGGTAACAAACAATTAGCTAAACAGGTTTTCCAGCAGTTATATGAAAATTGCGGCCTTGTTTCGGTAAAAGGAGCAGCACTTGTAGGACTTGGAAAATCTGACCCTGATGGTTCATATAATACAATCCGTGATGCTGCTTTAAAAGGAGACCAGAAACTGCAGGTCCTTGCAGTTAATGCAATCAAAGAAAGTTACAAGGACTATTCTACACGCCTCATGGAGATCTTCCCAACAACTGTTCAAATAGCAAAATTGGCAATCCTAAATGCAATAGATAATTCTGCAGAACAACAACTGATTAATATTTTGAAAGGCGAAACACCTCAAATACGTCAAGCTGCCTTAAGAACTCTCGGGAAAATTGGTAGCGCATTGTCTGTTCCCGTCTTGATAAAATATATCGCTGAGGGTACTCCTGAAGAAAAAACCGCAGCAGAAAATTCTTTAAATTCAATACCCGGAAAAAATGTCGAAAAAGAAATTGAGAATTTTGCTATTAATGGACAACTAAAAGAACGTGTTGCGGCTATTAACGCTATAGGTGCAAGAAGACAAATTGGTTCTGTAGGCGTAGTTGCTAAAGCTCTGTCAGATTCAAATCAGGACGTCAGAAAATCGGCATTCGCTGCAATTGCAAAAATCGGAACAGATTCGGAATTTGAGCAACTTGTTAGCATTGCTATCAAAGAAAAATCAAAGGAAGCCATTTCTGCACTTGAACAGATTGCAAGCAGAGTTAAAGACAAAGAGGCATGTGGGAAAAAACTTGCCTCTGCTGTTGGTAATGACGAAAAAACCATTGTTCTGTTACTTGGGGTGTTTTCGGCAATAGGAACGGATGACTGTCTTAAACCTGTGGAAAAACTACTGGCAAGTAAAGACAATTCATTAAAGCTTTCTGCCGTTCAGACTCTTAGCGAATGGCAAAGTTTAAACGCTGCCAAGCTTTTATTACCAATTTTAACAGATGCAAGCGTTCCAAGAAACATATACTCGGCAGCATTGCGCGGAATCACTGGCAATGTTTCGCAATCAGAAGGAGCACCTTCCAGTAAAGCAGAAATAATTCTGCAGGCTTACAATTCCGTTCAGAGCGAGTCAGATAAGAAAGTTATCATATCTGCTATGGCAAATATTCCGGAACAAAGAATAGCGCAAAAACTTATGCAATTACTCGATGACCCGAAATTTAGATTGGAAGCAGGTCAGGCAGCAATAGTCGTTGCTGAGGGCTTGGCAAAAACTGATAAGAAAACCGCAATCGAACTTGCAAGTGCAATCAAAAAGGCGAATATTTCTCCTGAAATAACAAAGCGCGCTGAAAAGATAAAATAAATCCTCACCTTACTGATTGTATTTTATAAAATCTTATTTGCGTATCAGCTGGCAAAAGCAGTGAAATTTCCCGGTTGTAGCCATTTATATTTGTAACAAGTTGAGTCCATGGACCATACACCTTATTGGCATAATAAACATTATAGATTAGTCCGTATGAGGCTTTAAACTTAAGAACTACAAATCCATTTTCAGAATTATACTCTATAATCTGAACACTAATATTGTCATCGACATCTCTGGGGTTAGTACCATCTTTAAATTCCTGAAGATTAGATTTACCGTCATGATCCGGGTCGGCGAATGAATCTGATGCAAGATTCGGGTTAAATCCCCAAGCTAATTCGTATTCATCCGGTAGTCCATCGCCATCCGAATCGATGAGCGTTTTTGCGTTCAAAACAATATTTGACCCGAATTCCGA